>Ga0335074_10006331_pt1 | contig 16425 bp, 12 predicted proteins | sample Lox_Sample_23_FD_206715 | JGI IMG/M metagenome (GOLD analysis project Ga0335074, IMG submission 206715) | Soil microbial communities from Loxahatchee National Wildlife Refuge, Florida, United States - Lox_Sample_2.3 | ecosystem: Environmental > Terrestrial > Soil > Wetlands | place: USA...
TTCAGTGAATCATCTTCGACTTCCGCTGCATGTAATCGCGCAGTAGATACTGTCCCAGCGTATCGGGCGTGGTGAAGTACGCCTTGCCCCGGCACATCTCGCTCACCTTGTGCACAAACTGCACCAGCCCAAAGTCCTGCGCCAGCATGAACGTGTTGATCATCACGTTCGAACGCTTGCACCGCGCTACTTCTTCCAGCGTCTCGCTCACCACCAGCGGATCGAGCCCATACGGGTTCTTGTAAATCCGGCCGTCGGGCAGAGTCAGCGCGCTCGGCTTGCCGTCGGTGATCATCACAATCTGCTTCATGTCTTTGCGCTGCCGCGCCAGGATGCGCTGCGCCACCCGCAGCCCCTCGCGCGTGTTGGTGTGCCACGGACCAACCTTCACCCGTGCCAGTTGCGACACCGGCAGCTCTTCTGCCGAGTCGTGAAACAACACCAGTGAGAGCGAATCGCCCGGATATTGCGTGCGAATCAGGTGCGAGAGCGCCATGGCCACGCGCTTGGCCGGCGTGAACCGGTCCTCGCCATACAGAATCATCGAATGCGAGCAATCCAACATCACCACCGTCGCGCACGAGCTCTGATACTCGCACTGGTGCACCTGCAAGTCTTCGTACTCCATGTTCAGCGGCAGCCCGATGCCTTCGCGCGCGATGGCCGAGCTCAATGTCGCCGTCGCATCAAGATTCAGCGTGTCGCCAAATTCGTAGCGCCGCGATCCGCCGCTCGTCTCGATGCCCGTGGCCCAGTGCCGAGTGTCGTGCCGGCCGTAGCTCGATTTGCCCAGCGTCCCCATCAAATCGCGCAGTGTCTTGAAGCCCAGAAAATCCATGCTCTTGTCGGTTACTTCAAATCGCACCCGGCCTTCTACCTCGCCCACCTGGCCCTCAACATTCGACGCGCGTGTGGGCCCATTCATCGGCTGCCGGTTAACGTAATTCTCCTGCTCCATCCGTTCCATCAGCTTGTCGAGCAGCTCATCCAGCGTGCCCTCGGTCTCCATCTGCTGCAGCCGGTTCCGCAGCCCCTGGTCAAAGAGTTCGCTGTTCAGCAGTACGCGGCGCAGCGCCTCGCGCAGGCCTTCCATGTCATGGTCGAGATCCTGAAACTCGCCCCACGGATTGTAGTATCCCGAATCGAGCAAATAATCCGACAGCGCCTTGAGCAGATCCTCAAGATCGATCTCCGACGCCAGGCCGCCCGTATATCTCGTGTACCGAACCCGCTTCATCTTTGTTTCCTACTCCCTATTGCCTAGTCCCTGGTGCCTAATTCAATCCGCCTCTTCTCGTCCTCCGCGTCCTCTGCCAGTCCTCGAAATCCATCTCCATCTCTTCGCGCGGCGGAGCAAACTCGTCGCGCTCGCGCCGGCGCTGATGCTCCTGCGCGGCAAAGCCGTGCTCCTGGCTGCGGCTCAGTTTGCGATGCGCGGCCATCCCCTCCAGCAGAAACTCTGCTGCCGCCACAACCCGGGGTGCCGGGTCTGAAGCTTTCACTGCAAGCGGTTTAAGCATCTCCACCAAACCCTGGATTTGCTTCAATTGCTTCAGCGCATCGGTCGCCGGCTGATCTTCATCCAGCTTGAACGTTCCGCCCAGGTTGAACCACTCCTCAATCTGGCTGGTGTCTTCGCCTTCAAAATAGCGGTCGTAGATTTTGGCCACGGCCACGCGGATCAGCTCCTCCACCACCGTGTCCGCGCCCTTCATCTCGCCTTCGTACTCAAGCTCGAGCTTGCCGGTAATGCCCGGCAGCGCGGCGTAGATGTCGCTCACCCGCGGCAGCACCAGGCTCTCGCCGGTCAATAGCGCCCGCCGCTCAGCGTTTGAAATCACCAGCTCCATGGTCGCGATCGGCAGCCGCTGGCTCACGCCGCTGCGCTTGTCCACCTTTTTGTCTTCGCGCGCGCTGAAGGCCACCTGTTCCACAACCTCGCGCACATACTGCGGAGTTTCAATCTGCGCCGCGCCGCGCACCGCCCACGCCTCCTGCGTGGTGATGGCGATACCCTCCTCCAGCGTCTCCGGGTAGTGCGTGCGAATCTCCGAGCCGATGCGGTCTTTGAGCGGCGTAATGATCTTTCCGCGGGCGGTGTAATCTTCGGGATTTGCGCTGAAAACCAGCGCCACATCCAGCATCAGCCGCACCGGGTAGCCTTTGATCTGCACATCGCCTTCCTGCATGATGTTGAACAGCGCTACCTGGATCTTGCCCGCCAGGTCAGGCAGTTCGTTGACAGCGAAGATGCCGCGATTGGCCCTCGGAAGCAGTCCGTAATGCATGGTCAGTTCGCTGGCCAGGTGCTGGCCTCCACGCGCGGCTTTGATGGGATCGAGGTCGCCCACGAGATCGGCAACCGTCACGTCGGGCGTGGCCAGCTTTTCAACGTAGCGTTCGTCGCGGCTCATGTACGCAATCGGCGTTGCGTCGCCTTTTTCGGCGATCAGGTCGCGGCAGCGCCGGCACAGAGGCGCGTAAGGATTATCGCGAATCTCGCAACCCGTCACGCAGGGCATGTGCTCGTCGAGCAGCGCCGACAATGCGCGTAAAATGCGGCTCTTGGCCTGGCCGCGTAACCCCAGCAGGATAAAGTTCTGCTTCGACAGCACCGCATTCACAATCTGCGGTACCACCGTATCCTCGAAGCCCACAATGCCGGGAAAGATGGTTTCGCGCGCCTTGATGCGCGCAATGAGGTTGACGCGCATCTCGTCTTTCACGCTGCGGGTCTTCAGTCGCGACTCAGAAAAATGGGAACTCTTCCTCAGTTCCCCAAGCGTTTGGGGAAGCGTTTGTGCGGCAGGCATCGGGGCTCCTGTTTTGCTCGAATGCGGCCGGCTGTTTGTGCCTCAGCCGGGTACTCAATTTAGACGCATTATCATCGGGACGGGGAAAACGGCCAACTCGACCGTGAATGCAGTATGCTCCCATCGGCACGGAATGGCAAAACCGCGCTCGCGATCCAGCTTATTTACCCTTTTCTATCAATTCCCAGAACGGCAGCCGCCCGGTGTCCGCGTAAATCGTCGGTCTCAGTGAATCCGAAATGTCGTCGGCATCGTGCGGCTTAGGAATGGATTGATTCTTCTTCGTATCGAAAAACCGTTCGTTCGCAGAATGGAATCGTCCATCCGCGATGGGGCCCCCGGTGTGGTATCCCCATCCCCAAGCGGTGCGCACCTCCAAATCGCAATAAACAAGCGGGCCGTTTTCGGCAAAGCAATACTCGGTGTAAATCCAGAAGTCCTCTCCCGGCTGAACTGTGCGAACAAGAATTGCGACGTCCGCCTCATTCCAGACCTCCGCGGAGATTCCACTTTCCAGATCGAGACTGGGCACACTTTCGATGTTCCGGAATTCAGCCCAGGCGTGTTTGGAATCTTCCTGCGCAAAGACGCGCTGCGCGGGGCCGGCGGGATTCATGTCGCACGGCGCGCTCGCCGCTGCGGGAACGACGGTCGCCGTCAAGATAAGCACTAAACAAGCGATCCGAGGAGCCATTACCTGATATTAGGCTTTGCCTTGAGGAGGAAGGTAGCAAACCTCGCCGCTACCGCCGCTTCTCCAACAAGTCTGCAAACGGCAGCAGCTTCGATCGCTTGTAAAGCACCGGGATCAGGAGGTTGGGGAAATCATCGGGCTGCTGCGGCCTCACCACCAGGGGTAAGTCGGTTTTGGAATTGTAAAACTGCTCGGTCGATCGGTGGAACCTTCCCATCACAATCGGTCCCTCAGCCTTGTAATACCAACCCCAATCCGTGCGCAGCTCAAATTCGATATTGTCGAGGTATCCCGCGTGCGAGTAGCAGGAAACGATGTAGGCCACCACGTCCTTGGCCGGCGCGCTCATTTTTGCCAGCAATGCGCCGTGCGGTTCCTCCCAAACCTGCGCTGAAACTCCTTCGCCGGGAGTCAGTTTGGGCACGTCATCGACAGTCTTGAATTCAGTCCAGGGCTGGTGTGCGTCCACCTGCGCAAAGACGCGCTGCGCCGCCCCGCTCGGATTCATCTCGCAGGGGGTAGCATAAAGATTCAGTCCACAAAGAAGGAGTAAGAGTGCGATGAAATTCGTACGCGTGCTCATTAACTATATTATTAACGGTGCTGATTGGGTAGTATAATTTCCTACTGAGGTCACATTTATGCCTACCGTCGAGAAACTCAGCATTGCCCTCCCCTCTGAAATGGCAACTATCGTCCGTCAGGCGGTCGAGGCGGGCGAATACTCGTCTCACAGCGAGGTGGTGCGCGATGCGCTCCGCGACTGGACGCACAAGAGGCGGCTCCGCGAGCAAGCAATTGCCAATTTGCGGCAGCGGTGGCAAGAGGCGGTAAGCGATGACTCCGTAAGTCTCGATCCCGACAAGGTCTTCGATCGCCTGGAGACGAAATATAAGAAGCTCGCGCAGAAATGAGCGCGCTGATGCGACTCAGGCTTTCGAAGTACGTCCCCGGAGACCTTGAAGAAATTGCCGATTACATTGCGCAGGACAGTCCAAGCAACGCTGTCCGTCTTATTCGTATCCTTCGCCGGCGCATGCAGGAAATCGCGAAGCGGCCTCAGCTCTATCAGCTCCGCCCCGAACTCGGGCCAGACGCGCGTCTCGCGACTGAAGGTAATTACGTAATCCTGTTTCGCATTTTGAATAACGCTGTGCGAATTGAGCGCGTTCTTCATGGCAGCCGCGATCTTTACCCGATTTCAGCCGAATTTGAGAATTGACCTGCCGGAATATAGTGAGGGCCCTCGATCCCGGCGCTACACTTATCTTTCCCAATTCTTTTGCGGGAGTTCTGTCTGTTGCCGGGTATTCGCGCGTTGCCTCATCTGCTCTCCGCCTCGCTCGCCGCGCTTGCCGCCTTTTCTGGGTCCCTTCACGCCGCCACGCGCCTTCAGACTGCGCCAGTGCCCGACGAGATGCGCTCCTATTTCTTTGCCATCACGGTCGATGGCCGTCACGTCGACGTGGCCCACGCCGCCGCCAACTACGAGTTCGCCAACTTTGACATCACCGGCCCTACTGAAATCACTGTCACCGCCGCCGAGCCCGGCTTCTGGGATCGCGGCGTGGACATCCAGCCCTGGCGTCTCGGCTTGCACGCCACGCGCAATGGTCAAACCATTCGTTTCCGCGTCAACGGGCCGGCCAAGCTCGCCATATCGCGGCCCAACGACTTTCTCAATCACGCCCGCATGCTGTTTCTCTTTGCCGGCTCGCCACCACCGCCGCCACCGCCCTCGGGCCCCAACGTCACCATCGTTCCTGCGGGACTGCATCGCCAAAGCCTCAACCCGAAATCCGGTGACACCATCTATCTCGCGCCGGGCTCGTTCATCTACGGCAGCCTCAACCTGTGGAACGTCGAAAATGTGAGAGTTCTTGGCCGCGGAACCATCGTTTACGACGGCCCGCAGGACCCCGTCCGCGACGAGGGCTGGATGCAGAAGCCCGACTGGCACTGCATCGACGCATTTCAATCGCGCAACGTTGAGATCCACGGTCTTACCTGCGTTATTCGCTCGCGCACCTGGTCCATCCAGATGAAGGATTCAACCGGATTTACTTACGACGACCTGCGCGTCGTGGGCGGCAATCCCGGCAACGCCAATCAGGACGGCATGGACTGGCTCGGCAGTGGCGACACCGTGGTGCGCAACTCCTTCTTCCGCGCATCCGACGATGACCTTGCCCTGATCGGCAACTGGGACGGCTACTCCGACGCCGACATGCTGCGGCCTGGTAACGATGTGCGCAACATTGTCGTCGAGAATACCGAGCTCTCGACGTCAATCTCCAACATCGTGCGCCTGGGCTGGCCGCAGAAGATCTTTTCGAGCTCCAGCTTCACGCTGCGCAATTCCGACGTCCTCCATGCCGGCATCGGCGCCTGCGGCCAGAGTTTTGCCCTCATCGGCCTCTGGGGAGCGAACGGCGCCAGGGGCATCCATCAGGGCCTTCTCTTTGAGAATCTCTTCCTCGACAACTGGTACTCCCTGGCCCAGCTGGAACAGGAACAGCCCGAGGTCAAAGACGTCGTCTTCCGCAATATATGGGCGCTCGGCCAGCCGCCACTCGCGAGCTCAACTATCACCGGCGACGTCTCGGGCGTCGTCTTCGATAACGTGAAGTACGGCCAGGCGCGGGTCGAATCCGGGGCCGCACTTCCGCTCACTGTATCCGGCGGCGCGCCGCAACCGCAGTTCATTCCCAACCACAGTCCTTCCGCGGCCTTTGCCATCGCGCCTGCCACTGCTGTTCCGCGCCGGCCCGTCGAATTCACCGCGCAGCCGGCGCCCAACACGCGCTACACCTGGCTCTTCGGCGATGGAAGCGAAGCTCATGGCCGCCGCGTGCGCCATCGCTTTACCGATGCGCTGGGCACCGAGCTTGACGGTGCCAACGGCGCCGGCCGCTTCCGCGTTCTGCTCCACGTTGAAGACCGAGCCGGCCATCAGGACTGGGCCGAGCAGGACATCGTCGTCGTCGATCAATGGCAGCTCGCAGCAACCAACCCCGGCACCACGCAGCCCGGCCTGGCCTACAGTGTTTATGCCGGCGAGTGGAACGAACTGCCCGATCTCTCCTCCTTAACGCCCGTCGTGAGCGGCCTGTCATCCAGCATCTCGGCGGACTCCCAGGGCTATCCGTATTACGCCGTCGCCTGGGATGGCTTCATCGACGTTCCCGCCGACGGAGGATATACCTTGTATCTTCTCGATCCCGATGGTGCGCGGCTGGTGATCGATGGCAAGGAAGCGGCAAAGACCGGACCGCCGTTTGCGCAGGTTTGCGGCTCACCAGGCAACGCCATGCGCTATGCCGTCGTCTCCCTCGGTCTGCGCGCGGGCAAGCACGCGATACATATTGAAGGCCTGAACTCAGGCTCGAACCATTACCCGCGCCTCATGTGGCAGGCACCGGGCGGCGCGCTGGTTGACGTGCCGGAAAAGGCGTATACGCGAGCCAGGGAGTAGGGAATAGAGAATAGGGAATAGGGAATAGGGAATAGGGAATAGGGAATAGGGAATAGAGAGGGTAGCAGCCATGGCGAAGACTAACAGCGATTCGTTTAAAGATCTTCTTGTCTGGCAGAAGGCAATTCAGATGAGTTTGGCAGTCTACAAGCTCACAGCCGACTTCCCTTCATCGGAACGATTCGGCCTAACCAACCAAATTCGACGCGCATCCGTCTCGGTCGCAAACAATATTGCAGACGGCTACGGAAAAATGACGCGAGGCGAGTACCTCTCATTCTTGGGTCACGCGCGTGGCTCGAACGGCGAGATTCAAACCCAACTCGTGATTGCGAAGGGTCTGCATTTCGGAACTGCTCAGACTCTAGAAGCTGCCGAAGGCCTTGCCAATGAGGTCGGCCGTATGCTCGTAGTGATGATCAACAAGCTGCGCCGCTGAAAGCGGCGCTCCTATTCCCTATTCCCTCTTCCCTGTCTTTTCCACTACGGCAGCTGCGTCACGTCCCAGCCGCCGCCCAGCGACCGCACCAGCCCAACGCTGGCTGCATATTGACGGCTTTCGATGCCGATCTGCGTTACCTGGTCCTGCAGCAGCGTCTGCTCGGCGGTCAGTACCTCCAGGTAGCTGGTCACTCCGCCTTTGTAGCGCGCATTCGATACATCGAACGATCGCTGCGCCGACGCCACCGCTCTCGCCTCGACACCCGACTCCTGCTCCAGGACCCGTAGCGCCGCCAACTGATCCTCAACATCCTCGAAGGCCTGAAACACCGTGTTCCGGTAAGCATCGGCCTGCGCATCGTAGGCGTGCCGTGCCTCGCTCGTCAGTGCACGGCGCTGTCCGGCGTCAAACAGCAACTCCGCGGCCTGCGCGCCCAGCGTCCAGAACGAGCTCGGTCCCTGGATCCATGTGCCGGGATTGGTGCTCTGAAATCCCGCCGATCCGCTCAGCGTGATGTTGGGGTAGAACGCGCTCACCGCAATGCCGATCTGCGCATTGGCAGCCGCGCTCTGGCGCTCTGCTACGGCAATGTCGGGCCTGCGTTCCAGCAGTTGCGAGGGCACGCCAAGGGGGATTTTGGGCAGCGAGCCGGCCAGCGGCGATGGCGGAATCGAAAACTGCGAGAGATCGTAGTTCGCGATCGTTCCAATCGCATGCTCGAACTGCGCCCGCGCCACGCCCACGTCCACCAGTTGCGCGCGAACCGTCTCAAGCTGCGTACGCGCCTGATCCACGTCCACCTCGGTTGCCACGCCGCCCTGGAGCCGCGTCTCGGTCAGCTTCAACTGCCCTTCGAGATCTGCCACCGTATCGGTCAGCAATTTGGTCTGCGAGTCGAGCCCGCGCAGCGCAAAGTAATCCGCCGCCAGCTCGGCATGCAGCGTGAGCGCAACGTTGGCCGCATCCGCCGCGCTGGCCTGCGCATTGGCGCGCGCCTGCTCCACGCCGCGGCGCACGCGCCCCCAGAAGTCAGGCTCCCAGCTGGCCTGCGCGCCAATCGTCAGGTCGTTGTAGATGGTTGGGTCCGCCTTGTTGAAGAGTGGCGAATTCTTTGAGTACTGCTGCGGCGTGGCGCCAATGATGCCGCTCACCGTGGGATAAAGATTGGCGCGAACCGCCGTCACCTGGTCGCGCGCAGCCAGGTAGGTTTCAAGGGCCTGCTTTAACTGCACGTTGGTCGAGTCAACGCGTTCTTCAAGACTGTTGAGCTGCGGGTCCTGGTAAATCTCCCACCATTTGCCCTTCAGCATTCCATCCGATGGGTTGGCCGGCTGCCACGCGCCGCCGGCGGGATTTTGCGGCGGCTCGACCGAAGCCGCTCCCGTCTCCTTGTAAGCCGCGGGCGCAGTGTAGCCGGGCCGATTGTAGTTGGGGCCGACCGATTTGCACCCGGCGAGCGCAGCCAGGGCGCAGCCTGCGGCAAGCGCGGCAATCCCGCGCGCACCGCCGGTGCTGCGAACCCGATTTGCGGCTGGCTTCGATCCGCGCACCCTACAATCCTCCCGCTTGCGGTGAGTCGCTTCCTGGTTTCACTACGGTCACCTTCTGGCCTTCGATAATCGAGTCCGGCGGATCCTGGATTACCTGGTCGCTCGCCGTCAGCCCGCTTATCACCTGCGCCGTTGCGCCGTCGTCCTGGCCAATGGTGATGGGCACCAGATGCGCTACGGGTCCATCCTTCGTCTCCTCCACCGTGCCGATCTGCAATCCTGCACGCCGAAAGATCAGCGCAGCCGTTGGCACAATGAAGGTCGGCGCAACCTGCGGCGTCTTGAAGTGCACCTGCGCCAGCGCGCCCGGCATCAGTTTGCCCTCGCGATTGTCCACGTCTACTTCAACCAGCAGCGTGCGGCTCACCGGATCGATCGCGTCCGCGGTCCGCACCAGCCTTCCCGCAAAGATCTTTCCGGGGTATTCGGGGAAGGTCAGCGGGATCTTCGAGCCCAGCTTGATCATCGGGGTGTAAATCTGCGGCACATTGGTATAGACGCGCAGCGTCTCGAGCGCCTGCATGTGGAATAGCTCGACACTCGCTCCCTGGTTGATCAACTGCCCCGTGTCGACATTGCGCGCGGTCACCACGCCATCAAACGGAGCATAGATCTTCTCGAACGATTGCAATTCCTTGAGCCGCTGCATGTTGGCCCGTGCGGAATTCACTGCCGAGTCGGCCGCCGCAGCCTGCGTCGTCAGATTATCGGTATCGAACTTCGATACCGCGTCGCTCGTCACCAGTCCCTTGTAACGCTCGGCCTGCACCTGCGCATTTTTCTGGTTGGTGATGGCGGTGGCCAGATCGGCCTCGGCCTGTGCCACTTGCTGGTCCAGTTCGGGAGTCGAGATTACCGCCAGCAACGCGCCCTTCTTCACATGGGCGCCGATGTCGTAGTACCAGCGAACGAGGTAGCCGTCGGTGCGCGCGTAGAGAGGCGAGTCAGTGTAAGCCGTTACGTTGCCCGGCAGCACAAAATTGTCCACCGGAGGGGCCGCTTTGGCCGGCTCAACCTCCACCGTGGGCGCGGCGTACTTTACCGTATCTGCGGCCAGCACCTTGTCGTCATTCCTGCGGCTCAGATAGCCGGTCAGCGCCAGCGCGCCCAGCACCACCGTCGCAACCACCAGCGCCATCACCACCTTGCGAGCGGCAATTGGCGCCTGCTCCGGCGTATGGCTCTCGTCATGCAGCGTTCTTGCGTCGTTGATTCCCGATTCGTCAGTCATCGAGGGTTACTCCTGTGTCCCGGCAAATTCGTCACTTTCTGCCAGTTGTCGTTTTCCGTGTGCCCGCTTGCGGCGCTCCAGCCAGCCGTGAACCACCGAGAAGAACACCGGCACAAAAAACAGTGTGGCTCCAGTAGCCACAAACAAACCGCCAATCACGGCGCGTCCCAGCGGCGCATTCTGTTCGCCGCCGTCGCCCAGGCCCAGCGCCATGGGAATCATGCCGATAATCATTGCCAGCGCGGTCATGATGACCGGCCGCAGCCGCACAAAGCCGGCATTCAGCGCCGCACGCCGCGCATCGCCCACCAGAATCTCAAGCTGCTCGCGCGCAAAGCTCACCACCAGAATGGAATTGGCCGTGGCCACGCCCATGCACATGATCGAGCCTGTCAGCGCCGGCACGCTCAAACGCGTGTGCGTGAGGAAGAGAAACCACGCAATCCCGGCCAGTGCAGCCGGCAGCGCGGCAATAATCAGAAACGGATCGAGCCAAGATTGAAAATTCACTACGATGAGCAGGTAAACCAGCAGGATCGAAAAAGCTAGCCCGGTGAGCAGGCCGATGTAGGAGCTCTTCATGGTCTCGCTTTGCCCGCGCAAGTTAAATGCTGATCCGCGCGGTAACTGGCTCTTGTATTTGTCCCTGATCGCCTCGATCTTCCGGGTTACGCTGCCCAGGTCGGTACCTTCAACGTTGGTGTAAATGTCGATGACCGGCTGGACATCGTAGTGGCTGATCAGCCCCTGTTCGACTCCGGGATCGATCGTCGCGAGATTTCCCAATACCTCGATCGGCTTGCTCGACGCCCCGGGAGCTGACGTAAACGGCGCGCCGGAAGCGGCCGATGCTGATGCGCCCGGTGCCAGGGTAGACGCTGCATTGCCCGGCTCCTGTATCGTTACGCCGCCCGTAATCGGCAGGCTTGCCAGTTCAGCCATCGTATCAACCCGGTATTGCGGAGCCTGGATGGCGATGTTGTATGAAACCCCATTGCGCGGGTCGAGATAGAAGTTTGGGCTGGTTTGAAAACTCCCGCTCAGCGTTACCAAAAGGCTCTGCGCCACATTGGCCTGGCTCAATCCAATCGAAGCCGCGCGGGTACGATCCACGTTGACGGTGAAGTTCGGATAGTTGAACGGCTGCTGGATGCGCGCGTCTACCGCGCCCGGCACATAGCGGACATCGTTCAGCATTTTTTCGGCCAATGCATGATTTGCGTATAGGTCGGGGCCCACGATCTGCAGATCGATGGGCGAGGACAGGCCGAAGTTGAGAATCTGCGTTACGATGTCGGACGGCACCGAGTAAAACGTCACGCCGGGGAACCTGCGGGCCAGCACCTCGCGCAGCCGGTCAAGATACGCTTTGGTCGAGTGGTGCTTGCGGGCCATCGTCACCTCGATGTCGGCGTCCGACGGGCCGACCGGCGCCGATGTCGAGTAAGAAAGGTTCAGTGAAGAATACGGCAAACCGATATTGTCGGTAATGGCGCTTAGCTCATCGGGCGGAATCACATCGCGTATAGTCTGATCCACGTGATCGCACAGCGCGGCGGTCTCTTCAATGCGCGTTCCCGTGTGAGCGCGCACGTGCATGATGAACTCGCCCGAATCAGTCGAGGGGAAAAAGTCCTGGCCGAGTTCGGGAGTCAAACCGAGCGACGCCAGCGAGAAAACCACAAACACGATCATGAACGCGCCGGAGTGATCGATCGCGAAGGTGAGCAGCCGCAGGTAAAACCAACGCAGCTTCTCAAAACCGCGCTCGAACCCGAGCTGGAATTGGATAAGCGGATTGCGGCTTCGGTGCTTGCGTTCCACTTCGGCTTCGTCGTGCTCTTTAAGCAGGTACCGGGCCATGGTGGGCACCACGGTGCGCGACAGCAGGTAGCTGGCCAGCATGGCAAAAACCACTGCCTCGGCCAGTGGCACAAACAGGTAGCGGGCCACGCCGCTGAGCAGGAACATGGGCACGAACACGATGCAGATTGAGAGCGTTGAAACCAGCGCAGGCGTCGCAATCTGCGCCGCGCCGTCCAGAATCGCCTGCTCAATCTCCTTGCCCTCTTCCAGGTTGCGATTGATGTTCTCAATTTCTACGGTCGCGTCGTCCACCAGGATGCCGACGGCCAGCGCCAGTCCGCCCAGCGTCATGATGTTGATGGTCTCGTGCAGCGCGTAAAGCAGCATCAGCGAGCAGAGAATCGAGAGCGGTATCGAAACTGCGATGATCAGTGTCGAGCGCCAGCTGCCCAGAAAGACGAGGATCATCACCGCCGTCAGGCAGGCGGCGATAATGCCTTCGCGCGCCACGCCGCTGATAGCCGAGCGCACAAAGATCGACTGGTCGACGAGCGCATCGATGCGCAGGGTCGGAGGCAGCTGGCCCCTGTTGCTCGGATTGGCCAGAATCGCGCGGATGTTTTTGATGATGTCGAGCGTCGAGGCCGTGCCGGTCTTGAATATGTTCATGATCACGCCGCGCCGCCCGTTTACGCGGACAATATTGGTCTGCGGCGGATTGCCGTCACGCACGTGGGCCACGTCGCGAATGTAGACCACCGTGCCGTTGACCGCCCTGATAGGCATGTTGTTGATCGCCTCAATCAACGTCGGAGCCGAATTGGTCTCAACCTGGTACTCAAACTTGTCGAGCTTGACGGTGCCCGAGGGCGCAATCACGTTCTGATTGGTGATGGCTGTAACCACGTCGGCCGGCGACATTCCCCGCGCCTGCAGCGCCTCCGGGTCCAGGTCAACCATGATTTCGCGCTGTTTGCCGCCGTAGGGGTACGGCGTCTGCGCGCCTTCGACCGTTGCCAGTTGAATGCGGATTGTGACGGTGGCCAGGTCGTTCAGCCGCTGCTCGGTCAACCCCTGTCCTGAGAGCCCCAGCTGCATGATGGGCACGCTCGAGGCGTTGTACTGAATAATGAACGGCGGCGTTGTGCCCGGCGGCAAAGAGCGCAGCTCCACCTGGCTAATCGACGTTACCTGCGCCACGGCCTGCGCAATGTTCACGTGCGGCTTGAAGAAGACCTTGATGAGGCCCACGCCTACCAGCGACTGCGACTCGATGTGGTCGATATCGTTGACCGTGGTCGTCATGCCGCGTTCGGCATTGGTCACGATGCGGTTGGCGATCTGGTCAGCCGAAAGCCCCTGGTAGTTCCACACCACCGTGACCACCGGGATATCGATGTTGGGAAAGATGTCCGTCGGCATCGACTCGATGCTGAAGACGCCAAGGATCAGGATCAGAAGCGCAAAGACGACAAACGTATAGGGTCGTCTCAGCGCGAGCCGGACAATCCACATCATAAGGCTGGTATTCGCTCCTCGGCCGGCGTCATCGTGGTGCTCTTCCTGGCAGTCTCAATGCCGCTTGAGATCATGCGAATGATCGGATCAGCGGCTTTTCGGCTTGCTCGCACCGGCTCATCGGGTCTCTGGGTCGAAGTGTGAGCTGCCACCCTCCGGCCTTTTCGCAGTTGAATCTACTATGGTAGTCGAACGGACGAGGTTCGCAGAATTCGGTGTCCTTCGACGCGCAATACCGATAGTCATCCGCGGCAATGAGGCTGCGTCCCCTAAGTGTCTGTAGCCCCCGAACAGATTTCGCTGAAACGCCTTCGGTTTAGATGCCCTGCGCGCGGAAAAAGCCGCATGAGCGCACCCCCATGTGACGATCCCGCACCTCGGGAAGATGCATTTTCCCCTCCCTGGCATCCCGTCATGTGAGCCGGGTGCAGACCCCTGCTAACGGCCTAGCTTTTATTGAGCAGCACTTCGATGTCAGCGGCCAGGCTGGCCGGTTTGGCCGACGGCGCGAAGCGTGCTTCTACCCGGCCGTCGGGTCCGATAAGGAATTTGGTGAAATTCCATCGGATGCCGTCCCCAAGAATCCAGCGGAACCGCGCCGGCTTGACCCGGTTCAAATACCTGTAGAGCGGATGAGCGTTTTTTCCGTTCACATCGATCTTCGCGAAGATGGGGAAGCTCACCCCGTAATTGCGTTCGCAGAAAGCGGCAATCTCACCGGCCGTCCCCGGCTCCTGTCGGCCAAACTGGTTGCACGGGAATCCAAGCACCACCAGTCCCCGGTCCCGGTATTGGCGATAGAGCGCCTCCAGCCCGGCATACTGGGGCGTAAACCCGCACTTGCTGGCGGTGTTCACAACCAGCAGCACCTTGTCCCGAAACTCCTCGAGCGAGATGTTGCGGCCGTCCAGCAGCTCGGCTGTGAATTCGTAAACCGAATTGGAAAGAGCAGCCAATAGCCAAATAGCCAGTAGCCAATAGTAGACAACAACCCCGTTACCAAAGGCCACGCTATTCAGACTACTGGCTACTGGCTATCTGGCTCGCCTCCTGCTCCCTGACCCCTGATCCCTACTCCCTATTCCCCGTCCCTTGCGTCTAACCAGCATTCTGCCACGTGCTCCTGTGGATGCACAGGCGTCGAACCCCGCCTCGTTCCGGTAGACTGTGGGATGGGTACCCAACCGGTCGGACTTCGCCGCATTTCGCATAAGCGGAATGAACCGGCCCACAGTCCGGCGTATCGGCCGCAGCGATCCGCGCGTCCGATGCTTCTCAAACGGGAACCCGGCCCTGGGTCCGAAGGCGGCAAGCGCGGCAGGGGGATTTAGAGGAAAGGGACGCTTTCCGCGCAGTCAGCCGGGCCCCGCTGTTTGGGCCGGGTCGGTGCGGTCAAATATAATCAGTCTTTCCTCGATGCAGGATACGATTTTGAGCAGTGAGGGTGTGCATATTCTTCTCGTGAAGCCGAACCATGGACCGCACCAGTACTTTTTGTGCTCGCCGCAGGGCCGCTGCCCGGTGAAGTTCAAGCACACCTTTATATCCCGCTTCGTGGGGCCGGCAGGCCGCGCTGCTCGCGTGCTGCTGGTGGCGCTCATTGCCTTTACAGCAGTTTCCGCCTTGGCTCAGGGCCCCGAAACCATCGACAGCATTCGCGTCATCGGCAACCGCCGCATTCCCAAAGAGACCATCCTCGCCCGTCTTTTCGTCCATCCCGGCGACACCTACGACATCAACGCAGTTGAGGCCAGCTTCCAGTCGCTCTGGAACACCGGCTACTTTGAAGACCTGCGCGTGGAGCGGGAAGACACCGAAAAGGGTATCATCCTCAATGTTTTCGTCCGCGAGAAACCCAATATTCGCGACATCAAATACAACGGGTTGAGCTCCATCTCCGAGTCCGACATCCTCGACCGTTTCAAGAAGGAGCATGTGCCTCTTTCAGTCGACAGCCAGTACGACCCCACCAAGGTCAAGCAGGCCGAGACGGTGATCAAGGAGATGGAGGCTGAACACGGCCACCAGTTCTCCACCATCAAGACCGACGTCAAAACCATTCCGCCGGCCTCGGTTACCATCACCTTCAACGTGAAAGAAGGCCCCGTCGTAAAGGTCGGCAAGATCAAATTCGTCGGTAACACCCATCTGAGTGCGATTTACCTTCGCCGCTCCATGAAGAATCTGAAACCCATCGGCATCCCGTATTCGATCATTTTCGAAGACCTCTTTGCCCAGACCTACGACGCTTCAAAGCTTGAGGAAGACACCGAGCGGGTACGGCAGGCCTACCGTGACAAGGGCTACGCCAACGCCGCCGTAGAGGAACCGAAGACGCAGATCCGCGACCAGGGCGGCCTCAACTGGTTCACCTTTCGTCCCAACAAAGGCAAGCGCATCGACATTCTGCTCCCCATTGAAGAGGGCGGCCGTTATCGCCTGTCCGACATCACTTTCTCCGGCAACAAGGCCGTCAAGAACGTCAAAGCCCTGCGCGCCACCTTCCCCATCAAGGACGGCGACTGGTTCAACGCTACCGAGATCGGCAAGGGCCTGGATAACCTGAAGAAGGCCTACGGCCAGCTCGGATATATCAACTTCGGCGCCATTCCCCAGGTGCACTACGACGACCAGAAAAAGACCGTCTCAATCAACGTCGATATCGACGAAGGCTATCCGTTCTACGTCTCGCGCATTGAGTTCACGGGCAACACCATTACCCGCGACAAGGTCATCCGCCGCGAGCTCATGCTCGATGAGGGTTCGGTGTACAACTCCCAGTTGTGGGAGTACAGCCTGCTCCGCCTGAATCAGCTCGAGTACTTCGACCCCCTCAAAGTCGATCAGGACTCCGAGGCCCATCAGGACCCCGACGCCCACACCGTGGAGCTGCTGC
>Ga0335074_10006333_pt1 | contig 16422 bp, 7 predicted proteins | sample Lox_Sample_23_FD_206715 | JGI IMG/M metagenome (GOLD analysis project Ga0335074, IMG submission 206715) | Soil microbial communities from Loxahatchee National Wildlife Refuge, Florida, United States - Lox_Sample_2.3 | ecosystem: Environmental > Terrestrial > Soil > Wetlands | place: USA: Florida...
AGTGAAACGCGCCGATCAGAATGCCGGCCAGAATCACCATGTTTGCCATGTTGTCGAACATCAACGCAAAAAACGCGTTCAGATCGCCAACACGAAACCAGCGATACCCACTATGCTTCGACCCTCTAGTAGCTTCTTCAGTTTCCGGCATCTTGCCCTGAAGCATAATGCCGGAAGCCTCATCTCTCCAAAGTATCTTTCCTCGCCTGTCCCTTTCTTCCGGTGGTGGCGGACTACTGATGGCGATGCCTTCTCTGAAGTCTATTCGTGCCGCAATGCGCACATTGGGTCCACTCGCGCCGCCCGCGACGCCGGAATCCAACTCGCCCCCAACGCTACCATCATCAGCATCGCTGCCGATCCGGCAAACGTCACCGGATCCCACGCCTTCAGCCCGTAGAGCATGCTTGCGATCACGCGGCTCAGCGCCAGCGCGCCGCATACACCGGCAAGAATGCCGAGCGCCACCACCCACGTCGCCTCGCCCAGCACCATGCGCAGCAACCGTTCTGGCTCTGCCCCCAGGGCCATGCGAATGCCGATCTCGCGGGTGCGCTGTGAAACGGAATAGGCCATGACGCCGTAAATTCCGATGCAGGCAAGAATGAGAGCAAGCAGGCCGAATCCGCTGGTGAGCGATGCAAAGATGCGCTCCTGCCTCGTTCTGTCCCTGATCTGTGCATTTTGAGTGCGAATGTTGAGCAGCGGCAGGTCCTTATCTACTGACGCCGCAGTTTCGCGCAGAGCAGGCACAAGCGCAGAGGGTTTTATGTTGCTGGATATCTCAAATGTCATGCTCGGCTCGCTCTTGGATTGCTGCCGGTAAAGGGTATAGAAGGTTGCGGGAGGATCGTCGCGCAGGGTCGCGTATCTGGTGTCGCCACTGACGCCTATGATCTCGATATGTTTTTTATTGGACCAGAACGTTCTGCCGATAGGGTTTGTATTCTGAAAATATTCCTTCACCAACTGCTGATTCACAACGGCAACCAGGCGGGACGTTTCGGTATCCGTGCCGTCAAAACTTCGGCCGGCAAGAATGGGGATGCCCATGGTTGAAAAAAAGTCCTGCCCTACCACGTTGTCGTCCACGTAGGCTTTGCCGTTCAGCTTTGGTGGCAAGCCGTCTGGGACAAAGTCGTCATTCGACACATTGCCTGCGATCAGAGGATTTTTGGAGAGCGAAACAGAATTGACGCCTGGAGTCGATGCCAGATGTTGTTCAATTTGCCGGTAAAGCACAATTTCTTTCGACCCCGGATAGCGTGTATTCGGCGCTTGAATCTCGAATAGCACGAGACTGTCAGGCCGAAAACCAAGATGAGCTTGATTGAGGTTCGTCACTGTCCGAATGAAAAGCCCAGCCCCGACCAGGAGCAGCATGGACAAGGCAATCTGAAAGGTGACAAGCATTCTCCCGGAAAAATTGCCGCGGCCCTGCATAACAGAATGCGCATTTTCTTTGAGCCCCCCGCTCACTTGTGTATGCATTGCCTGCCACGCAGGCACAAAGCCAAAAAGCAATCCTGTGAGAAGAGAAACCGCGGCGGTGAATCCGAAGATTTTCCAGTCGAAGAGCACATGCATCGTTGATTCCCAGGATGATGACATCAGATGCGGAATGGCATTTCGTCCACAGAAGGCCAGCAGTAGTCCGGCAATGCCTCCGGCAGTGGAGAGCAGCAGGCTTTCTGTAAGCATTTGACGCAGGATGCGCCCGGGTTTTGCTCCGAGTGCAAGACGCACGCTCAATTCGCGCTGACGGCTACGGGCGCGGGCAAGCAGCAGGTTTGCCAGATTTGCGCAGGCAAGCAGCAGGACGACTCCTGCGAGCGCCATGAGCACATATATTGATTTCGTAAACTGCTCGCCATTTAAATCTTCGCCCCGGCTTCCGTCCTGCATCGCGAAGTGTGGGACGGATTGGCTTTTTTCCACGGTCATTGTGGACCGCACAGCGTTGCTTAGAAGAACATCCATTGCTGCGCGGGCAGACTCGTCGGAAACTCCTGGCTTGATGCGGCCCATCACCAGCACCCACCACTGTTCCAGGTTGGTCAGGAGCGATTTAGCCCCGTTAGGCGCAGCAACCGGCTCCATGCTGAAAGGCAGAAAAACATCAGGCGAGATTTGCACACTGGATGCACCAGTAAATTCCCGAGGATTCACGCCAACAATCGTCACAGGCGTGAGGTTCACCTGCATTGTTTTTCCGATCACGTCAGGGGATCGCCCGAAGTGCCTCGACCAGAATCCATCGCTGATAACCGCAACGGGACTGCTGCCCGGCGCGCCCTCGTCCGCGTTCTGAATTCCACGGCCCAGAACCGTATTGACACCAAGCGCGGAGTAATAATTCCCGGATACCAGTTCTGCTGTCACCGGTTCCGGCTTATTAGCAACGGTGACTGTGACTTGTGGAATCACCTTGAAGGCAAAGACATCCTCAAACGCGCTGTTCTGCCGGCGGAGTTGCTGGTAGACGGGATATGAAAATGATGTGCACGTGTGGGTAGTCTCGTTCCAATGACCCCAGATGCGAACAGGCACTCTGTTTTTGCTGCCGGTCCAGGCAAAGAGACGTAATTCTTCCGGCCTGTGAACGTCTAACTTGTCGAGCAAAACCTGTCTGGCGATGGTAAATATCGTTGTATTGGCGCCGATCCCCAGGGCCAGCGACCCGATGGCAACCGCCGCAAATCCCGGACTCTTCGCCAGCTTGCGCACCGCGTACTGCAGGTCGCCGCGCAGTTCGTCGAACCAGCGCGTGCCCCACGCTGCCCGACAGTCCTCTTTTCGCGCCGCGACACTCCCCAGTTCCGCTTTCGCCCGCCGTATCGCTTCGTCGCGCGAAAGACCGCTACGCGCCAGGTCCTCAGCGAAGCTCTCAATGTGGAACCGCAGCTCTTCATCCACTTGCGCATCCACGTCCGCCCCGTGACGTACTGCCCGCCACCACGTCCGCACCCGGCTGCTCAGGCTCATCGCTGCTCCCCTCGCGCGCGAAGTCTATTCATGCCGCAGAGCTCTCATTGGATCCAAGCTCGCCGCGCGCCGCGCCGGAACATAACAGGCAACTACGGCCACCAGCACCAGCGACGCGGAGACACCGAAAAGCGTAAGCGGGTCACCTTGGCCCACGCCGTACAACAGATGAGAGAAGCTCGGCAGCAGGCGCACGAGGGTAATCGCGGCTAAAATGCCGATGCCCAGCCCGGCCCCGGCCATGCGAACTCCCTGGCCAACGATCATGCGGGAGACGCGGATCCTGTCTGCGCCGAGAGCCATCCGGATCCCGATTTCCTGGGTGCGCCGCATCACTGAATAGGACACAACTCCGTAGATGCCGACCGAGGCCAGTACCAATGCGAGAGTGGCGAACGCGCCCAGCAGAAGGATGGGAAGCTTCCGCGAGGCCATCGACTCCGACGCCACTTGCTCCATCGTGCTGACCGCGTAGACGGGCTGATCGGGCGAAGACTCATAGACGACGTTGCGAATCGCGGGCATCACTTCCGCAGCCGGGAGCTCCGTGCGAACGAGTAGTTTGAGGGTGCGGAAGAAGTCGTTAACCATCGCATCCGGCAGTTCATAAACAGGGATATAAATCTGCCGCGGGTTGTAGGTCCCGGGATCGTCCAGTCCCCAATGGCGTACATGTCCCGCGACTCCGACGATGCGGGCCGCACCCCAATGCCCGACCGTCAGCGTCTGTCCGACTGGATTCTGACCAGGGAAGAAAGCCTGCGCGAGCACGCTGTCGATGACAACGACTTTGGCCGAGCCGATCTGGTCGCCCGGCGTAAAGAATCGGCCCTGCAGCAAAGGGATTCCCATCGTCTTCAGATAGTCAGGGCCGGTCCAGAAGTAAAGTGCGTGAGGAGCTTCCTGCAGCGAGGCCGGGGGCGCCGTGCCGATCCAGAAAGGACCGCCATTGTCTGCGCCAGACAGTGGAACAATATTTGTGAGGTCTGCCCCTTCCACTCCAGGCAGTTGCCGAATCCGCGCAAGGAGCTGTTGATAGGCAATCCGCGTTTCAGCGGGTGTTCTCGTAAGCGACGGAGATAACCCGACCTGAAATGATATTAGGTGCCGCATATCGAATCCCGGGTTCACCTCCCAAAGGTTGCGGATGCTGCGGAAGAGCAGCCCTGCGCCAGTCATGAGCACCAGAGTGAGCCCAAACTGCAGCGCGACTAACCGGCCGAGGATCGCATTATGCCCGCTGATGGTTCCTCTTGAAGCTTGCTGCAGTGTGCCTTGCACATCCGGCCTTGCGGACTGCAGTGCCGGAACCACGCCGAAGATGATACCCACAGCGATGGAGGCAACGGCAGTAAACAAGAGAGCCTCGAGATGTAGGCCGATGTTCTCGGAGCGGGGCAGACTTTGCGGAAGTGCCGCAAGCAGCACCCGCAGTCCGAGGCCGGCGAGCACGGCACCCAGGGCTCCTCCTGCCAGCGACAAAACGACACTCTCAGTCAGCAGTTGCCGCACGATACGTCCGTGGCCGGCACCGAGCGCCATGCGTATGCCAAATTCAGCGGCACGCGCAGTCGAGCGTGCCAGCAGCAAGTTCGCGAGATTCGCGCATGTGATCAGCAGCACCAGGCTGACAGCTCCAAAGAGGAGCAGGACCGTTCCCCTGACGTCGCCGACTATCTGCTGCATCAGCGAGGTCACGGCAATGCCCGTTCCCCGATTGGCATCTGGATACAGCCGATCGAGGTTCTGCTGAATCGCGTTCATCTCGGCCTCCGCCTGGCCCATCGTGACTCCTGATTTGAGACGCCCAAGCACCGCCAATGCATTGACCGATCTTTCGGCGTAGATGGCGGGCATGTGGGGACCCAAAGGCGTGATGACGTCGGCGTCGGCAAGGAAATGGAAGCCGGCTGGCAAGACGCCGATCACAGTAAAGCTCTTTCCATCCATGATCAGAGATCGTCCGGCGACGCGCCGATCGGCCGCAAAGCGTTCTTTCCACAGGCGGTCACTTATCAGGACCACGGGTGGCGCATTCGGCTGGTCCTCCGTGCTTGCAATATCGCGCCCCATTGCGGGAGTGACGCCCAGGGTCGCCAGAAAGCTGGAGGAGGCCCGCATGCCCAGGAGGTGTTCGGCTCTGCCCGGTGCCGTGAGGTCGAAGTTATGGAATACCAGCGCAGACATGCGATCAAACGACTGCGAAGTTCGTTCCCAATCCTCAAAATTCGGATACGACGGATCAAGCTGGGGAACGCCGGGCCGGTTTTGCCAGAGGAACACGAGGCGGTCTGCATCACGGAACGGCAGCGGCGCGAGGATGATTCCCTGCACGACGCTGAACATCGCCGTGTTCGCTCCAATCCCCAGGGCGAGCGACCCTACCGCAATCACCGTAAATCCGGGACTCTTCCCCATCATGCGCAGCGCATAGCGCAGGTTGCCTCGCAGCTCGTCGAACCAGCGAGTACCCCATGCTTGCCGGCAATTTTCTTTTCCCGCCGCGATGCTGCCCAGTTCCGCCTTCGCGTGGCGGACCGCCTGCTCCCGCGGCATGCCGCCGCGCATCAGGTCCTCAGCGAGGCTCTCAATGTGAAACCGCAGCTCTTCATCCACTTGCGAATCCATGTCCGCATGGCGCGTTATTGCGAGCCATCCGGTACGAACCCGGCTGCTCAGGCTCATGGCCGCTCACCTCGCCCGCAAATTCTACTCATGCCGCAGTGCCCGCATCGGATCTACGCTGGCCGCCCGCCTCGCCGGAATCCAGCTTGCTCCGAGCGCTACGGCGATCAGCAGCGCCGCCGATATCAGCAGCGTGGCCGGATCGCTTGCATTGAGTCCATACAACTGGCTGGCAATCAGGCGTCCCAGTGCCAACGCGCAGCCTAAGCCGGCCACCACGCCGATGGCCGCGATCCACGTCGCCTCGCCCAGCACCATGCGCAGCACCCGCCCTGGCTCTGCCCCAAGCGCCATGCGCAGCCCGATCTCATTCGTGCGCCGCGAAACGGTAGACACCATGATTCCGTAGATCCCGATGCATGCCAGTACCAGTGCCAGTACCCCAAACACGGTTGTGAGAGACGCGAATAGGCGCTCCTGGCGCAGAGAGGAGTGTATCTGCTCTTCCTGCGTTCGCAGATTGTTTACAGGAAGGTCACGGCGGAAATCATGCAAGACTGTGCGCACCGAGGCTGCGATCACGTCTGGATCAGCGGCTGTTTTCACAGCAAAGGTCATTTGAGTGCCGAGGTGATAGTCGCCGACCTGGCGGGTAAACAGATAGTAGGTGGGCGGAGGAGCGTCACGCAGGCTTCTGAACCGCGTGTCCCCGCAGATGCCGATGATGCGGGTGTGCGCGGTGTTGAAAGTCTGACCGATGGGATTCTGGCCACGGAAAAACTGGTTGGCGAGTTCGCGATTGATGACAGCGACGCTCTCGGAGCTTTGCGTATCCTGGCGGCCGAAGCCACGCCCGCTCAACATCGGAATGTCCATGGTCTGGAAGAAATCTTGGCCGACGATGTTTTTCCATGCCTGCCTTTCGCCCGATGGCTGCCCATCCACGTCGAAATTGCTTGTAGAGGTGTCGCCGGCAATCAGTGCGTCGGTTGATGAGGCCACGGAGATCACGCCAGGGATCGCGGAGAGGCCGTCTTCGACCTGCTCATACGCCGCGCCGCGATCTGCGGCGGCCGGATAATCCTTCGGCGGCAGCACGATGTCGAAGAGCAGGAGATGTTGTGGCTGAAAACCCAACGCGACGGAGGAGAGATTGTACAGGGTTCGCACGAATAGTCCCGCACCCACCAGAAGAAGGGTTGCAAGGCCGATCTGCAGCGCGACAGAAGACTTCATCAGCCGGGAGCGAGTCCTCTTCGCCGTCATCTGCGGAGTCTCCCGGAGACCATCCTGCGCGTCCATGCCCATGGTGCGCCATGCGGGAATACCGCCGCAAAGCATTCCGGTAGCGATTGCGAGGCACAGCGCGTATCCCAGGATCAGCCAGTCGAAGTCAGGCCTCGGCTGCCCGAGAAGCGGAGGGGCAATGTTTCGGCACGCGTATCCGAGCGCCGTTCCGGCAATTCCACCCAACATTGAGAGCAGGAGGGCTTCGGTAAGAGCTTGCCGCAGAAGACGGCTGCGGCCCGCGCCCAGCGCCATGCGAACGCTAAGCTCTCTCTGCCGCGCGGCCGCGCGGGCCAGCAACAGGCTGGCGATGTTTGCACATGCCAGCAGCAGCACCAGCGCCGCCATCACCGTTAGAACAGCGTCGATCTGTGCGAACTGATGTCGGCCGGGATTCTCTCCCTGATTCCCCGGTGTTACGGCGAGATGCAAGGCGCCAAGGTCCAGATGACGCCGATTTTTCAGAGTCGCTTTGGCGGTCTGATTAAAGATGCCCGCGAGTGCAGCTTGAGCCTGCGCGTCGGACACGCCCGGGCGGATCCGTCCGGCAATTCGTAACCACCATATCTCCGGGTTGTTCAGGCGACCTGCACTGAGGTCAGCCTCGACTGCCGGCTGCAGCGAAATCGGAAGCATGACCACGGGATGCGCATCGAAGATCAATCCATCAAAGTTTGGAGGCGCGACGCCGACGATCGTCATCGGCACCTGGTCGATCTTGAGAGTTTTCCCAATCACTGCGGGAGAGCGCTCAAAGTGATCCCTCCAGAAGTTGTCGCTGATGACAACGACCGGGCTCCGGCCCACTTGATCGTCGGCCGGCAGCAGAGTGCGCCCGGCAACAGCCCGGATGCCGAGCTCGGAAAAGAAATTTCCGGAGACGTATTCGATACTGCCTAAATCGACCTGGCCGTCCCAGGAGATTTGCGTGCGCGAAGAATGAAAGAAGGCCACCAGGTCCTCAAACACCGAGTGGTCCTTCCGCAAGGCTTGATAGAGCGCATAGGAAAAGGACGCACACCTGATGCTGCCGCCATCCGATGAGACCAACTGGCCATAAACTGAGGACATGGGCTGCTTGTTGCCGCGGAATTGCCATTCGAGCATTCTCAGCTGCCGGGGATGCGGGACACCGACGGAGTCAAGAAGCGCGGCTTTCGTCATGGAGAAGATGGCGATGTTCGCACCGATCCCCAGGGCGAGCGATCCGATGCCGATGGCCGCAAATCCCGGACTCTTCGCCATCATGCGAAACGCATAACGCAAGTCACCCCGCAGTTCATCGAACCACCGCGTTCCCCACGCCTGCCGGCAATTCTCCTTCTTCGCCGCGATACTGCCCAGGTCCGCTTTCGCGCGGCGCGCCGCCTCCTCTCTTGGCATGCCGCCGCGCATCAGGTCCTCAGCGAAGCTCTCAATGTGAAATCGCAGCTCTTCTTCCACTTGCGAATCCACGTCCGCCCCGCGACCCATTGCGCGCCACCACGTCCGCACCCGGCTGCCCAGGCTCATAGCTCCTCCGGCGCGACCTTGAGAATCGTCCCGACGACATCGGCAAACTGGGCCCACTTCTTCGTCTCTGCCTCGAGCCGCTTGCGCCCTGCATCGGTCAGCCGATAAAAGCGTGCTCGCCGCTTGTTCTCGCTCTGTCCCCACTCTCCCGCGATCCAGCCCTCATGCTCCAGCCGATAAAGCGCCGGATATAACGAGCCCTGCTGAATCTCCAGCCTGTTCTGCGAGATTTGCTGGATACGCAACAGCACCCCGTATCCATGCAGCGGCCCGAGCGAGACCGCCTTGAGTACCAGCATGTCCAGTGTGCCCTGCAGCAAATCGATCGCAGCCCTCTCAGGCCTCTCCATGCTCTTCTCCCAGCCTGTCTAGGAAAGACTAGCCACGGTCTCCTAGACTGTCAAGGAGACCCGGGAAGTGGATCGAGTCGAGAATATTAAGGAGACCGAAGCACCGTGTCTTGCCGCCGATGGCTGGAGCGCCGGCGAAGCCGAAGCGACCCTGCAGGACCCGATGTCGCTCCCCGATTGGAGAAGGACATCAGGCAAGCGATGTGCGCCAGCGCATCCTTTCGGTTCGCCTGAAAACAGTTGGCCGAACATTTCCGCGAGACGGACTAAAATAGAATTAGAGAGTCGGTAGAGCCTGGCACAAATGTGCCGGGCTCTGCCATTTTGGGCAGGAAGATGATGGCGGCGAAACTATAAATCGCATTATTTCAATGGGTTACAAATAACTACTTTGTTATGAATGGATTGCAACCCATAATGGCTAAAGATCACGGAATGAATGAGTTCTAAAGCACAGGAAAAGCGGGGGGGGGAGGGGGGTCGATCAATGCCTGGGCTTCGCCGGACGGATCTTCTCGGCTGGCACAATTCCCTCACCTTCGAGAACCGCGTAGAAGTTGTCCGCCGCTAGGTTCGTGAGCGTCTCCACCTTGCCCGATGGCCAGCGGATCTCCACGCTGTCGATCTTCGTCGCTGCGCCCAGCCCGAAGTGGACGCGCAGGTCGTTCTGTGAGAGATAGCTGCCGCCACTGTGGATCTCCTCCGTCTGCGTCATGCCGCCGGCAACGATCTTGAGTCGGGCATTGAGAGCCAGCCGGTTGCTCTTTGTGCCGGCCAGCTCAAAGCTGACCCAATGTCGCCCCGGCACGCCGTGATTCCTGAGAACCATCGGCGCGCCGTCGATGTCGCCGATCACGACGTCCATGTTGCCGTCGTTGAAGAGATCGCCGACCGCCAGCCCGCGGGAAGCCCGCTTCTCGGTGAGCGCCGGGCCGGCCTGATCGCTGGCGTCGCAGAAGGTTCCGTCTTTCTGGTTCATGCTCAGCAGCTTCGGCTCGCGGTAACCCGGCCCCGACGGCAGCGAATCCACCTGCGGATAGACGTGACCGCTGACGGTAATCAGGTCCAGCCAGCCATCATTGTCCAGGTCCACAAACGCCGTGCCCCACTTCACCCAGGGCAGCGACGGGAGGGCTACCCCGGCGGGGTAGGACACCTCGGTAAAATTCCAGTCTCCGTCATTGCGATAGAGCAGATCGTTCTCGTCGGAGAAGTTCGTCACATAGAGCGATGGACGGCCCGTGTGGTTATAGTCGCCCACCCCAATCCCCATCGACGCCTGCTCGGAACCGTCTTCGCTCACTGCCGTGCCCGACTGCAACCCGATGTCTTTGAACTTGCCGTTACCCAGGTTCTTGTATAGATACTTCGGCGTGGAATCGTTAGCTATGTAGATATCTGGACGACCGGTGTTGTTGAAGTCTGCCCAGATAACCCCCATGCCGTAATACCCATCAGGGTCACTAACCCCTGCCGCCTTCGATACATCGGTGAACGTTCCGTCACCGTTGTTGTGGAAGAGCGCGTCGCCCGCGCCCCGCAGACCCCGGGGACCACACTGCACCGAGATACCGCGGTACTTGCAGTTAGGCGCACTGCCAAAGCTGGGGAGATCATTGAGATGGAAGTCGACATAGTTGGCAACCATCAGGTCAACGAAACCGTCACCATCGTAGTCGCCGAAAGATGCCCCGGTCGACCACCTGCCGTCAGCTACGCCCGCTTTCGCCGTAACGTCGGTGAAAGTTCCGTCTCCGTTGTTGTGGTAGAGGACGTTGCCTCCGAGGCACGTGACGTAGAGGTCGGGCCAGCCGTCGTTGTCATAGTCGCCGACCGCTCCGCCCATGGCGAAGCAGGGCTTGTTGAGGCCGGATTTCGCCGTAACATCGGTAAATGTCCCGTCGTGGTTGTTGTGGTACAGAACGCCAAGGCTGGTCTCGCCCTTAACAGCCATCTCCACGGTAGGAGCATTAGTAAAGTAGATATCCAGCCAGCCGTCACGGTCGTAGTCGAAGAGGATCACGCCCCCGCTCATCGACTCGACAATGTACTTCTTGGAGGGGTCGGCAGTATGTGAGAAGGTGATTCCAGCCTTGGCGGTGATGTCTTCCAGCTGTGGGATCGTTCGTCCGGAGCACCGCGTAGACTTGGCTCCCGGCGGTGGTGGCACTGGTGGGGGGTGGCCCTCCTGCCCTGAAACCAAACCTACGCACAAGAGTGCAGCGGTAAGACCTCTGGCTACTTTTCTCAAGGCGAGAAAATTGGAAGTAAGCATTATGGATTCTGCGTGGTTGATTGCGGGACGTGCGGCCGCGACTTAGTCTTCAACTCTTGGTAGACCGCCAGTTCGCGATCGGCATCCGCCGTGCGCGATTCTTTCCGGTAGGCGGCCTGCAGTTGATAGTGGACGTACTCCTTGTCGGGGCTGAGACGAGCTGCCGCTTCAAGGTGAGGCACGGCTTCCTGCAGTTTTCCCTGATCGAGAAGGATCTTGCCCAGCTCATATTGAGCATTGGCGTAGTCGGGATGGCCGGCGATCACCTGCTCAAAGAGCTTTTGGGCGTCGTCAATCTTTGATTCCTGCAGATCGACAAAGCCGAGGTGATACGTCGCGTCGGGATCACCGGGCTGGATAGCGAGCTCGGCTTGAAGTTCGTTTCGCGCGTCGGTCCAGTGCTCCCATCGAATGTAGGCAAGGGCCGCGTAGAAGTGAGCCCTGGGCGTTGAGGGATCTGACTGCAATACGCGGTGCAGAGCGGCAACAGCACGGCTGTAGTCACCGATTTCGGTCCACAACTGACCCACCAGGAGGAGCTGTTCGTAAGTGAGATTCACGCTTTCGTACTGAGTAAGAACGTCGGTGGCTTCCTTCAACTGGCCGAGCCTGGCCAGAGACGCGGCCCAGGCATATCCCACGCTCCCATCCTGCATGCCCGCGACGCCGAGTGGCGCGAAGGTTCTTGCGGCATCAGCGTATTTCTCGGATGCAAAGTAAGCCATGCCGAGCTGTGCCGTGATGGGAATCTGACCCGGTTGCTGATCGAGCGCCGTGGAGAAACCGCGGATGGCTTCAGGATAATTTCCTGCCCGAAAGGCGCTTTCGCCGAGGTTTCGGGCGAGGTTATCGATGGTGGGATTCCAGTGTTCGGCGGCCTGGTAATGAGTGAGCGCCAAGGTGTAGTTGCGCTGCATGGCTTCCGCAGTGGCAAGGTCGCTGTAGCTCTGGCCCAGCACAATCCGCAAGTCGTCTTCCTGGGTCTTTGCAAGCGCGCGCTGGCTTTCGGAGAGGTTCGCATTTGCCATGACAAGGGGATCCACCGTGGCGAAGGGATCTGTGTTTCCCGGCGTGATGGGAGCGGCCTGGTCCTCCTGCCGCTTGTCGAGCGGCACCATCCCTGCCATCGACATCGCGCCTTCAGAGAGTGCCATGGAGGTTACCTTTTGCTGTGTTTCCTGCATGGTCTTGTTCTGGAGATTCCGCGCTTTGGCAAAATAAATCTCGCTCTCCTGTTCCCGGCCAGAGTTTGCAAGAATACGCCCCAGATCAACATAGGCACGGCGAATCTGGTAGTTCGATCGTGCCTCGTCCGATCCCGTCAGTTCCACTGCCTTGCGCAAGAGAGGCTCTGCCGCCTTTGTGTCGCCCTGGGCATATGCGTTCAATCCCATATAAAACGAGGGTTCTGGCCACTTTGGATTAATCTCCCCCGCAATCCTTAGATACTTTTCTGCCATAGCATAATCATGCTGGCTGGAGGCAAGAAACCCGAGCATGTAGTTAGCAAGAAAGTCCTTGGGGTAATACCGTAACTCTTGTTGAAATTCTGATTCGGCCTCTGGCGTTGGCTTCCAATCGTTCAAAGCGAGACGGGCCAGGCCCAAAAAATAATGTGCATGCGGCGTAGAGGGGTCGAGTTTGATAGCGCGCTGAAATTCGGTTACGGCATCGGACATCCGCTCCGCATCGCGATAGGCACGGCCAAAGAGAACGTGTAGCGAGCCGCTATCTCCGGCCATCTCCTTCATCTGCTCGAAAACGGCGTCGGCGCGCTTATTGCCATCAGGCGTCTTGAGAGATAGCCAGCAGATAGCCAGGGTGTAATACGCTTCGATCCCGGGCTGAAGCTGGGCAGCGTGCGACAGGGCCTCGGCCGCCTTGGCCGACTCGCCCGCGCGCATATAAGCCCTTCCCAGGAGAACAAACGCATGCGCGTTTGAAGGCTCAAGGGTAAGCGCCTGCTGGGCTTCATCGGCCGCTTCGTGCGGGTGGTCCGCAATCAAGCTCGATGCGAGTTGAAGATGAGCCTCGGAGGTATTCTCGAACTTCAGCGACTCTCTGTAGAGCTCATCGGCTTGAGGGGTTGCCGACTCGATAAGCCGCAGCCGTCCCATGGCTCGCAGAGCCGCAGCGATCAGCAACTTGTTTGCATCCTCAACCGCAGTGGGATCGCCCGTGCGGCGTGCCGTGTCAGCAGCCTGAATCCGCCTGGCGAGCTCGACCTGCGCGGGGTCTGTCTGGGGCTTCGCGCTTGCGGATGGCGACGGAAATTGCGTGGCCTTCTGTTGCGCATGGACGACCGGAAACGCCAGCGTTGCCGAAACAATCATTCCAGCTGCAAGGTTTCTGCTGAAGAAACCAAGGTCCTGCATGATACGAAGGTGACGTTTCAGATGTACGGGCAGGTGATTCACAGCTCAGATTAGCACTCAACTCTTTATAAAAGAGTAAGCGGCGGAACTTGATTCATCAAGCCCGCCGCTCAGGTTTACAACGGTTTGTTGGACGCTGCTAGAAAGTGAACTTCAGCGTGTATTGCAGGGTACGGCCCGGGTTGACTGCGCTGGCCTGGCCAAAACCACTTCCTATGGAAACAGGCACTGAGGTCCCGTTCGGGCCTTGCATTCCGGTAACGACATTGTTGGTTGGACTGCAAGGCGTGCCGGTCGTTGCGGTTGCACCTCCGCAGTAGAGAGGAGCCGATGGATTGTAAGCCGAGCCTTCCAGGTTCGCACTGTTGAAGTTCGGGTGGTTGAAGAGATTGAAGAAGTCCATGCTGAACTTGATCCGGTACTTCTCCTTGATGTACCAGTTCTTCGCCAGCTGACCGTCGAAGTTGGTATTGGGTGCGCCCTGGGCGGAACCGCGGCTCGCCAGGTTAGATGGGAAGGTTCCGAGCACATATCCGTTGAGAGTATAGTGCTGCGCGTTCACGAAGGTATTTTCATGCCGTCCCGCGGTGGCACTGAGTTGTGTCGCCAGCGGCCGCAGGTTCCCCTGATAGCCCGTGCCTACCAGAGCGCTAAGACCACTGCTCACACCGTTGACTGGGGCGCCCGAAACTCCACCATTGGTGAAGATGGTGAGGGAGCTGCCTTCCGCCATTGTGAAAATGCTGTTGGCCTCCCACCCGCCCAGAGTCTGCTGCACAAGGTGGTTGTATTGCTGCAGCTTGGGCAGGTACAACACTTCATTCGCCACGAAGATATTCGGACGATTGATATTCGTGTTTCCTTTATCCAGCCCAGGATCGTACTGGTTGGTGATTGCCTGCTGGTTAAAGCTGCCTGACGAGTTATCCAGTTCAACGTCGCCGATCGAATGGGACCACGTATAGGCCGCCTGGAAGGTCGACGGTCCAGCTTGTGAGCGGAATAATACCTGCAGCGCGTTATAGTGGGCCTGGCCGCCACGGGCGAAGCCGCCGACCATGCCAAAGTTACCAGCGGGCCGGAACGCGTTCTGAGCGCTGCCGCTGGCAAATGTAGCAGCCAGCCAGTTGTTGTCCGGGATATAGTTTGCGTCCCACATGGACGTGAGGTGCTCGCCGGTGTTGCCGACGTATCCGAGCTGCAGCGTGGTGTTGCGCGCAACTTCCTGTTCCACCGAAACGTTCCACTGCCACGAGTTAGGGATGTAACCGCCCGTAGTCTTGGCAGCGCTCGGCGAAACCGCGGGGCTTGCCAGCGGAGGAGCCGTGTCAAGCGCACGGTTGGTTGTAGCAGTGATCACGAAAGGAGCCGTATTCGCCAGGCGCTCGGCCAGTCCTACCGGCTCGCGCTGGAAGAATTGACCCCCACCTATACGGAGTGCTGTTTTGCCATCTCCTCTTACATCCCAGGCGATACCAACACGAGGAGCGATGCTGTGATTGTTCTGCTGAACCAGGGCCGAATTTGGACCAGGCGTGCCATTAGAGAGAGGCAGGTTGACGCCGAGGCCCGCAAGAAGCTTCACAGCATTCGCGCAGGGTGTCGTCCCAGGTACAATCAGTGTGCCGTTGCAGGCATCTGATGGGTTTGCGGCCGCCTCAGCAGCGCTGTACGCCGCCTTGCTCCAGTTTGCCCACTGGCTGGGGTAATTGCCACCGTCGTTGTAGGCCGGAGACGTGTTTCCGCCCTGTGTGCCGCCATACGGCTCACGATAGATAGACCAGCGGAAACCGAAGTCGATCGTGACATTGCGCCGAATCTTCCAGCTGTCGCCGAAGTACGGCTCAAAATCATGCCAGTGAACTGCGGCGATGCCGTCGATGCTGTTTTCCGTGATACCGGAAAACATCTGCGGATAAGTGCCCGTGCCCGGCAACAGAACATTGGCAAGAGCGTTGCCTGTCTGGGCGTTGGCGTCGATCGAACCCAATGATCCCGGACCAGTATAGGGATTACCGTTCGGTAATGACGGGCGATCCGCTCCGTTACCGTTGCTTTCAATTTTCGCGTTCGTGCTGTAGAAGAAGCCAGTCTTGAACGTGTGGTTTCCGTGAACCTTCGAGAGATTGTCCTGGATCGTGTACAGGTCTTCGTGGTTGCCGTAAGGAGCAATGTTCCAGAAAGAAGCGTAGCCTGAAGCCCCATAGGGACCAAAACCACCCCAGGCTCCAAAAAACTCATCCTTCTGTTTGAGGGAAGCGGGCCATGCCGCGGGATAGGCTGCCTGCAATTCAGGAACGATGTTCGCCTTGTCGCCCGCAAGTGTCGTAATAATGCGGTTCTGCCCGAAACCAAAGGCAAAATCGTTGACAAGGGTATTGGTCAATGTCGAGCTCAATTTGGCCATCACGCTTCGTGAAGGCTGGCTCCAGGATGAACCCACAGTGGGAAACGCAGATTCGCCCCAGAACGGAATGGGATTATTCGGCCATGGATTATCCCAGGAATCATTGGTCCACCTGAAGGTAGCCCGATGCTTGGTGGTGATGTCGTAGTCACCGCGACCGTTCCACTCGCTCCAGTTCAGGTGATTTGAGGGTGATCCAAACCAGTTATTTCCGTTGATCGTAGTCGAGCTTGTCGGAGCCGGGTAGTAAGACGCCATCAGCAATCCAGCAGCGTCCGGATTGGCAATCTTGAGCGGGTTTCCCGGCGCCTGAGCCGAAACCGGAATTTTGGGTATTGCCCCACCGCATTGGTCGGCTGTTTGGCCTGCGAACGCGCTGAAGTCCCCTTGGCCTTCCGCAACGGTCGGAACGCAGAACTGAAAGGACGAACCCTGTACTTCCTTATTCCACTCCTGGTTCCACCAGAAGAACAGCTTGTCCTTTATCGCCGGACCGCTGATGTTATATCCGTAATCATTACGGATCTCTTTGGCCTTGGTCGGGTTTGGGGTGTCATTGGAAAACCAGTCATTGGCATCCAAAGCGGCGTTGCGGCCGGCGTAGAA
>Ga0335074_10006334_pt1 | contig 16420 bp, 17 predicted proteins | sample Lox_Sample_23_FD_206715 | JGI IMG/M metagenome (GOLD analysis project Ga0335074, IMG submission 206715) | Soil microbial communities from Loxahatchee National Wildlife Refuge, Florida, United States - Lox_Sample_2.3 | ecosystem: Environmental > Terrestrial > Soil > Wetlands | place: USA...
TAATAACCGTGCCAGCATGGTTGGTCATTACGGACGGCTGTGAGAAGTTGGTGTTAGAGCCATTGATCAGCGGCATGAAGGGGCCTTGTGCGTCGGCGCTGTCCTTGACCCAGATGGCCCTGTTCGCCATGCCGCAGTTTTGCAGGGTGACCTGAGTGAGGTTGGCAGCCTCGGGGCCGACAGCCACGCACAGGCCGGTGGGCCTGCCGTACGGCGTGTACTCCAGCTCGAACGCGAAGTCGTAGCTGTAGTGCAGGGCTAGGGCCGCAGGCACTAGGCCCAACGCGTAGAAGTCGGCTACAGTGCCCTGACGGTAATAACTGAAATCCTCGGCCGGGTCGTTGTTCGACGGGGTCCACAGGATAATCTTCTGCCCCACCTCCGCAGTGCGCTTCCATACATCGAGCACCGCGCCTGGACCGAGGCCCTCGGTGAAGTAGGCTCGGCAGGTACTGCCACAGGGTGGGGTCACGGCATTTGCGTTGCCTGTCGCGGCTACGCCGAGCCCCCCGATCACGCTGAGCGCCGTTGCCCCAGCGAGAATCTTGCTCTTGATCGACATCCCCCATTGCTCCCCTCTTCGACGGTACAGCCGCGTCTTGACGCTGCTGTCGGTGTCTATGTTGCAGACGTTACAGAAATGACTCAGGAAAAGTCAATGTCGATTTGCGTTACTACGAAAATGACGCGAATGGTATTAGCTATAAAGAAGCTGGAATGCGCGCATAATAGAAATGTCTGACTTCTGGGTAGTGCGTAAGTTTTTGAATTCCGCCACTTGGGGCGTGTCGGCAGATAAGCCATCGGTGTCCGTTTTCTCCCTGCCTCGACCATCTCGACCATCTCGGCCTTCCCTCGACCTCGGCCAAGGAGTTACGTGGCGCACGGCCCCCAGGTGACCTCGGGCGGCTGTGGGTCTGCTTATGCGGGAAGAAGCTGACGCGCGGGCTGCGGCCGCAGCGCAGCCGCGGTTATCGGCGGATTCGCCCTTATCAGACGGTGCGGCCTGTATGTCAGTGGACAGCCTGTACTGCCCGGGCGGCACGGCATGAGAATAACGTGGAGTCCTGCCGCTTCGTGGAAGTCTGGCATACATATACGACGGGTAGCCTTCCACGATGCGGTAGAGTTCCACGTTAAATCGGCTCTGGCCCACTTACGGGGAGACCGGTTGCCAACCCTGGCTGCCCGAAGGATGAATTTGTTTCATCTCACTGGCTGAGGTGGTTAATCGAATGAGTGTGTGCAGTTGCACCCCCACTAGGGGGTGCAACTGCACACGATAGCCGGAATCGCTGATTGTACGGACGTTATGTCCCGTTCTGGCCGCTCGCTGGGCCCGCGGTGTCCGTGTCATCGGAGACGACGTCCCGTCGCGCAGCTGTGCAGCCGCAGCCGCAGCCGCAGCTGTGCAGCCGCGTCGGCGCGGTGCCGCGCGTCCGCGTCGTCTGTGCGCGAGGTCCGCGTGGTCTGTGCGCGGGCTCCTGTCACCAGAAGTAATGGGTGTCGCAGTTGATTAGGCGCAGGTGGCGGGCCGTGTAGGCGCGGAGCGCGAGGATCTGGGTGGTCCGCAAGATGTCACAGGCCGTATCCCAGTGCAGGCTGACCCAGTCGCCGGGTCGCGGGGAGCCGGGGGGTCCGGGCCGCGGGGTGCCGGGCGGCGGGGTGCCGGGCGGCGGGGATGCGAGGAAGCCGGTGCTGACTATGCGCGGCTGGGGGGCGCCGAGCGCAAGGCGGCGCCCGTCCCAGGTGAGGGGCCGCTGCAGGACCAGGACAGAGCCCTCGGCCGGGGCGGCGAGCACCTGGCCCCAGGAGATCCGGCAGCGGTCTAGCACCTGCAGCGACGGCTCGGTACGGCCAGAACGCAGCAGGCCCGTCCACGGGTAGACGCAGAACACATGAAAGCTGTGGTGCGGCACCGCGCCAGCCAGGACCGCGCCCGCCACCCGGTCCCAGCCCCGGCCGGCCAGCCGGCGGAACCGCTCGTCCGCGGACGCGCCAAGGTCCGGTATGCCGACACCGTCGAGCAGCGCGCTGCCGACCCAGTATGCCTCCACGACCCGCGCGTCCAGCGGGTCCGCGATGCCGTTAGCGGCCGCGATCAGTTCCAGATACGGCCAGGCGCCGGCGAAGCCGCGTGCGAGTTCGGTCAGTCCCCGGTCGGTGACACCCGCGCTGCCGTACTCCCGCAGGGCCCGCGCGTCGGCCGGGCCGCAGTAGCCGAGCGAGTTCGGCGGGAAGGCGTACCTAGCGAACAACAGCGGGCCGGGTGTCAACGGACCTACGCCTTTCCCGGAGTACCGTGAGCATCAGGCCGGCTGTGCCAGCGACGACGAGCGCGAGCCCCGGCCACTGCGGAGCCAGCGCCGTGCCCTGCACCCCGGCCTGCAGCAGCGCGGTGATGATAGCCCCGGGGACCAGGAGTGCGGTCACGTCGATCGCGGTGGCCCGGGCGAGCGCGGCGAACCAGGTGGCCACATAGGCGGCCAGGATCAGGCCGGTGAGGATCGCCCACGACCACTGGTGCCAGCCGATCGCGGAGAGCGTGCTCCACCTGGTGGTACAGAGCGTGTAACCGGCCAGGATGATCACGCCGCCGCCCATCCGCGCGGTGCCGACGGTAAGCGGTGACAGCGATGCCAGCAGCCGGCGCGCGACCACCGTCTCGGCCGCCCACAGCAGCGTGGCGGCGAAGATCATGATGGTGCCACTGGCGAGGCGCAGCGCGTGCACACCGCCGCCTAGCAGCGCCTGCCCGTAAACCAAGGCGGCTATGGCCACCGCGTGCCTGACGCCGAGCCGTTCGTGCAGCAGCGGCACGGCGAGCAAGGCAACCCAGACGACCAGGGACTTCTGGATGAACGCGGCGCTGGACGCGGACGTCGTCGCCAGTCCCTTGAAGAACAGGATGAACGGCACGCTGCCGCCGATCACAGCGATCGCGGCTAGCCCGCCCCACTGCCGCAGCCCGCACGGCCTGGATCCGCGCGGCCACCACCCGTGCGGATGCGACCCGCGAAGCCGGACAGTGAGCAGCAAGGCGCCGAGCACGATGGCGGCGACCAGGTTCTTCGCGGTCGTGTACACGGTCGCGTCGCCGAACGCCTTGACCGCGTAGGCGTTCGTGAACACGGCGAAGCCGCTTATCACGGCGGCGGTCAGCGCCAGCGCCGCCCCCGCCTTCCCCGACGTGGCGTCCGATGTCATGACGCGCACTCCTCCAGGATCGACAGCACGTATCCGGAATGGATCAGCACGGCCTGCCCGGCGCGAGCATCCGGGCAGGCGAGCAGGGAGACAAGCACGTGGCGGCCATCGGCTGTATCAGCCAATGCGGCCGGGATGCCGTCGTCGTCGACCAGCTCGGTGATGACACCCGTCAGCCCGGTGCACACGCGAGCTCCTCGATCAGCCTGTCCGCCACGTCCGCCACGGCCTGGATCGCCGATGCGGACAGCGGGGCGCCGATATCGAAACAAGCACCCTCGATGCCGTACCCGGTCAGCCGCTCAGGCAGTTCGCCGAGCGAGCGGGCCAGCTCGATCACGTCGGCTAGGCTGAACGTGTGCGTGCCCCGGTGCGTGAACCGGCTCTCCAGCGGCGTCACCGCGTCGAAACGGACGACCGTGCCGGCCGGGCTGCCCGAGCACGTCGCGTCGACCACGTATACCGTGTCCGAGGATGCCCAGGCGTCGAGCAGGCCGAGCTGATCGCCGGCGAGCTGCTTCACGACCACTCCGGGAAGGCAAGCGGCGCCAACGCGTGAGGCCACCTGCAGGCCTGCGGCGTCGTCGCCCCGGTTGTACGTGCCGATGCCGATCACCAGGCTAGTCATGGGGCCTCACTCTCAGGTCAAGGAAGTGGGTGGCGCAGGAGATACACGGGTCGAAGCTGCGGACCAGCCGTTCACATTCGTGACCGAGCTCGTGCTCGGACAGGAGCAGCCTGCTGCTGGCGAAGTCGCGCAGGTCGGACTCGATGGCACGCTGGTTCTGCGAGGTGGGCGGCGTGATCTTGGCGTCGGCGACACTGCCATCCGGGTTGATCAGGTACCGGTGGTAGAGCAATCCGCGCGGCGCCTCCGACCAGCCGTATCCGCAAGCCTGGTCGGCCGGGGCCGGGACCGGGACGTAGGGAGGGTCCGGCGGAAGGTAGGCGGAAATCAGCCGCAGCGCCTCATCGCAGGCGTACAGCAGCTCGACCGCGCGGACCACGATGGACGCGAACGGGTTGCGGCACACCCCGTCCGGGCGAGCCGGGCCGTCCGGGCGAGCCGGGCCGTCCAGGCGAGCCGGGCCGGGGCCGTCTAGGCAGGCCAGGCCGGTCATCCAGCCTGGCAGCCGGTCGCGGTTGAGGGCGAACCTGGCCATCGGTCCGGTGAGGTAAGTGACGCCGCTGTCGAGCACCGAATGCAGCGCGGTGGAATGCGGCACCTGGAACTCGGTGAAGTGCTCGTCGTAGTCGCGTGGTTCCAGGCATAGCCCGGTGCTCGTCACCAGCGAGCCATCGGTGATCGGATACACCGACGGGTGACGCAGCGCGGCGAACGTGTACTTCCGCTCGAAGACGGGAAAATCGAACCCGCTCACCCAGCGGACCGTCTCAATCGCGGCCGAGCGCGCCCAGGTCAGCTCGGGGACCAGCGCACGCAGCGAGCCAGAGGACGGAGCGCGATAGAAACCGCCGACCCGCACGTTCACCGGGTGCACCGACCGCCCGCCGACAGCGGTCATCAGCTCGTTGCCGGCCTTCTTGATCCGCAGCCCTCGTCTGACCACGCCGGGATATGAACGAGCCATCTCGATGCCGCTAGCGAAACCGAGGAAGTCCGGGGCATGCAGCAGGTAGATGTGCAGCGCGTGCGACTCGATCCACTCGCCGCAGTAGAGCAGCCGCCGCAGCGCCGCGATCGGTTCCGGCACCGTCACCTGGCAAGCGTCCTCGATCGCCGCGCACGCGCTCATCTGGTAGGCAACCGGGCAGATGCCGCAGATGCGGGCGGTGATGTCGGGCGGTTCGGTGTACTGGCGGCCGCGCAGCAGCGCCTCGAAGAACCGGGGCGGCTCGTAGATGTCCAGCCTGGCCTCGGTCACCATGCCGTTCTCGGTGACGAGTTCAAGGCCGCCCTCGCCCTCGACCCTGGACAGGGCGCCGACCCGGACCCGGCTACCGTGCGTCATGCTTCTCGGCCTCCTCGCGGAACGGCGCGGCGGCCGCGGTGAACGCGCGGAACGCGCGGACCACCCCGTCCTCCCGTATGCCCAGCTCAAGCCATCGACGGGACAAGGAGGCCGTGTTCGGCGTTTCCATCGGGCCGAAGCAGCCGTAGCAGCCCCGGTCGACGGACGGGCACAGCGCGCCGCACCCCGCCTGGGTGACCGGGCCCAGGCAGGGTGTGCCGTGTGCCACCAGCACGCAGGTCAGCCCGGCGCGCTTGCATTCCATGCACACCGACTCGGTACGGATCTGCGGCGTCCGGCCGTGCAGGAGGGCGGTGAGCACCTCAAGGAGCTGGTGCTTGCTGACCGGGCAGCCGCGCAGTTCGAAGTCGACCGGGACGTGGTCGGCGATCGCGGTGGAGGTGCGCAGGGTGGCGATGTACTCGGGGGCGGCGTAGACGATTCCGGTCAGGTCGTCGGCGGCGAAGTTCCGCAGTGCCTGGATGCCGCCGGATGTGGCGCAGGCGCCGATCGTGATCAGAGTCCTGGACTGGGCGCGGACCTGGCGGATGCGTTCGGCGTCGTGGGCGGTCGTGATCGAGCCCTCGACGAGGGAAACGTCGTACGGTCCCTCGATGACCGCACTCGACGCCTCGGTGAAGTTCGCCACCTGGACCCGTGCGGTGAGTTCGAGCAGCTCGTCTTCGCAGTTCAGCAGCGTCAGCTGGCAGCCGTCGCAGGACGCGAACTTCCAGACGGCCAGGGTGGGAACCGCCATGTCACACCTCCCGCAGGGCGAGCCAGCGAGCGAGCCGGGGGTAGCTCAGCACCGGGCCGTCGCGGCAGATCAGGAACGGCCCGAGCTGGCAGTGCCCGCACAGCCCCGCCGCGCACGTCATGGAGCGCTCCATGGACAGGTAGATGCGCTCGTCCGGCAGGCCGGCTTCCTGCAGCGCGCGGACGGTGAACCGCATCATGATCTCGGGGCCGACCATGAACGCCGTCGTGCGCACCGGGTCGAACGTGACGCGCCGGATCAGGCCCGGCACCACGCCCACGTCGCCGCGCCAGTCCCGGTCCGCCACGTCGACGGTGACCTCGACGGTCAGGTCGAAGCGGCCGCGCCAGGCGGCCAGTTCGCCGGTGAACAGCAGGTCGGCCGGGGTCCGCGCGCCGTACAGCAGGATGATCCTGCCGTACCGGTCGCGGTGAGCCAGGGCGTCATAGATGGCGGGCCGCAGCGGCGGCAACCCGATGCCGCCGGCGACGATCAGCAGGTCCGAGCCGGTCTCGGCGAGAGGCCAGGACGTGCCGTACGGTCCGCGCACGCTGACCAGGTCGCCGGGCCGCGCCGCGCACAGGGCCCTGGTCACCGCGCCTACCGCGCGGATCGTATGCAGGACGGTGCCGGTGCGGGCCGGGTCGCCGCTGATCGAGATGGGGGCCTCGCCGATGCCCTCGGCGTAGAGCATGTTGAACTGGCCGGGCGCGAAGCCGAACGGGGCGTCCGGCTCGAGGGCCAGGGTCACCGTGTCGGGTGACTCGCGGATGCACGCGCGGACCCGCCACGGACGGGTTTCGATCCAGGACGTGTCCGTGCCATCGGCGTCTGTTCTAATATCAGGGGAGAGCATGGCCGTACACATCCAGCAGCTGGAGGCGGGTGGCCTCCAGCAGGGCCGTCGCCAGGCCCGCGAACCGGCGCATCAGCTCGTAGCCCAGCCGGGGGTCGGCCTCGCATCTGCCGCGCATGCACGTGCCGTCCATTTCCAGTGCCCGGACCCGTTCCACGACCCGGCCGTCGGCCTGCCAGCGGTGGCGCGGGTCGACCAGCCAGGAGAACCCGGCCACGTCGCCCGCCCTGAGTGTCTGCACGACGATCGGGGACCGGCCGGGCGCGGCCACCTCCAAGGCCAGCACGCCGTCCCTGATCAGGTAGAACCGGTCGGCCGACGCGCCCTCGGTGAACACGAACGCGCCCGCGGGGAGCACCACGTTCTTAGCACAGCCAGCCAGCAGGGTCAGGTAGGCCGGGTCCAGCCCGGCGAAGAACCTATGCGAGCCCAGCAGCGGCTCAAGCGTCTTCGGCAATGGCCCGCACCTCCTCGGTGATATCGATCCCGACCGGGCACCAGGCGATGCACCGGCCGCAGCCCACGCAGCCCTGCGTGCCGAACTGATCGACCCAGGTGGCGAGCTTGTGTGTCATCCACTGCCGGTACCTGGACTTCGCGGAGACCCGGGCCGGGCCGCCGTGAATGTAGGAGTGGCCCAGGGTGAAACAGGAATCCCAATGCCGCTCCCGGCCGCCAGGGTCGAGGGCGGAGCCGCCAGGGTGAAGGGCGGAGCCGCCAGGGTGAAGGGCGGTGACCTCCCCTACGCTGAAGCAGAAGCAGGTCGGGCACACCATCGTGCAGTTGCCGCAGGTCAGGCACCGGGATGCGACGTCGTCCCAGCGAGGGTGCTCCATGTTCGCGTAGAGCAGGTCGCGCAGGTCCGCCGACGGCAGGGACCGGGTCATCTGGGCGGCCGTGCGTTCGCTCACGGCCGCCGCGCGTTCGAGGTCGGCGGCCGGTGCCGGGCGCGCCGCGGTCAGCCCGGCCATGATCTCTTCCCCGGACGGCGAGCCGGTCTCGACGATGAAGCGGTGCGGGCCGTCCTCGAGCAGTTCGGTCAGGGCCAGGTCGAAACCGCTCTCGGCGCGAGGCCCGGTGCCGGCCGAGACGCAGAAGCAGGTGCTGGCGGCTTGCCCGCAATTGACCGCGACGATGAACGCTCCCTCGCGCCTGGCCGCGTACAGCGGATCGGGATGCTTACCGCCCATAAGGACCCGGTCCTGGATCGCGATCGCGTGCAGGTCGCAGGCCCGGACGCCGATGAACGCGAACTTCTCCGGCGCGGGCCGCAGCGGGGAGGATGACGGGAACAGGTACTTCTTGGGTGACTGCGGGCCTACCGTGTAGCCGAACAGGGCCTGGTCATCCCGGCGCAGCAGCCGGTACGTGCCCGCGTCCTGCTCCTCGGTCCAGCCCGCGGGCAGGTCGGCTGATGAGCCGATATCGCCATAGCAGATGGCGCCGTCGGCGAGCACCGGCCCGATCAGCCGGTAACCCTGCCGCCGGATCGCGGTGAGCAGTTCGTCGAGATCGCCTCGGGCCAGCAGATAACTCATGACCCCGAACCAGCGGGCCACGGGTACTTGGCGAGGATCTCCCGCAACCGGGTGATAAAGCGCAGCGACTCCGCGCGCTCCCGCTGCCACACATTACGGCCGAAGATCAGCCCGGTGGCGCCGGCCTCCATCGACATCCGCGCCTTCTCCAGCATCGCCTCGTCCCCGGCTCGTTCCCCGCCCGAGACCAGCAGCAGTGTCCGGTTGGCCGAACGCGTAACCGCGCTGATGGCCTGCTGCGCGGAGAACTCCCCGTCGTAGCAACCCGGCACGGCCATCCGCTTCTCCGGGTGCGGGAAGTTCACCTTCACCATGTCCGCGCCGAGTTCGCTGGCCGCGCGGGCCGCGTAGTCGACGGCGTAGAAGGAGTCTTTGCCGCCCTTGGCCTCGATCGCGGAACCGCGCGGGTAGGCCCACACGATCAGCGGCATGCCGAGCCGGTGCGCGTCGTCGCGGACCTTCCGGTACTGGGCGAAATCGGCCTCCTGGGCCGGCGTTCCCACGTACAGGGTGTAGCCGACCGCGTCGGCACCGAGCCGGACCGCGTCCTCGACCGTGGCGTGCAGTGGCGAAAGCGCCTGCTCGTCCGGCGGTATGTCGGTCTTGCCGTTCAGCTTGAGGATCAGCGGTACCTCGCCCGCGTAGTCCCAGTAGAACTTTTCCGCCAGGCCGATCTGGATGGCGATCCCGTTGAAACCGCCTTCGGTGGCGAGCCTGGCGATATAGGCCGGGTCGCTGGCGGCCGGGTTGGCGAAGAAGTCGCGTGGCCCGTGTTCCAGGCCTTGGTCGTAGGGGAGGAACAGCGCGGTCCCGTTACACAGTCCGTGCTGGAACAAGATCCGGTGCAGCCGGGTCTTCTTGCCTCCGTTCAGGCCCACGTCATTGAGATTGGTCCATGTCCTCATGATGATCCTCCGATCATTTCGCGCTCACGGGCAATGGCCACCGGGCACGGCGCGTAATGCAGCAGCGCGTGCGCGACCGAGCCCAGGCTCATCCCGGGCACGCCGCCGCGGCCGCGTGCGCCGGTCACGACCAGTTGGGCACCGGAGGCGGCGGCGAGCAGCGCATGCCGGGGCGAGCCGGGCGTGACCTGGCGCAGGACGGTGACCTCCGGATGCTCTTTTTCCAGCGTGGTCATCGCGTCGTGGAATTCTTCTTCGAGCCTGGCATGCCCGCCGAAGCAGGCGGTCGTGTCGGACAGCCCGCACACCGCGACGAGCGTGGCTCTGCGCAGCCGGGCCTCCTCGAACGCGAATGAGATCGCGGCACGCGAGCCGGCCGAGCCGTCGACGCCGACCACGATGGGGCCGGGGGAGTGGTTCACCGGCCACCAGGTGCCGCGGACCACGACGACCGGGCTGTGCGCGTGACCCGCGACCTGCCCCGGCACCGAGCCGAGGCGCAGGTCGCTGAGGCCGTCCTGCCCGCGGGCGCCGATCACCACCATGTCCGCGGTCCGGCTGTAGTCGCACAGCACCTGGGCGGCCTGCCCCCTGGCCACGGCACGGCGGACCCGCTTAGGGCCGAGCCGTGCCTCGGCGGGGAGCAGCGACTGCGAGAGCAGATCACGGGCGTGCCGCCGTGCGGCGACCTCGGCCTGGGGTACGAGCCCGTCACGGCTACAGACAAGGCATGCGGTCAGGATGGTCCCGCGGGCGTCCGCCTCGCGGGTCGCCCAGCGCAGTGCCTGCTCGCTGTCGCCGGAACCGTCGTATCCGGCGACGATCCCGTCCAGGTACGTCGGCATGACCATCACCCCCCGTTAATAAGCTGCGCATGACCAGCACCGGGCACGGAGCATGACGCACGCAGTGCTGGCTGACCGAGCCGAGCAGCATGCCCGCGAATCCGCCGCCGTGCCCGTGGCTGCCCACAACGAGCAGGTCCGCCCCCTTCGCGGCGTCGCTTAGTACGTACCCCGGGGCACCCTCGGCTACCCACGGCCGGATCGTCACGTCCGGCTCTAGTTCGCTCACCTCGGCGACAGCCTTGATGAGAAGTTCCTTAGCACCGCTCTCGAAATCGAAGATTTCTCCGCCGACCGGGGCCAGACCGTACGTCGCGGGCATCCGCCACGCCGTGATCGCCTCGATCTCGCAGCCAGTCAGCTTCGCCTGATGGACTGCCCAGCGCAGGGCGGCGACCGACGACGCCGACCCGTCCACGCCGACCACGATCTTGCCCATGATCACCCCTCCTGTCACGTCCGGCTACACGGTGAGCGTCGCGCTGAGGCAGCGCGGGAGGCAGGGGCTAAATACCTAGATCGAAAGGACCTTTAGCGCGGAAACTAACGGTGGTTCACCGGTCCTCATTGGTGAACAGGACGTCGGCGAGGTCGCGGCGGACGCTGGTCGCGACCTGGGTCACCATGCCGAAGCGGAGGATGAACTGCGGGAACGCTCCATCACAGAGCTGGGTACGGAGCGCCTCCCTGAGCCAGGGCAGTTCAAGCGGCTGGGTGTGCAGCGCCGTGGCGGCACCGTGCGCGGTCGCGGTGAGCAGGACCCGCTGCAGTCCCTGCCCGGCGTTCACCCAGTCGGCGGGGGTGTCATGGTTGGTGGTCAGCAGCGCCACCACCCCGGTCGAGCGGGCTGCCGGTGCCGAGCTCAGCGACCGCAGGCCCCAGCCGCGGCCGTGCGCGAAGTCCCGGCTCGGATAGTACGGATTCGTATGATCGTCCCGCGCTGGGTACGAGGAGGCCGGCACTCCGTCGCGGTACGCGCTGCCCGGGGCGGGCGCCCAGCGGACGAGTTCACGCACGCGGGCGCCGTCGGTGCGGACCGAGTGTTCGGCGGCCTGGGTGGCGTGGGCGAGCAGCGCGCGGCGGGCATCGTCGGCGACCACCCGCAGCATCGTTCCTTCCCGCGCCGCGTCCTGCCGGAGCACGGCGAGCAGCCCGCTGGGCAGCGGCTCGGTGTCGAACGCGCCGCGGTGGCTGCGGCGGCGCCGCATCTGGGCGGACAGCACCCGCTCATAGCCGGTGGGTTCGGCGAACGGACGCCAGGTCACGGTGGCGACCAGTTCGGGCAGGATGGGGTCGGGCAGCAGCCGGACCGTCGCGAGGTAGCCGAGCGAGCGCAGGGCAAGCCGCATGGTGAGCAGGGCGGCGCCGCAGCTGAGCATCAGCTCCCGGCCGTCCGGGTCGGCGATCTCCAGCCGCCTGCTGACGTCCGCGTACAGGTTGATGTGCCGCCGGTCCGCGACGAACAGCCAGGGCTGGGTGTTGTGGACCGAGGGTGCCCAGATGGCGTCCGCCACGGTCCGCTGTGCTATCTCTGCCGTCGTGCTCATGTGTTGAGCTAAGGCTCGGGCCAGTCCTGGCCCTAGATGCGAAGGTCCCGCACGAGGCGGGACCTTCGGGCCGGTGCACCTACTTCGCGACGGCCTTGACCTCGATCTTCTTGACGGACTCCTTCTTCCCGGGCTTGAACGGGACCGTGACGATGAGGATGCCGTGCTCGTAGCTGGCCGTCACCGCGTCCTCGTCCGCCGTGTCCGGAAGCGCGAGGCTGCGGGTGAACGAGCCGTACCGGAACTCGGTCCGGTGCTTGTTCTCGGTCTTGTCGTGCCGCTCGGCACGGATCGTCAGGTAGCCGGCGCCGGCCGTGATCTCGACGTCCTTGGCCGGGTCGATGCCTGGCAGTTCGGCGCGGATCACGTACTTGTCGTCCTCCACGAAGTCCTCGACCTTGATCGGCTGGGTGAGGTAGGGCCGCAGCGTCATGAACGGCTCCTCGAACCAGTCCATCAGCTCGGGGAACATCGTCCTGGGGTCCCTGCGTAGCAATGCTGCCATCGCGACCGCCTTCCTCTGGTGAAACCTGTCCTTTTTTCTGATCGCAGTCAGGCCGAGCACGCGGCGGTAGGGACGGAAGGCACCGGCGCGAACGACCTTCGTCCCGGCCCGTCAGCTGCCGCCCGGCCCGTCAGCTGACCGCGCGGCCTGTCAGCTGCCGCCCGGCCTGTCAGCTGGCCGCCCGGCCTGTCAGCTGACCGCGCGGACAGGATCTGGGATCAGGCGCAGCGTGCGCCCGGTGACGATCTCCGGCGTTACCCGCAGGACATGCGGCGGCCGCCGGCTGGCGACCTCGCGCGCCCGGCCGATCACGGTCACATGCCAGCCGGCCTTGTCATGAGCGCTGAAGTGGTCAGCCTCGAACGCGACGACGCTGTCGCGCACAGCCAGCGCGAGGTCGTCGCGGACGGTCGTGATGACGACGTCGCCGCCATCGTCGAGCGTGAAGTTGACGAGGTCCACCGCGGGCAGCGCCTGCCGGGTGTAGATGACCCGGCCGACACCAACGGTGCTCATCAGCCGCAGGCATTCGCCTCGCGGCAGGTCCTCTGGGTACGTGCCGGTGTCTCGCATGCCTTCGAGATTTCCAGCCCGGCAGCCGGATCCGCAGGGAAGAAAGTCCTCACTCGCCGGGACGGGTGTCGTGTTCACCGAAGATGCGCGCCGCGTACGCGGCGGCCTGGGTGCGGCGCTCCATGCCGAGCTTGGCGAACAGGCCGGAGACGTAATTCTTCACGGTCTTCTCGGCCAGGAACATCCGCTCGCCGATCTGCCGGTTGGTCAGGCCCTCGCCGATCAGCTCCAGGATCTTCCGCTCCTGGTCGGTCAGCTCGGCCAGCGGGTCGCGTTTGCGCGAGGTATCCCGCAGCCGGGCCATCAGCTGGCTGGCCGCGCGCGGGTCGAGCATCGACTCGCCGGTGGCGACCGTGCGCACCGCGCCGATCAGGTCGGTGCCGCGGATCTGCTTGAGCACGTATCCAGCCGCGCCGGCCATGATCGCGTCGAACAGCGCCTCATCATCGCCGAACGAGGTGAGCATCAGGCAGGCGACCTCCGGCATCCGGGACCGGATCTCCCGGCACACCGAGACACCATCACCGTCGGGCAGCCGCACGTCCAGCACTGCCACGTCCGGGCGCAGCGCCGGGATCCTCGCCAGTGCAGAGGACGCCGTGCCCGCCTCGCCCACTACGGTGATGTCCGGCTCAGCCTCGAGCAGGTCCCGCACACCGCGCCGGACGATCTCATGGTCGTCGAGCAGGAAGACGGAGATCTGCTTGTTCTCGCCTGCCGGGCTGGTCACGTGCGCTCCCGATCGGGTGAAGGCTCACATACTCTCTCTACCTTATTCGTACCACGTTTACCCACGCTACGGACCAAGGTCCCAGGTCGATCGGCCCGGAGGGCCCTGCCCATGTGGATGCCGGGTGCTTAGTGTCGCCGTCGGGATCCGGGACAAGAGCGGAATGGAGACAGGACATGGCCGGAATTATTGTCGGAGTGGATGGCTCAGGTCACTCACAGCGCGCCCTCGAATGGGCCATCAAGGAGGCGGCCATGCGGCACGCCCCGCTCACCGTCATGGCCGTGCACGAGCTGGTCGCCGGCTGGGCAGGCCGTGGCGTCATGTACGCGGACGACGCCGAGCTGGCCGAACGGGCAGGCAAGTCGGCCAGGCAGCAAGCGGATGAGATCCTCGCCGGGCTCGGCGCTGCTGGTCCGGATCCGGATTCGGTGCAGGTCAGAGCCCTCAGCGGCTTCCCCGCTGAGGAACTGCTGACCGCGTCCAAGGGCGCTGACCTGATGGTCCTCGGCTCGCGCGGCGCCGGCGGCTTCGCGCAGCTGCTGATGGGTTCGGTCAGCGCGAAGATCGCTCACCACGCGCACTGCCCGGTCGTCATCATCCCCCCGGAGGGCCAGCGCTGAGCGAGATCCCCCGGAGGGTCAGCGCTGAGCGAGATCCCCGGAGGGTCAGCATTGAGCGCGGGCCGGCCGTTCGTTCGCGTTACAGGCGGAACCCGAGTTCGCGGCCGGCTTCACGCAACTCGTCGCGGACCGACGGGTGAGCCACCTCGGTGATGATGTGCTCCGCCTGATCTGAGGCGTCATGGCCCCAGATGGCGGCCGTGCCCTGCTCGCTGACGATGTAGCTGTGCTGGAAGGACGTCACGGGTCCGGTCAGGCGGGGGACCACGGTGGACACGTCCGCCTTGGGATGCCAGGACGGCAGTGCGATGATTGCCAGGCCACCGGGGGAGTGCAGTGCCCCGACTACGAAATCGGTCTGCCCGCCGAACCCGGAGTAGGTCACCCCGTTGACCCTGGTGGCGTTCGACTGGGCGAACAGGTCTACCTGGAGCGCCGAGTTGACCGACACCATCCTCGGCTTCCGCGCGATCCGCGCCGGGTCGTTGGTCGTCTCGGTCCGCAGCATGCGCACGTCGCGGTTGCGGTCCATCCAGTCGTAGAGCTCCGCCGATCCGAACGCGAACGACGCGGTGATGACGCAGTCCGGATCGAGCGCTCCGGCCTTGGCTAGCTCCAGCACACCGTCGCTGAACATCTCCGACCACACCATCAGCCCGCGCCGGCCGGTTAGCGCGGCGAGCACCGCGTCGGGAACCGCTCCGATACCGAGCTGAAGCGTGACGCCGTCGTGAACGAGGGAGGCAACCCTGCCGCCGATGGCGGTGCAGACTTCACCAGGCGGCCGCGGCGCGGGGGAGGGCAGCGGGGCATCCGTCTCGATGGCGTAGTCGATGTCGTCGGCGCTCAGCACCGCGTCGCCGTAGGTGTACGGGACTGACCGGTTGAGCTGGGTGATAACCAGGCCGCCCCGGGCGTGAGCGGCCTCGATCGCGGCGGGTAGCACGTTCACCTCGGTGCCCAGCGACACGGTGCCGTCGGCCGGACGCGATGTCTGTATCAGAACGACATCGGGCGGGAGGGTGCTGCTCAGCATCACCGGCACCAGCGAGAGGCGGCACGGGTAGTACCTCAGCCCGGCGCGTCCGCGCATGCCCGGGCCCACGAACGGCGACTCCAGCAGCACGCCGTCGCGGTCGGGCACCCCGGGCTGGGCGTTGAGCATGAACAGCCGGTACTCGGCGAGTGCCGCGTCGAGCACCTCCAGCGTCCGCCATGGCGTGGCGAAGTTGCCGCCCGCGACCACCCGAGGGCAGCCGGGCAGTGCGCCGAGAATGGTCGCGAGCTTGCCCGCCGAGATGATCCTCATGCCCGTCTCCCTCCGCGACTGTTCCCCGCACTACCAGAAGGATCCCGCGGCTGAGGGCGGGGCCAGCAGAGCCGAAGGTCCCGGACCAAGGTCGGCAACCCCACTGCTAATTGACCACTGACGTAACTGAATTTTCTAATACTTACGCATGCGTCAGACCTTGGTTTTATGATGCGTCGTTATGTCCCAGACACCGGAGGCGCGAGCTAGCATGAATTCCTGGCCGAACCGGCGCGACTTCTTGTACGGCCTGAGTGCCGGAGCCCTGATCATAGGCTTTGATCCGGTTGGCCGCCGGTGGATTGCCGGTTCGGATGTACGCGCGTCGGCGGTCCCCGTGCCGCCGCTGAAGGGGCAGTTGCTCTTCGGGAGCGCGGTGCTGTCCGCGAACGCCGACGATTTCGGCCACATTATTCATAATCGCCCCTGGGCAGTGCTGCAGCCAGGCGATATCAACGACATCGTGGTGATGCTGCGGTTCTGCAATGAGCAGCGGATTCTGGCCGCCCCGCGCGGGCAAGGGCACGGGACGTACGGACAGGCCCAGGTCAGCGGCGGGCTCGTCATCGACATGGCCACGCTGGACGCGATACAGGTCGGCACGGACTCGGCCCAGGTGCAGGCGGGGGCGCGATGGAGTTCGCTGCTCGGCGCCACGCTGCCGCAGGGCCTGACACCACCGGTGCTGACCGATTACCTGGAGCTGTCGGTTGGCGGTACGCTGGCCGTCGGCGGCGTCGGCGGCGCGTCGCCGCACTACGGGGCCCAGGTCGACAACGTGCTCGAACTCGATGTGGTTACCGGTGCCGGGCAGCTGGTCACATGCTCGCCGACGCAGACGTCCGACCTGTTCTACGCGGTCCTGGCAGGCCTCGGCCAGTGCGCGGTGGTGGTCCAGGCGACGCTGCGCCTGGTGCCGGCGCCTAGCAATGTGCGGCACTACATCCTGTATTACCCCTCGGTCGATGCCCTCACCGCCGACCAGCGGCTGGTGCAGTCGGACGGCCGGTTCTCCTTCGCCGAGGGCGAGGCCGAGCTCAATCCGGACGGCC
>Ga0335074_10006335_pt1 | contig 16420 bp, 11 predicted proteins | sample Lox_Sample_23_FD_206715 | JGI IMG/M metagenome (GOLD analysis project Ga0335074, IMG submission 206715) | Soil microbial communities from Loxahatchee National Wildlife Refuge, Florida, United States - Lox_Sample_2.3 | ecosystem: Environmental > Terrestrial > Soil > Wetlands | place: USA...
CTCACGCCAGCCGATCGCGCGGAGCGTCGCGAACTCGGTGACACGTTCGCGGATGTTCAGGTAGAGCACGTCGGCGACGGCGGCCGCGCCGATGAGAACCGTGACGATGGCCGAGATGTAGTCGACACGCCTGGCCGAGACGGCGATCGCATCGCCGAGCAAGGTGCCAACGACCTGGCCACGGAAAGCCAGCGTGAACGCCAGCAAAAGGGTCAGCGCACAGATCCCGATGGCCAGGCTGAGCGCGCCGAGCAGGCTGCGGCCGGGTGTCCTGCGCAGGTTGGTCAGCGCCAGGCCGGGCACCGTACTCGGCGCGTGCGCGCGCCGGCTCGGCAGCACAGCAGGCCGTACCGCGGCGGCCGGCCGCGACCTGGCGGCTCGCATCGCCGGGGCAAGGCCGGCCAGCAGCGTCAGCACGGTCGCGACCGGCACGGCCAGGGCCGCACGAGCGGGCGAGGCGGCGAAGCCGAAGGCGGCAGACAGCGGGAGCGCGAGCAGCGCGCCCGCGACGCTCGCGACCAGGCCGACGAGTCCCACTTCGGCGAGGACGGCAGCGAACAGCTTGCCGCTCCGCCAGCCGACGCAAGAGAGCACTCCAAGCTCGGTGCGCCTGGCCAGGACCGCGGCTGACGCCGCGTTCCCGACGAGCAGCGCGCAGACCGCGAGGATGAGCAAGAACAGCAGCACGCTGGTTCGGTCCACGGCGTCGAGTATGAGGACGGCGACGCCCTTCTTCGACCAGTCCTCGCGCAGCAGAAGGGCCGGACGGCCGAACTTGCCCGCAGGAAGCAGCACCTTTTGCGGCGCGGGCGAGGAGCCGAGCGTGATGTCGACATCGAGCCCTGTGGTGGTCTCGATCTGGGTAGCGACCGCGTTGACGCGGGCACGGGACAGCGCGCCGACGCCGTGGACTCCGGCTACCCTGACCCGGATGACGCTGATCGGCTTCTTCGAGATAGCACGCGGAAATTGGCCGCTCAATTCTGAAAGGGCGGAAAGCGTGGTCAGCATGAGCGGCGGCGGCTGCAGGTAGCCGCCGAGGTTGCTGCTCGGCAGCAGGTCCTGGCCGTGGAGCGCGCGGTTCGCCGCCGCGTTGCCAGGCGCGGCGACCGGCGGCGCGTAAGTCTCAAGCGGTACGGCGGACAGGGCGCTGAAGCCGGGAAGCTTCGCCGGGTTGAACTCGCCTACGGCGTGCAGCACGGGAGCCGCGCGCTCGCCTGACCGGGTGGCGAAGGCGTGGACGGTGAGCTTGCGGAACTGGACGTCGGCGGCGGGGAGCGGCGCGGGCAGGTATCCGTTCTGGTAAAGGGCGCCGGCCCAGATCGACTGCGGGTTGTCTACCGTCTTCGGCCGCAGTAAACCGGTGCGGGTGACCGAGTAGCCGACCGGCCCTGGCGTCCAGATCGAGTCGAGACTGCCTGCGCCCTGGCTGCTCGGCGCCGCCGTGCGGATATCCGCCAGCAGGGCTTGGTAGGCGGTGGCAGCGGTGACGGTCTTGCCGCCGACGAGCGTGCCTTTCACAGCGCCGAACCGCTGCTGCGCGGTGGCCGGGGTGAGCGGAGCGCGGAGCACCTCGGCTGCCGCGCTCGCGGGCAGCCGCCAGATCGTCTGCTCAAGTTGCTGGTCAATGTAGGAGGTGACAGGCGAAAGCACGGGGAGCGATTCGCCTGGGACGCCGCCCTCGTCGACCGGCGTGAGCTTGTCGCCGGCGCGCAGGTAACGACCGGACACCATGGCCTTGCTCAGCCCGACGAGCCTGGCCTCAGCGGACGGATCAATCGCGGCGAGCAGCAGCGGGAACGACCACTGCGTGACCACGGCGGGCGAGTTTCCGCCGGTAGCCGGGGAGTAACAGCCGACGAAGGTGCGGACGCTGACCGCGAAGGGACCTGAACCTTTCTGCGTCCCGGCGTACTCGCAAACAGGGACGTGGCGACCGCCGACGTTTTCCGTGGTCGTGATGCCGTTGGGACCGATCTGGAGCGGAGTGCTCAGCGTTCCCTTGGTGACGTAAGCGAAGCCGCTCGCGTCGCGCGCGCGGGAAAGCCCCCGGTCATAGACCCAGGTGTTGTCGACACGGTACAGCGCCCTTGGCGAGGAGCCGAGGCTGCTCGGGATCGTGAGGGTGACGGTCACGCGGGGGACGATGTAGCCGATCATGGCGATGGGGGCGGCGACCTCAACCCCTGGCAAGCGCGCGATCTCGTGGTATTGCCTCATCGAGATGCCGCCGAAAATGCCCGACAGGTAATTCGGCCTGACCAGTCCTTTCTTGCGCTCAAGTTCGGTCGTCGAGCCCTTGGGCCTGACCAGGATGTCGTAAGCGGAACGGTAGTTGCGGCCAACCGTGCCGACCGTGCGGAGCTGAGTGGTGCGGGCGGCTCCGGTAAGAACTACGAAGCTGGCCGTGGCCACGAGAATGCCGATCATCAAGGCAATGGTCCGCCCGGCCTGGTGACGCAGCCGTCCCCGCAGGTACCGGTTCATGATCACCTCATCGTGGTCGGGCAGGCTCGGTGGGCCGGAGGTCACGTTAACGGAATTATCTCGCGCCGGCGACCTCCCCGGCACCCGCCACCCCGAGTCCCTTAATTTAAACAAATCGCCCATATTGCCGAACCCACCCGCATCGATGGCCACCCGTTGCGGTCAGATGACAGCCGCTTACCGCAACGGTGGAACTCTGATGCTGCTGCAACAGCATCAGAGTTCCACCGTTGTCCTTGGTTAATGACCTGGCCACAGCATCGGAGGGCCAACGATGCGGTATGCGGAGGTGATTCTGGCCTAGCCCGGAGGGCCAGCGGGGAGCTACCTCACGACGCAGCCGGTGCTCTGCCCGTGCAGCGGGAAGGCAGCAGCCAGTGCCCGGGCGATGTCATGTCCCCTGGCGATGTAGCCCTGCGAGGTGAAGTGGATGCCGTCGCTGATGTACCAGTCCTGGTGCACGACCGAGGCCCAGTCGTAGATCCGCATGTTCGGGTACCTGGAGCAGGCGTGCAGCAGGGCTTCGTCCCACAACTCCATGTTGGCTTCGGCATACGGCCCGCCGTCAAGCAACGACCGCACGTTCACCCACATCACTGGCTCGCCTCGGGTAACCGACATCATCTCGGCGATCCTTGCCGCCCGGCTGACGGAGGAACCGATAGCGACGTTAGCCGTGTCGTTGGTGCCGAGCGCGATGACCCAGCAGCCGCTGTACCCGGAGCGGACCAGGTTCCTGGCGACGTTGTAGCCGTTGGTCTGGCCGGGTAGGACCTCGACGATCGAGCGCGCCCCTGAAATCTCGGTGATCACGTGCTTGACGCCGACGTCGTGGTACTGCGCCTGCAGGCGCAGCGCGGCGTCAGGTATGTAGTCGGTCATGATCATGCCCTCGGAGGTGGAGTCGCCGATGTGCACGACCGAGGTGCAGGAGGTCAGCGGCTTCGACGCCGTCGAAGGCGCTGATGACCCGGCGAGCGGGGTAAGGCCGGTGATCGCGGGCGCCGCGCCAGGTCGCGGCCGCACCGAGACTTCAGATGGCGCTGAAGGAACGAACGCGACCGCCGGCCGCGTGGCGGTACCAGGACCGCTGGCGCTCGCCGAGCCGGAGAACGGCACGAGTCCGGCAAGGCCCACGCAGGCCACGGCGACTACGCCCGCCATGCTGGTCGTCGCGATCATGGCGCGGCTCCGCAGGTAAGGCCGCCAGCCGCTCGACCTGATCAAGGCCAGTTGCTTCCCGATCGCCCCGCGCCGCACGGGTTCCTCGACGAACTTCCATGACAGCGCCGCGAGCGCGATGCTCACCGCGACCTGGATAGCGGCGCGCGGCAGGTCCTCGGTGCTGTTCGCCGGAGAGGAAAGCACGATCACCGGGTAATGCCACAAGTAAATCCCGTAAGAACGGACGCCGAGCCAGCGCAGCGGCGCCCACGCCAGCACCCGCCCGACCAGGCTGCCGGGAACGGCGCCTGCGGCCAGAATCGCGGCCGTCGCCACCGAGAGCACGGCGAGCCCGCCTTTGTAGATGAACGGCGAGTACTGACCCACCCGCGCGATCATGAAGAACACGACCGCGAGCCCGCCCGCCGCCGCGACGTCGACCGCCCACACCCGGCGCTTTAGCTTGGCCCCTTCACGGCTCGGCCAGATCATGGCAAGCGCGGCCCCGACCAGCAGCCCGCAGGCACGCGTATCGGTCCCCTCGTATATGCGGGTCGGATCGAGCCCGGGCTGGTAGAGCAGGAACATCAGCAACGCGGAGCCGGCGGCGAGCACCAGCGAGGGAATGGCCAGCCATTTCACTGACTTCATGCCAAGCCGTCGCAGCAACAGCAACGCCAGCAGCAGCAGCCAGGGCCAAAGCAGGTAAAACTGCTCCTCCACCGCTAGCGACCACAAGTGATCGAGCGGCTGCGGCGGCGCGAACCGCGCGAAATACGACTGGTTCTTAATGATGAGGTACCAGTTGCTTGTGTAGGTGAGCGCGGCGAGCACCGGCCCGCGCAGGCTGGCCAGCCTGGACCGGTCCACGATCGTCACCCAGGCGGTCACGACCGCCAGCATCACGAACAAGGCGGGCAGCAGCCGGCGCGCCCGGCGCACCCAGAACTGCCTCAGCTTGATTCGCCCGCCGGCGACCCACTGCGCCAGCAGCAAATCGGTGATCAGATAGCCGCTCAGCGTGAAGAACACGGCCACGCCGAGCAGGCCGCCAGGCGCCCAGCCGAACTGCTCGTGATAGGCGATAACGGCCAGCACGGCGATCGCCCGCAGGCCGTCAAGCCCCGGCATGTAGCGCTGGCCGCTTCCCTGTGGCTCGGGCACGCTCGCCCCCCTTTCCGCGAGCCAAACACCTCATAGCCAAACCAATGCGCCTCAGTCAACCACATTGACCCGCATCAAGCCCTTAACTCTCGATCACGCCCGCCAGCACAGGCCGGCGAGCGCGCGTGACCTGGCGACCTGCGCCCGGCCGGTAAAGCGCCGGGGGCGACAGGTACTGTTTGGACATGATTGCGGGGCCGCGTCTTCGCCAGGTGGCGGTCGTCGCTGCCAACCTTGATGACACCGCCAGGCAACTTCGGGAGACTTTCGGCTGGACTCAGCCGTTCCGCGACCCAGGCGTCGGCCAGTTCGGCCTCGCGAATTCCGTGTTCGCCGCCGGGGACACGTTCGTGGAGATAGTCACGCCGGTACGGGCAGGGACCACGGCCGGCCGGTACCTGGAGACCCGAGGCGGTGACAGCGGCTACATGGCGCTCTTCCAGGTACCCGACCTGAAAGAAGCCCGCGACCGGGCGGTCTCCGCCGGCGTCAGGATAGTGTGGTCCGCCGATCTCCCTGATATCGCAGGCAGGCACCTGCACCCTAAGGACGTTCCTGGCGCGATCGTCTCGCTCGACTGGGCTGAGCCGCCCGAATCATGGCACTGGGCGGGCCCGGACTGGACCGGGCACGCTCCGCCGCACCCGCCAGGGGGCCTGTCGGGTCTAACGATCGAGGTAGCCCATCCCGTCCGGGTGGCCGCGCGGTGGGCCGAGGTGCTGGGACTGGCGGTGACCAGCGACGGCGGAGCCCCGGTTGTCCGCATGAAAGAAGCCGGGCAGCAGATACGTTTCCTGCCGGTCGCCCCTGGTCGAGGTGAAGGCATTACAGAGGTCAGGCTCACCACAGAACGCGAAGTGCCGCCCGCGCGGATCGCCGGCGTGCGGTTCGTATCAAAGGCGCTTGCACCAGGAGGCGAAGCGGCGTGACCCAGCTCGACACGGGAACCGATGATCTGCTGGCCGAGGTCAACGACGGCGTAGCGGTTCTCACCATGAACCGCCCGGATCGCAGGAACGCGATGTCCGAGGCGATGATGGCGGCCATGGAACAGGTACTCGCCGATGTCGAGGTCGACGACGCGGTCGGCTGCGTGGTGCTCACCGGCGCCGGCGGCGCTTTCTGCGCGGGCGGCGACGTGAAAGCGATGGCCGAGCGCCCGGCCGGCGGCCCGGGAGCCTCCATGGACGCCGCCATCCACAGGCAGCGGCTCAGGCAGCGCGCGACCAGCGGCCGGCTTTGGCAGATGCCCAAACCGACGATCGCCGCGATCAGCGGACCCGCCGCCGGCGCCGGCCTGTCACTGGCACTGGCTTGCGATCTGCGATACGCCGTCGAAGGGGCGGTGCTCACGACCGCGTTCGCCAGGGTCGCCTTTTCTGGCGATTACGGCGGTACCTGGTTCCTCACCCGGCTGGTTGGCAGCGCCAAGGCCAGGGAGCTTTACTACTTCTCCGACCGGCTGTCCGCCGAAGAGGCCGAGGGCCTCGGGATCATCAACGCGGTATTCCCTGCCGCGAGCTTCGATGACGAGGTCAGGCGACGGGCTAGCCGGCTGGCCGGGGGACCAAGGCTGGCCTACCGCTACATGAAGGAAAACCTCAACCGGGCCGTCAACGGCGAGCTCGGCGAGTGCATGGATCTCGAGGTCACCCATCACATCCGCACCGGGCTGACCGACGATCATCGCCAGGCAGCCAAAGCCTTCGCCGAGCGCCGCGAGCCCCGTTTCACCGGCCACTGAGCCAGCCGCGAGGATCAGGTGTAGCGGAACTTGCTTGCGGTGCTTGTCGCGCTGCTTGTCCCGCCGGTGGCGGTCACCGTGACGTGCACGGTACCTGAGCCTGACGGGGACACGACCGTGATCTCGGTCGAGGACACGACCTTGACCTTGGTTCCCTTCTTCTTGCCGAAGAAGACGGCCGTCGTTCCCTTGAAGTTCTTGCCGCGGATCGTGACCTTCGTGCCGCCCTTGTGCGAGCCAGAAGAGGGCTTGACCGAGGTGACCGACGGCGCGGGCACGACCTCGCCGGTCGTCGGGTCCAGGATCAGGGGCGTGTCGTGCGGCTTGACGCTGAAGTCAAGCAGGCCGTTAGCGGCATCGATGGGCGTGGAGACGGCGTCGTAACTTCCGGCGATCCTCTTGTCATTCAGCCAGTTGTCCTCGATGAAGGACAGCACGGAGTCGGTGGTCGTCTGGACGTGGCTGACGTAGTTCTGTCGCGTCCACGGCGAGATCACCAGCATCGGCAGGCGAGCGCCGAAGCCGCATCGGTCGTTCCTCGTGCCGACGGTGATCGCGACCGACGAGCACATCGAGGTGTCGAGCGACGGGTCATCTGAGCCGCTGACGATCGGCGGTGCCTGCTGGTCGTACCAGCCGTCGGAGTCGTCGTAGGTGACAACGATCGCCGTCGATGACCAGTCTGGTGCCTTCTCGATCGAGTTGATCGTGTTCACCAGCCAGTGCTGCTCATCGAGCGGGTCGGAGTAGCCGGCGTGGCCATCCTCGTAAGCGGGCGCCTTGAGGAAACTGACCGACGGCATGTTCCCGTCCTTGAGCGTCAGGAAGAAGTCTGAGATGTCGTAGTTGTGATTGGCCTGGTCGGTCTTGCCGATCATGGCCTCGGACGATGGCGGGAGGTGTTTCGGGTTCGAGGTCGACTTGTAATACTGGAACGGGTCGTGGTGCGGCACGTAGTCAAGTACCTCTTGCTTCGCGATGTTCTCGTGCTCGCTGCCGCATACCGCGTAGCCGGCCTTGTTAGTGCTGGTCGGCTTGAAGCCGCCCTGGAACCAGCCCCACGTGACGTGCGCGTTGTTCAGCAGGTTCCCGACGTTCTGACCGGTCATGACGCCGACGGGGCTGGTCGAGGTGTGACTGGAGTCCGAGCAGTTGTCGTAAGCGGGGTCGAGGTCGTTGTACACGGTGCCCACGCCGCCGCCATCAGGAGATCCGATGTAGCCGGGATCGCTGACCATGTCCCCGGTTGCCGGGTTGACCGCGTAGCCGCCGCCCGTGTTGCCTGAGATCAGGTTCAGCGCGCCGGGGGTCGAGGGGCCGAACTGCGGGTCGAAGTTGTTGTCGCTCATCGCGTAGTTCTGCGCGTAATTCCAGAGCCCGGTGACCGTATTACCGTCGAAGTAGTCCATGACCAGGCCGGGAGCCTCATAGAGCGGCGGCGATCCCGTGCACGTGTCGTGGGCGGTGTACTGGACGAACATGTCCATCTTCAGGTCGTCGAATGCCAGTTGCTCAGGCTCGTACTGGTGGTCCTGGTCGCAGGTCATCGCCTCAGAAGGCGACAGCCGTTCCGGCTTGAACAAGTTGGGATTGTCGGTCAGGAGCCCCTGGTTCAGGTTGTTGACCTTGGGCGTGCCTGCCTTCGCGTGGAAGGGCGACCCGTTCTTGTTCGTGGCGTCAGGGTAGGTGCCGAAGTAGTGATCGAAAGAGATGTTCTCGTCGAAGATCACCACGAGATGCTTGACCGGCGTGGCGGCCGACGATGCTGGCCGGTAGACCGCGGCGGAGACGGGTACCGCGTCGGAGTGCCCGGCCGGCCGCTGGCTGGCCTGGGAGGCCGCGCTTACGGTTACCGTGAGCCCGGCGGCGGCCAGCCCGAGTACCGCGACCACCGCATAGTGCCTGCGCCGTAGCCGAGCCATTCTCATCGTGCCCTCCCGCTGCGAAGATCCAGGCCGTACGAAAGGATTGTGTCATGACATTCGCGGCAAACCGAGAGTTTGGCGCCGCGAAATGACCGAAAAGGTCAGCCCGCCCTGCGGAGCACCGGCGGAGGCAGCCTAGGTCAGGGCGCCGATCAGGTACGCGATGAGGATGACGGCGAACACATAAAGAAGGTAGAGGTTCACGTCTCCCGACTGGACCGGCCTGACGAAGTCGGCCAGCCACTCGACCGCCCTGATGACCGGCCGGTACAGGTAACGCTCGAAGACAGGAGTCACTTCCGACTCGTAGTGCACGGGCCCCGACCGTCCGGCAGGATCGTCTGAAGCGCGGCGCAGCGAGACAGAGGGCCGGTAAAGGGCGTCGAAGGTGACCCGAGTCGGGGCGGAGAAGGTCATCGCCGAGTACTGCATGCGCGGCTTGAACGTGACCATGCCGCCATCCCAGACGGGAGCCGCAAGCGACACAGAACGCGGCCGCCCGGCGAGGTAGATCAGCACGGGCACGGCCGTCACGGCGACGAGGAACACCGCCAGGTATGTGGGCGAGAACCCGGAGAAGTCGGTGTGAGCCGGGATGACGGTGAGGTTGCCTGGCAGCAGCACGGGCCGCAAGTTCACGCCGGTGACCGAGCCGACCGCGCGGGACAGGGCAAGCAGCACCGCAGGCGCGCCGATCGCCAGCCCCGCGCAGCACACGGCGAGCAGTCCTGGTCCGAGCACAGGCTGGCCACGTTCTGAAGCCTCGGCCGCCTGCCTGGTGCGCGGCATGCCGAGGAACGGGATGCCGAACCCGCGCACGAACGCGTAGATCGCCAGCCCTCCGGTCAGGCCGAGCGTCGCGGCGGCGACCACGATCAGGATCCCGATCAGATGGCTCCCGGTACGGAACCCCTGGAAAAGCCCCTGAAAGATCAGCCATTCGCTGACGAACCCGTTGAACGGCGGAAGTGCCGCTATGCCGAGCGTGCCGATGAACGCGATGATCGCGGAGCGCGGCAGCCGGTGCACGAGACCGCCGAGACGGTCCATGTCCCTGGTTCCCGTAGCGTGCTCGACGACTCCCGCCTCAAGGAACAGCAAGGTCTTGTACGTTCCGTGGTTCGCCGCATGGTAAAGGCCAGCCAGCAGCAGGAACGCCCACAGGTCTCGCTGGCCGTAGGCGCCGAAGATCATGGCCGCTCCGAAGGCGGTGATGACGATCCCCGTGTTCTCGATCGTTGAGAACGCGAGGAAGCGCTTGATGTCGTGCTCGGTCAGCGCGTACAAGATCCCGATCGCCGCGGTCAGCGCGCCGGCTCCCATCGTGATCAGTCCTGTCCAGGCAGGCTCGGCAGGCAGCAGCCGGAACGCGAACAAGGCGATGCCGTAAGCGCCGAGGTTGACGACGAGGCCGGACAGGAATGCCGAGCCGTCCGCCGGCGCGACCGGGTGAGCTTCTGGAAGCCAGACGTGCAGCGGCACCAGTCCGGCCTTGAAGCCGAAGCCGGTCAGCGCGAGCAGGTAGGCCGCGTCGCGCCAGCCCGCGGGCACCACGTGCGCGTGGGCGGCAATAACGCCCAGCTCGACCGAGCGGGTCTTGGTGGCGAGAATCACGAAGGCGGCAACGATCAGCACGAATCCGATCTCTGACAGTGCAAGGAACCAGAACGCGCCGCTGGCGACCTCGACCCGCCGGGGAGAACGCAAGATCATCAGGTAGCAGAGCAGCGCGACCGTTTCCCAGGCGACGAGGAAGGTCACCAGGTTTGCCGCGGCGAGCACGGCCAGGCACGCCAGGAAAGCAAGGTTGAATGAGGCCAGGTACAGCCCGGTGCCAGGACCCGGCTCGTGGTACCTGACCGCGTAGCAGGCGATCGCGACCGCGACCAGCCCGAGCAGGGCGGCGAACACGCCGGCCAGGCTGCTCACCTGCAACTGCAGCGTCCCGACCACCGACGCGGCGGCAGCACCCGCACCGCCGGCGCTCACCACGGGCGTGCTCCCCTGCCACACCGCGGAGACGCCGCCGCCGATCGCCGCGACCCCTGCCAGGGCGGAAACCGCGCACCCGGCCCAGAGCCAGGGCCGCCCGCCACGTCCTGCCGCAGCGAGCAAGGCCGCAAGTACCCACCCGCCAGCAGCCACATAACACCAGATCAGTGTGTTCATCCGGCCACCTCGAATGGCAGGCTCGAGACCTTTTCATAAAGGCGGCCGACCGCGACGAGCAGTCCTTGCAGCAGCGCGAAAGGACTCGGCGGGCAGCCGGGTATCCACACGTCGACAGGCAGCACCTCGCCGACCGAGCCGTGCACGAACGCGTCAGCCTGGTAAACGCCGCCAAGCGCGCACGCGCCGGTCGCCACCACGATCTTCGGTCCTGGCATCGCCTCATAGGTCTTCCTTGCCGCCACGTCGAAGGCCCTGATCATCGGGCCGGTGACCAGCAGCAGGTCGGCGTGGCGCGGAGCGGGAGTAAAGAAGAACCCGAGCCGGTGCAAGTCATAGTGCGGAGCCGTGAGCAGCCTGATCTCCTGTTCGCATACGGCGCACGAACCGGTGTCGAGGGTCCTGATGTGGAGGCTGCGGCCGAACTGGCTGGCGATGCGGTGCCTGAGTTCGCCAGCGGCGTCCTGGATCGCGGCCTCGGCCGGCTCCCCTGACGGCATAGGGTCGCGGGTGCTTGCTGGCGGCAAAGGATCTTGATCTTTGTTCATCGGCCGGCCTCCGGCTTGAGCGGTATGCGCTTGACCAGGTCACGACGGCTGGTCGCGGCGAGTTCGAAGTGCCCGCTCTCGCGGACGGCGGGCGAGGCCTGCTCGCAGCGGCCGCACGCGGTGCACGCGCCGGCGTCGAAGACAAGCTCGGCGCCTTCACGTTTCAGCGCGCGGCTCGGGCAGAGCGCGGCAAGCTGGTCCGCTTCTTCCGGCCCGATCGCACCAGGCCGGAAGGCGGGGGGCGTGGGCAGGAGGGCTGTCGCCTGGTCAGGTCTGGCCGGATAGCGGGTGGTCACGACGCCCCGGCTGAGCCCGCGCAGGAACCACAGCGTCATCGCCGGCTCACCTCGCCATTCCCGCGACCGTCAGCCAGAAGCTGGCCTCGATGATCGGCACGTCAGTGAACACGTTCTGCGACCGGCAGGCGTCGTCGAATCCGCGCCAGTTCCTGACCGAGGCCGGCCTGAGCCTGGCACGCGCGATCTGGCCGCGGTCGTCGAGCCGCACCCAGGCCAGCGCCTCTCCCCTGGACGACTCGGCCCAGCCAAGGCCGCTCCCCGCGCGGGCAGGAGGCTCGGTGCCGCCGCTCGCGGTTCCCGCGTCTAGCAGTTCGCCGATCAGGCGTACTGACTCGGCGGCTTCGTCCTGCATGACCTCGAACCTGGCAAGTACGTCGCCGGTTTTGCGTACCGCGATGGCGGGCGGATGGCTGGCGTAGGGCGGGGACGGCTGGGTCAGCCTGGTGTCAATGGCTATCCCAGAGGCACGGGCGACCGGCCCGACGAGGCCGAGGCGGCCAGCCTGCTCCGCGGTGACGATGCCCGTGGCTTCGAGCCGGTCGGCGAACGAGTTGGTGGCAAGCAGTGCCGAGGCCGCCCGGCGCAGTTCGTCGTGTACGCGGGGCAACTCGGTGCGCAGCACCTCGGCGTCTGGCGCGCGGCGGGTGCCTCCCGTGTCAAGCACGCCGAAAAGGTACCTGTGACCGAACGCCGCGGCGTTGAGCCGCAGGAGCTTCTCCAGCACGATCTCGGCGGCGGACTGCCCGACGCTCAGTCCCGTGGCGGCGCATAGAGCCGCTGTCGCGGCGGCGTGGTTGTAGAGCCGCTCAAGTTCCAGCGCGACCGCCCGTGTCCGCTGGACGTCAGCGGCAGGCTCCAGGCCGGCGGCGGCCTCCACGGCCGCCGCGAAGGCCCAGCCCATCGCCACCGCGCTGAGCCCTTCCGCCCGCTCGACCGTGAACAGCGCCGCGCGCGGATCCTGGCCTTGCAGCCGCCATTCCAGGCCCCTGTGCTTGTGCCAGGTAAACAGGTAGAGGTCGACCATCTCCTCGCCGCTGGTGACCAACCCGTAGTACAGCGATTCGACGCCGACCTGCCGTACCGGGCCGAAGGGGAACTCGAAGGCGTGCCCGCCGACCGTGTGCGCCGCCCGAAGTTCGGCAGGCTCCTGCTCCGGCTGCCTGCCGAGGCGTGGGAAGCCTGGACCTGCGTGGGGCGGCAGCACGACCCGGTTCAGCGGCCGTCCGTTCGCGGGCCTGATGCCGAACTGCTCGTAGATCTCGCACTCTTCAAGGAACGCGGCTGGCGCGAGATCCGACAGCGACGGGTACTCCTCTCCGCTGATCTCGCACGAGGTGATGACGTACCTGCGCTCGCCGTCGAGCGCCCAGACCAGGTGCAAGGTCACCGGGTCCTGGCCGGCCGCGAACATGTCCGCGAGGCGGCCGCCTCCGCGTGCTAGCTCGGCTGCTTCAAGCTCGAACCTGGCGGGCAGGACGGCGGTCATGTGATCGCCGCCAGCGAGTGCATGATCGCCGTATTCAGGCCGGCCGGGATCCAGAGGCCGAGCACGAGCAGCAGGGCGAGTCCGGCGGCGACTGGGATGATGGCGCTCAGGCGGGCCGCGCGGCCTTGATAGGGATCGGCGGGCGCCTGAGCTTGGTCCGGTGCCTGCGCGGCTGCCGGGGCGGGCGCCGGTGCGCCGGTGATCATGCCGGTCGTGGTACGCGCGAACGCGATGAACGCGACCGCCAGGAGCCCGAGCAGGAGCAGGGGGAACACTGGGCTGGCCCGCTCGAACCCGGCCCTGACGATCGTGAACTCGGAAAGGAACAGGCCGAACGGCGGAGAACCGAGCACGGCCAGCGATCCGAGCAGCAACGCTGCCCCCGCCGCGGGCGCCGCCGTCATCAGCCCGCCCACTCCCGTTGCCTCGCGGGTGCGGTACCGAAGCGCGATGTCGCCGCTGCCGAGAAACAGCACGGCCTTGGCGACCGCGTGATTGATCGTATGAAGCAGCGCGCCGTAAAGGCCGAGCAGCCCGCCGAAGCCGAGCGCGACCGCGATGATGCCCATGTGCTCGACCGAGGAGTAGGCGAACAATCGCTTGAAGTTGCCGCGCCTGACCATGAAGAGCACGCCTATCAGCACTGAGGCGAATCCGAACGAGAGCAGCACGGCTCGCGGGAACCCGGTGCCGAGACGGGCCGCCGTGATGGCCTGGAACCTGATGATCGCGTACATGCCTGTGTTGAGCAGCGCCGCGGACAGCATCGCGCTGGCCGGGCTCGGCGCTTCGGCGTGGGCATCGGGCAGCCACGTGTGCATGGGCGCGAGCCCGACCTTGGTCCCGTACCCGACCACCGCGAGCAGGAACGCCAGCCGCAGCGGCTGCGGCGCCAGCATCGCGGCATGCGCGAACAGGTAAGGCCAGGTCAGCCGCTGGTCTGAGCCCAGGTGCAGCGCGGTGCCCGCGTAGAACAAGAACAAGGTACCCGCGAGCGCGATAGTGACCCCGAGCGAGCTGATGATCACGTACTTCCAGGCAGCCTCGAGCGAGCGTGCCTTGCCCTCGAGCCCGACCAGGGCGGCGCTGGCGAGCGTGCTCCCCTCGACCAGCACGAAGAGCAGCCCGAGATTGCCGGTCTCCAGGGACGCGAGCATCAGCGAGGCGAACAACCCGAAGAACACGAAGTACAGCCGGACCTGGAAGGCGCTGAGCGTGCCCTTGTCTTCCTCGGCTGACAGGTAGCCGATCGAGCCGATCGCGGCAAGAACGGTGACCAGGGAAACGGTCAGCAGGAAGAACTCCCCGAGCCCGTCAATGTAAATAAACCCGTTCCAGGCCTGCAAATTTACCGTCCTGTGCAGCCCGGTGCCGAGCAGCGCGATCGCCGCGGCGAGTGAAACGAGCGCCCCTGCGGTGCCGGTCATCCCCGCCACGCGGGCCTTCGCCTTCGCGAGCGCGGCCACGGGCCCCGCCAGCGGTCCTGCCACGATAAGCAAGGCGAGCGCGATCATCCGCGTAGTCCTTTCAGCTCGCTGGCGCTCGCCTCCGCGAGCTGGCGGGTCAGGCCTGAAACGAACACGAGCATGATCAGGACCCCGGCCGCGACGTCGAGGAAGATCCCGGCCTCGACGATGAACGGGAACGTCGCGACCAGCGTGATCGCGCCGAGGAACACGCCGTTCTCGACGATCAGCCAGCCGATGAGCTGCGCCACCGTGTGCCGCCGGACGACCATGGCGAGCGCGCCGAGCAGGATCACCGCCGTGGACAGCGGAACTACGGCGGCGGCGACGACGCCGTGCGGCAGCAACTGAGGCCGGGTGACGAGGTAAGCGAACGCGGTCAGGCCACCTCCTGCGATGAGGGAGGTAGACAGGCCGGTGGAGATGGCCGCGTCCCTGGCCATGGCGAGTCTTCGCAGCAGCAGGCCGCGGGTAGCGAGCGGTATGCCTATGCCCTTCACCGCGAGGGTGACCCCGGCCAGGATCCACAGTTCGACGCTGTGGAACGTCCAGGCCGCGACGCCGGCGGCGAACGCCAGCACGACCGACTGTGCGCCGTAGTACACGACGTACCTGTTGAACAGCTTGGAGCCCAGGCAAGCGAACGCGAGCAGGAGTATGACCACGCCTGACAGGTCGAGCAGTACCCCGGCAGGGCTGGTCGCCGACAGGTTCTCTGCCACTGGCGTCACGCTCCGATCACATAGGACGTGGCGATGCCGACCAGCGCGAGCAGGAAGGCCGCGCCGAGGAACTCGGCGATCCTGAAAAACCGCAGCTTGGCGAAGCTGGTGTCGACGATGACGATGGCGAGCGCGCAGAGAGCCAGCTTCCCCGCGAGCACGGGGATCGCCAGCAGCGCGCTCGGCAGGCTGACCGAGCTGCCGAGCCCCCACGGAATCACGAACACGTTCATGAAGATCGAGGACAGCAAGAAGAACTTCATCCAGCTGCCCCACTTCACCAGCGCGTACTCCCGCCCGGAGTACTCAAGAACCCGGCTTTCCTCGATCATCGAGATTTCCGTGGTCACCCCTGGGTTCTCGATAGGTATCCGGCCGTTCTCGACCAGCACGATCATGAAGAACGCGAGCAACCCGAGCAGGTGAGTCGGCAGCACGAGCGCGAAAGGCGAATGGGCGATCGCGTGATTCATCAGGTAGGGGTTGTCGGAGGCGGACACCGCGCCGACCGTGAAGAACACCAGGATCAGCGCGGGTTCTGCCATGCTCCCGATCCAGCTAGCCCGGCTCGCGCCCAGGCCGCCGAACGGGCTCGCGGTGTCCAGCCCGGCCAGCGAGATCACGAAGCCCGCCAGCCCGAGCACGAACGCGCCGCCGATGAGGTCGGCGAGGAACGCGAGCGGCAGCGGTGAATTGGTGATGATCGGGACGATGACCGAGACCGTCAGGTAGCAGGCGAACGCGACGAACGGTGCGCCGCGGAAAACCCAGGAAGCCTGGTCGCTGTAGACGCTGCCCTTGCGCAGCAGCTTGGCCAGGTCACGGTAGGGCTGGAACACGCTAGGGCCGCGCTTGGACCCGACGATCGCCTCGGCGCGGGCGATCACGCCTGCGTACAACGGTGCGCCAAGCAAAACGACAAGGCTTTGGAGCACCTGAATAAGGACGGGCATCAAGGCCTCCGCCTGCTCAGATCCGGCACTTGCCAGCTAGTACAGGTAGAGGCCATCAGCGGGGCAACCGCGCCCTGCGGTACGCGAGCCTCATCGCGGGTTCTGCACCAAAAGGTACACCGGCCGGCCGCGAGAAACCAAGCCGCCTTGGTCAGGAAGGAGTTGCGTCGTCGAGCTTGCGCGCCAGGGCGATCAGGTCGCTGGCCTCTTCGCGGAGGAGATCGGCGAGGGCAGCGGCGGCGCCCGCCGACTGGCTGGAAACGATGACCGTCCACTTGCCAGGATCCGTAGTG
>Ga0335074_10006336_pt1 | contig 16419 bp, 16 predicted proteins | sample Lox_Sample_23_FD_206715 | JGI IMG/M metagenome (GOLD analysis project Ga0335074, IMG submission 206715) | Soil microbial communities from Loxahatchee National Wildlife Refuge, Florida, United States - Lox_Sample_2.3 | ecosystem: Environmental > Terrestrial > Soil > Wetlands | place: USA...
GCCAGCCGGTGGCGAAGAACTGGGCCACCTCGTGCACGTAGCCCTTGTTCCAGATCTGGTTCCACGCCTCCTCGATGAGGTCGTGCGGGATGACCAGGCCGTACTTCTCCAGTGGCACGAGGTAGCTGCGGTAGTAGTCGTCGTAGATCCACCGCCGCCACATCTCCGCGTACGACTCCCGGTCCTTGCGGCGGTCCTTGGTGCCGTACTCGATGAACGTGCCGATGGCGGCGTCCACCACCCGGTGGTTGTTCCACCAGGCGTACCGCAGGTCGCGCTCGAGCAGCTGGCGGTTGCCTTCGTCGCCAAGCGCCATCAGCAGCGTGGCGTAGCCGTTGCTGATGTGCCTGGACTCGTCGGACTGCACCGAGTGGAAGACCGTCGGCAGCAGGTAGTCGCCGTTCGCAGCGGCCTCGGCGGGCATAGCCACGAACAGGGTGTTCGTGAACGCCGTCTCGGCCACGATCGTCAGGTAGATGCTCGCCGCTGTGATCGCGTCACCGGTGATGAACGCTTCGGCGAACTGCCGCCCGATAGTCCCGCAGTAGTCATCGTGGAAGCCACGAAGGCTCATGTTGAACCCGGACGGGTCGATGTAGTTGTTCATGTACAGGCGCTTCAGGTTCTGCTGGATCGTCGAGTGCCGTACCTCGTCGATCATCTGGATCGCCTGGCTGTTGTGCAGCTCCGGGTTAGGCACCGTACGGAACAGCAGCGGCATTGCCCGGGCGGCCGAGATCTCCGGCAGCGGGATGATCGACAGGAACAGCTTCTGCCACTCCAGCCACCGCTCCTGGACGTTCCGGAACATGTTCCCGCGGATCGCGCCATCCTCGGCGCCGTAAACCCGGTGGTCCTTCTCCTCCTGCATCGGGAAGTACGAGCGGAGAACCTGCTTCAGCGGGTCCTTCTTCTGTGCCTTCCGGAACGTGTAGTCGGTGCCGTACTGGGATACCGGCTCGTGATATCGCGGCTCCCAGGAAAGCTCCTGAATCTTCTGGTGGGCCTTGGCCACACTCTGGCGACTCATCGTCACCCCCCTCTTCTGGCCGGCCGGACTGCCTGTGTGCCGCAGCACGCCTGGCCTCCTGTCGCGCAAACTCAGCCATCACCGAACATTGCGTCCCGGATGGCCGCCAGCTGCTGCGTCATCTCGCCGGATCCCTGGTCCGTGCCCTCGGCCGCAGGCTCGATCCCAAGCGCCCGCAGCAGTTCCGCAGCGGGCCCGCCCGGGTCACCGGCCTCGCCCAGGATCGGGTGCAAACCCTGCTCGGCCAAGTGCGCGAACACTAGGTTGACAACGCTCCAGGGGTTGAAGATCTCACCCTGGGGCTCGCCCGGCGAGTCCATCACTCACCCCCCTCCGCCCGCATCGGAGGCTGGCCGGTGTATTACCAGCAAATAGCGAGTAGGGCCGGCTGGCGGTCTCAACATGAGACAGGCCCGGAAACCGGTGCGCGCAACTCTGGCTGGGTACCACGACCACAGGGGCCGCCGGGTATCGCCGCAGGTGAACCGGCCGATACAGGCGGTACCGTCGGGGCGGGGGTGATTTCATGCGGGGCGGCGCAGCGAATCCCGGAACGCATATCAGGGGGCATCACCCAGCGCTGGCAAGCCGTGACCGGCTGGCCGAGGCGCGAGAGCAGTTCCTCACGGGCATGGCGGGCGAGTCGCGCGGCGGGCTCGCGGGCGTGCGCGACATCATCATGGCGTCCTGGCGGCGGTCCCGTGGCTGGCAGGTCGCTGCCGACCGCATAGACCTGTCCTACTTCGGCCACCCCGACCTGGACACGCCGCTGACCCGGGCCGCGATACCGGTGCTCTGGCAACTGCGGGAGAACCTGGAGGGCCAGCCGATCAGCATCATCCTCACCGACCCCACCGGGCTGGTGCTGGCACGGCTGCGGGCCGACGGCGGCCTCGACCGCCACCTGGACAAGGTTCAGCTGGCGCCGGGGTTCAGCTACTCCGAACGGCTGGTGGGGACCAACGGCATCGGCACGGCTCTGGAGGGCGGCCGCACGGCGCATGTGTTCGGGCACGAGCACTACGCCGAGAACCTGGAGGACCTGGCCTGCGCCGGGACGCCGATCCGGCATCCCGTCACCGGCAAGACTGTCGGGCTCATCGACCTGACCTGCTGGCGCAAGGACGCAGGCCCGCTGCTGATCGCGCTGTCCCGGACGACGGCCGACCAGATCACCCGCGCGCTGCTCGCCGACTCGAGCGAGCGAGAGCTCGGGCTGCTGCAGGAGTACCGGCGCGCATGCCGGCACGCGCCGGGCATCGTGCTGGCCCTGAGCAGCGACATGGTGCTGACCAACGATCTGGCCCGCCAGGTGCTCGATCCCGGCGACCAGATGGTGCTCGTCGGGCAGGCAGCCGACGCACTGGCCAGCCACCAGGCGTCATCCATCGACATCGACCTGCCGACCGGTGCCAGGGCGCGGTTGCACTGCCGCCCGGTGAGCGCAGGCGACCGGTCAGCCGGGGGAATCGTTCATGTTCGTCTGCTTGGTCCAGGCCCCGCGGCCAGCCCTGGTGAAGCCGGTCAGAGCGGGGCGGCCCCGGCTGAGCCCGGCCGGGCCGAGCCCTCGGCGGCGGCGGTCAGCCGGGGCGGGGGAGGGAGTGCCCACGACACCGGCGGGACGGCCAGGAGGGCAGGGCGGGCGCCTATGCCGCTGCCTGGCCTGGTCGGATCCGGACCCCTGTGGCTGCGCGCGTGCCGGGCCGTCGAGGCGGGGCGCGAGTCGGCCGAGTGGCTGGTCCTGGAGGGCGAACCGGGGGTCGGCAAGCTCGCGCTGCTGCGGGCGGTGCATCAGCGCCGTGATCCGTCCGGGCGGTTCCGGGTGCTCGACGCGGCCGAGGCCGGGAACCCTAAGTGGTCGGCTGAGGCGCGCCATGAGTTGCTGGAGGGTTACGGCGACCTGGTGATACAGCATGTCGACCGGCTGGGTCCGCGGCAGCGAAGTGCGCTGGCCAGCGCGCTTGAGGCCCGCAGCGCGCACCGGGTGGATTCGCCCTGGCTCGCTGTGACCCTCAGCCACTACGGCAGCGATGACCTGGCCAGGGTGCTGCGGTTCTTCCCCGGCACCGTCGAGGTGCCGCCGCTGCGGCACCACATCGACGACCTGCACGAGCTGGTCCCGTTCTTCCTCGGCCGGCTTGGCCGGCACACCCGGGTCAGCTGCTCGCCCGAGGCGATGCAACTGCTGCTGCGCTTTGGCTGGCCCGCGAATGTCGAGCAGGTCTGGCAGGTTTTGCGGCGCGTCGTGCAGCACCGCCGCAGCGGGGTGATCCAGCCGCAGGACCTGCCGCCGGAGTGCTGGTCGGTGTCCAGGAGGCTGCTTACGCCGCTGGAGTCGATGGAGCGAGACGCGATTACGGCGGGCCTGCTGGCCAGCAACGGCAACAAGGTGCAGGCCGCCGAGGCACTCGGGATGTCCCGGGCGACCATCTACCGCAAGATCCGTGAGTACGGCATCGTCGCCCCGGCAGGGGTCTGACCAGCGGTAAGCCTCGGACCGCCGCATACCGAGCCTCGGACCGCCTCATATTGAGACCGCGCAGCCGGGCAGGGCCGGTAATGGTGGGGGCAAGAGCACGTTCAGGGCTCCTGTGCGACGTTCCTGAGGGGGCTGCGATGCGACGTATGCGACATGGGTCACGAGATGCGGCTCGCGATGGCGACCTGCAATCGGTGGATGACCCTCGTACCTCGGTGCCAGCTGCCCGGTCGGCCACGGCTGAGACTGGCCCGGCTACAGCTACGGGCGGCACGACGACCACGGGCGACACAGCGACGACCGGGACGCGCGGCGAGGTAGCAGAAGCCGAGCCTGCTGACCGGCGGGCCGCGCGAGAGGCTGAGGGCCGGGCCGCTGCCACCGGACCGCTAACCGGGGATCCCTCGGTCCTGGGACTGCCGAGCTTTATCGCCGGGTCGGTCGTACTGGGCCTGGTGCTGATCGGGGCGGTGCCTGCGCTCGCTGTGGGCGCCTCACTGCCGATCATCCTGGCCGCGGCCTCGGCCGGGCTGTTCCTGGCCACGATCTGGGCCGCCTTCACCGGCCAGAACGCGGTGGCGGCCATCTTCGGCGTCTTCGCCGGCTTCTGGTTCAGCTACGCACTGCTGCTGCTCGGGCTGATGCATGGCTGGTTCGGGATCCTCCCGGGCGATGTCGCCCGCACCGAGGAGGCGTTCCTGATCACGTGGATAGTCGTGATCGGCCTGCTCATGCTCGGGACGCTCAGGCTGCCGATGGCATTTACGGCGGTCCTCGTGCTGGTCGAGGTCGCGCTGATACTGCTGCTGATCGCCACGTATCAGTCGTCCTCCGGTCTGACCAAGGCCGCGGGCTACGTCGCGCTGGTCTTCGCCGCTGTCGGCGCCTGGGTCTACCTGGGGGCCGCGACCAAGGCCTCCGGTGGTAAGCATGTCCCGCTGGGCCGGGCGGTGTGGCGGTCGGCAGCTCGTTAGCCGGCGGCCGATTAAATCGGGCACCGCCGTCCGTCTGCAGTACCAGGGCCTGACCGCCAGGCCCTGGTACTGCGAGGAGGATGGGCATGGCATTGCCAGAGGTTGTGTCGCGCGAGGAGTGGCTCGACGCCAGGATGCGGCTGCTCGCTCTGGAGAAGGAGCAGACGCGCGCCCGCAGCGCCCTGAACGCGCAGCGGCGCCAGATGCCCATGGTCAAAGTGGCCAAGACCTACACCTTCGACAGCCCGGACGGGGCTGTCACGCTTGGCGACATGTTCGGCGGCCACAGCCAGCTGATCGTTCAGCACATCATGTTCGGCATGGACTGGGAGAAGGCCTGTCCCGGGTGCACGGCCGCTGGCGACGTGATCTCAGAGCCGCTGCTGGCCCAGATCCGCTCCCGGGACACCGCGCTGGCCTTCGTGTCCATTGCCCCGCTGGCCAAGCTGCAGGCATACAAGGCCGCCAGGGGCTGGACCGTGCCGTGGTACTCCTCGGCAGGCAGCGACTTCAACCACGACTTCGGTGTCACCGTCGACGCGTCGCAGGTCTACTACAACTACAAGGACCTGTCGGACAAGCTCGACGACGGTGAATCCGACGAAATGCCTGGCTACAGCTGCTTCCTGCGCGACGGCGGGGAGATCTTCCACACCTACTCGGTCTACGCCAGGGGCGCGGAACTGCTGATCCCTGCTTACGCGTGGCTGGACATGACGGCGTTCGGCCGGTCAGAAGACTGGGAGGAGCCCAGCGGGCGAGCGCGGATCACGCACGGGGCCGACCCAACATTTACTGATTGAACGCTTCCTGGCCGAACTCATGCAGCCCGGCTCGAGGATACGAGGGACGCGAACACAACCACGGAACTCAGGTAATGACCGGTTTCGTAGTCGAAGACGCCCCCGCAGGTAATCAGGCGCAGCGCCGCGTAGTCGGTCGCGCCGAAGATGGCTTTGGCCGGGAAGCTGGACTTGAGGTACTTGCGCACGCCGGTGACCCGGAACACGGCGGTGACGCCGTCGGCTAGCTGGACATCGACTCTGTCGCCTGGGCGCAGTGCGCCAAGTTTGAAGAAGACGGCAGGCCCCTCGTAGCTGTCGACGTGACCTTCGATCACCGATGCCCCGATCTGGCCAGGCGTCGCCGAGTACTGATACCACGCAGCCTCGCTGGCCTGCGAGGGCAGCGCGGGCACCTGGATCGCGCCGTCAGCGGTGTCGCCCAGGTGCAGCAAGCCTGAGCTCACGCCGATGGCCGGGATATCGACGGAGACAGGTTCCGAGCGAGGCAGCGACGGCCCTCGGTCCCGGACCGCCGACGGGCCGGTCGCGCCCGCTGCCGCCAGCGACGGCTGGGGTGCGTGCTTCTGGGCACTGAACGCAACGCCGATGGCGGCGGCCCCGGCGATGACCAGAAGGACGCCCGCCACCCCGGCTAGGCGGGCGCGCAGATTGCGGCGCACGCGGGGCGGCTGGGCGTACGCGTTCTCCGGCCAGGACATGACGACGCGGAGCCCGGCGATGCGCCGCCATTCCGTCTGCCCCAATGCTGCCGCCCTTTCCCGGCCACTTCCCGGCCAGGCTGTCGGTGCGCTTATTGGCTAGCCTTATATAGCCGTAGTTAACATGTCATTGCATGTACGCGCCATAGATGGGCATTACCTTCATGGCCCCTCGCATCCGAAACGGGCGGCCACCTGCTGACGCACAAGGAGGGGTTCCATGAAGGCGCAGGCCGCTGCGTCGAGGACCAGGATCCGCGTGATGCTGGCCGCTGTACGCTGCTGCATGCTGGCTTTGCTCGCCTGCGCGGCCATAGCAGCCTGCTCCACTAACAGTTCAGCAGCGCTTCCCCCGTCCTCGCCCCAGCCGAGCGGGTCGTCCACGGTCGCATCCCGTGACGCCTCACCGAGCGTGAGCCCCACCACGACCCCGACAACTACCGTGTCGCCCAGTCCGTCACCGACGGTGAGCCCGTCGCCGACGGTGTCGCCGAGCCCGACCCCGTATCCCACCGTTGCTCCGCAGACCGGTGGCGGCGGCACGGCTGGCCTGCAGGACGGCTGGCTCTTTGCGCTGGGCGCCGTGGCTGTACTCGCCGGTGCTGGCAGTCTGATTTACCGCAGGCGGGCTCTCAGGAACCGCTGACGGGGGTCGTCAGCCCGGCTGACCTGCCTAGAATTCGGCAGCGGACAGCTTATGTCCGTTTGTGCCGCGCATCATCAGAGAGGGGCGCAACATGCCGCAACCCAAGGTGCTGTTCGGACTGGGCACCGGAGCCTGGAACGGAGCCCCTGTTGCTGATGCGGGCCAGCTTCTCGAATCGGCTGTTCAGGCTGACCGGGAGGGGCTTGACGTGCTGACGATCGCCGATCATCCGTACTTCGGCGACCGCCTCGACGCGTACGCCACCCTGGGCGTCGTGCTCGGGCAGACCTCCAGCATTGTGGCCGCCGTCACGGTCACCAACCCCAGCAGGCCCGTCCCGCTGCTGGCCCGCACGCTTACCTCGTTGTCGGCGCTGTCCGGCGGTCGCGTCATCTTCGGGATCGGCGCTGGCGGCCTGTGGGACCAGATCGCCAACTTCGGCGTGCCGCGGCGGAGCCCGGGGGAGGCCGTGCGGGAGATGGAGGAAGCGATCAACCTGGTCCGGTTGCTGTCGGGCGGCGGGAAACCGGTGACCTTCGACGGGGAGTTCTACAAAGTCTCAGGCATCGAGCCAGCGCCGTCCCCGGCCCCGCCGGTATGGACCGGCTCCGGCGGCCCCAAATCGCTGGCCGTCACCGGCCGGCTGGCCGACGGCTGGGTCCCCCCTCGCGCCGCTGACTGGCTCAGCCCCGCCTACCTCCAGGCGCGCCCGCTGATCGACCAGGCCGCGGCGTCCGTGGGACGGGAACCGGCGCAGGTCGCCAGCATCTTCAACTTCGGTGGCCGGATCACCCGCGACCCGCTGCTCGCCACGCGCGACAGTGACGGCCGGTGGGTCGGCGGCACTGTCGCTCAGTGGGCCGAGGAACTCACCGGCGCGGTGCTTGAGCACGGCGCGGGCGGCTTCCTGTACCGGTCGACTGACGACACGTCCCCGGCCGTGGCCCTCGGTCGCTGGGCCAACGAGGTAGTCCCCGCTGTCCGCGAAGCAGTGGCCAAGGGCTGAGGCCCCGGCGTCGCGCCCGCTAGCGGCGCCCGTTGAACACGTCGTCGAGCGATACAGCGGTGGCAGCCGCCTCGCCCCACCTGTCTAGCTGTGCAGGATCTGTGCAGGCCATAACAGCGTCCTTGAGCTGGTCCGGGACGTCGAAGCCGCGTGCTGCCAGGATCCGCAGCACCATACTGGCCTTTCCCTGGGCAACGCCCTCGGCCTTACCTTCGGCAACGCCCTCGGCACGCCCTTCGGCAACGCCCTCGGCACGTCCCTCGGCCTTGTAGCGCTCGATGAAGTCGTCCTTGAATGCGATAGTCATCAGTGCCTCCAGCTGCGCCCGGGCGGCCACAGGCGCGGCAGCGCGGACAAGGTGAGTATAGATTTCGAGACGGTCTTCATCGAGATCAGCAGCCGCCACGATGCCGAGCACCTGGCGTCGGCCGCTGTCCTGGTTAAGGTCAATGGCGCCAGTGAGGGCGCCTAAGACTGCGAGCTCCGGACCAGAACCTGGGGATCCAGTTCCTGGCGGAGGCGTGCTGGTGGCGTCAATCACCAGCGGGATCAGGGTGAAACCTGGGTGACCGGTCGCTATCGGCTGGCGTGCCCACCGTCCAGTGGCTCGATTAGGACAGATCACAAGCAAGAAGGTGGGGCAGTCATGATGGGCGCGCGCCAGCGCCAGGTAGGCGGGCCAGACGCGGTGCTTGTCTGGATTCTGTGATGTCTGGACCTCAATGACTACAGCGATCTTGGCCTTCGGCCCGGTCAGCGTCACGACCGCGTCGGCGCGGAATTCTGCTGGCAGCGGCGAGGTCAGCTCGCCTGCGGCCATGGCCGCCGTGGCGTCAGCTGGAACAGGCACTCCGGTGAAGCCCAGCAAATCGGCGGCGAGTGCCGGATTGTGGCGCAGTAACTCGACCGGCCCCTCATGCGCGATCCCTGGCATCGCTGACCTCCTGGTGTGCTACAGCCCTAGGCGGACCCCCCGGCGTAGGTCCCATGACAGCACCAGGTACTGACAAAACGGCCTCCTGTGCCTCCTGTGCCTGGTGTGTCTGCCGTGCCTGCTGTGCCGCGCCCCAAGGTCGCCGGCCATGATCGAGGGCCTTATGGTGCTGTCAGGTGTGCAGCAGATTCACATCCATGCCCGGCCGTGCTGGCTGGCGACCTGAGTTCTCCCGGAAGGGCAATTCCATGAAGCTTGGCCTGCACGTGCCCGATTTCTCCTGGCCCGAGGGTCCGCCAGGCCTGGCCAGGAACCTGACCCGCATCGCCGTTGCTGCCGAGGACACGGGCTTCGCCAAGCTCAGCGTGATGGACCACGTCTGGCAGATCGCCGTGGTCGGGCCGCCCGAGCACGAGATGCTGGAGGCCTACACCACGCTTGGCTACCTGGCCGCGAGCACGTCGCGGATCGACTTGCTGGCGTGGGTGACCGCAGTGGTCTACCGCAAGCCTGGGTTGCTGGCCAAGGCGGTGACCACGGTGGACGTTCTCTCGGGTGGCCGGGCGTGGCTGGGCATCGGGGCCGCGTGGTTCGAGCAGGAGGCCCGCGGCCTGGGGCTGGAGTTCCCGCCGCTGGCCGAGCGGTTCGAGCGGCTGGAGGAGGCGCTGCAGATCTGCCTGCAGATGTGGAGCGACGACGAGAGCCCCTACTCCGGCAAGCACTACCAGCTTGAGCGGACCCTCAACTCGCCGCAGTCGCTGACCCGCCCGCATCCCCCGATCCTGATCGGCGGCGGGGGCGAGCGGAAGACCCTCCGCCTCGTCGCTCAGTACGCGCAGGCGTGCAACCTGTTCCCAGGTCCCGATCTCGAACGCAAGCTCGACGTGCTCCGGGCCCACTGCGATGCGATTGGCCGCGACTACGACGAGATCGAGAAGACGGTCATGATCTCGCTCGATCCCGGGCCGGATGGCCAGAACGTCGACGCGCTGCTCGATCAGCTCCGCGGCCTTGCCGACCTAGGGTTCTCACACGCCCACGGGCGGGTCCCGAACGTCTCGGCGATCACCCCGCTGGAACTGCTGGGCGAGCGCGTCATTCCGGTAGCCGCTGGGTTCTAGCTGAAGCACTTTCGTCGCCAGCGCCAGCCAGGGGCACGGCGGCGGCCCAGTCGGCCCAGTCGCCAAGGGTCTCGTTGATCCGCACGCCTGCCTCGGCCGCGATGCGCAGCGACTGGGTCTGCGGACTGTTCCCGAACTCGCCCCTGTCCTTGGCGTCGGCGAGTTCCCGGTACTTCCGCGCCAGGCCATGAAAATACTCGGCCTCGCGTTCGAGGTGCGCCGCCAGCTCGGCCGGGGTCATGAGCCAGAAGAACACCGACCGCAGCAGGGGTTCCAGCCGGAGGGTGTGATCCACCTCCACAGCAGTGAGCCAGCGGCGTACCTCGGATACCCCCGCCTCGGTGGCCCTATAGGCCCTGCGGCCGCGCGGTCCCTCCGAGTCGACCTCAATCAGGCCTTCTTCGTGCAGTTTCCGCAGCTCGCCGTAGATCTGTGGATGGCCGGCCGGCCAGACGGCCCCCAGCAGTTCCTCGAACCGCCTGGTCAGGTCCCATCCGCTGGCCGGCTGCTCGGCCAGAAGCCCGATCAGGGCGTGTCTCAGTGACATGACTCAGCCTCACTACAAGCAGACATGTTCTAATTGACATGTTGATATCAACATGTCATGCTCACCTCATCTGTTGAAAGTAACAGGTCATCAGTGACATGAGGAGGAGCCCGTGCCTGCATCCGCAAGCGACGGCGTGTTCATCACCGGGGCAGCGACGGGCATCGGGGCGGCGGCGGCGCGCCTGCTTGCCCGCGATGGCTACACAGTGTTCGCCGGCGTGCACTCCAGCGCCGGGCCGCTGGGCAGCCTGCCCGGTGTCCGGCAGGTGCCTATTGACGTCACCGATCCCGCGAGCGTCGCCCAGGCAGCGAAGTTCGTCACTGCCGACGTCGGGGACCGCGGCCTGCACGCGGTGATCAACAACGCTGGCATCATCATGCAGGGTCCGCTGGAACTTATCCGGCCCGAGGACCTGCAGCACCAGTTCGCGGTCAACACACTCGGGCCCGCCTACGTCATCCAGGCCTTCCTGCCGCTGCTGCGGGCCGGTCACGGCCGAGTGATCAACATCGGCGCGCCCACAGCCCGCATCGCCGTGCCGTTCATGGCCCCGATCGGCGCCAGCAAGGCGGCCCTCGCCTCGCTGTCCGACGCGCTCAGGCTGGAACTGGCCGCTGCGGGCATCCCGGTCAGTGTCGTCACGCCCGGCGGCACGGACACCCAGATCTTCGCCAAGGCCGACGCGGCAGCACAGGCGGGGCTGGCAGCCGCCGACCCGGCTCGGGTCGCCCTGTACACCGGCCAACTCGCCGCGGTCGCCCGCGCATCGTCCCGGCAGCGGCTTGGCCCTGTCGACCCGGTCGCGCAGGCCATCGTCGCGGCGACCAGGGCGCCCAGGCCGAAGCGCCACTACGCCGCAGGCAACGGCGTGCGCATGTACGGCGTGCTCGCGCACCTGCCCGCCAGCATTCGCGAACGGCTGGTCACCGCCGTCTTCGGCCTCGGCAAGGCAGACGCCGGTGCCGGCGCGTGAACAACAGCGGCGCGGCGGTAACACCACGCCACTGATGCCGCGGCCCCCGTTCAGGAATGAAAGAGGGCATCTTCAGGCCGCGGTGCGGTGACGGAACAGCCAGGATGCCGCGGCGCACGACACAGCCAGGATGACGGCGCAGTAGACGACCGCGAGCAGCGCCTCGTGGCCGGGGGAGGCACCGGTGGAGGTGTGCCCGGTCCACAGCGTCCGTATGGTCTCGATGATGGGCGTGAACGGCTGGTTCCTGGCAAACGCGGCCAGTGGCCGGGGCATCGTGGCGGCGGGAACGAAAGCTGTGCTGACGTAGGGGATGAACATCAGCGCGAAGCCGACGGAGTTGGCCGCCTCGGCGCCGCGCGCGAGCAGGCCGATCGCGGCGGCCAGCCAGGACAACGCCGCGATGAACAGCACGACCATGCCGGCCGCCGCGATCCACTGGGGAACCGACGCGTGCGGCCGCCACCCGATGCCGATGGCCACGCCGATGACCAGCGTGGTGGCGAGCAGGTTGCGGGCCAGGCTGGCGACGACGTGACCAGCCATAACCGATGAACTGCGGATCGGCATGGACCGGAACCTGTCCACGATCCCGTTGGCCATGTCGGTAGCGACAGCGACCGCCGTGGTTCCGGCACCGAACCCGGCGCAGAGGACGATCAGGCCGGGGACAACGTAGTCGACGTACCCGCCGCCTTTCCGTAGCGCGCCGCCGAAGACGTAGACGAACAGCAGCATGAGCACGATCGGCAGCATCAGCGCGGTGAAGAACGCCTCCGGGTCGCGCAGCGACCGCCGGACGCAGCGCGCGATCATCACGCGGGAATCAAGTGCGGCATCGAAGCTCATCGCGATATCTCCATTTCCGATTGCTGAACTGGCGCACGGCCCGGAGCACGATCAGAGGGGGTTGCTCCGGTCAGGGCCAGGAAGACGTCATCGAGGCTGGGGCGGCGGGTGGACACCTTCGCCTCGGGCACACCAGCGGCCTCGAGCCGGCCAAGCACCTCGTGCACGTCGGCGGCCGAGCCGCTGGTCTCGATCTCCAGGACGCGCAGCCGCTGGTCGGCACGGCCGGCCCGCAGAGCGGCTGCTGCCCGCGCGAAACCGGTGTCGTCGGCGAACTGCAGCCGCACTACCTCGGTGCCGACGCTCGACTTCAGCTCGTCGGGGGTGTCGCTGGCGATGACCCGGCCATGATCAAGAACGGCGATCCGGTCGGCCAGATGGTCAGCTTCCTCCAGGTACTGCGTTGTGAGCAGGATCGTGACGCCCTCGCTGGCCAGGTCACGGGCCGCACCCCACATCTGCTCGCGGCTGCGCAGGTCGAGCCCGGTCGTGGGCTCGTCGAGGAACAGCAGCCGCGGCTGGGTGATCATGCTGATGGCGAGGTCGAGGCGGCGGCGCATGCCTCCGGAGTAGGTTCGCGCCAGCCGGCTGGAAGAGTCGGCGAGGCCGAACGCCGTGAGCAGCTCATCTGCCCGGGCCCGGGCCGCGCGCGGCGGCAGGCGCAGCAGCCTGGCCATCATCACCAGGTTCTCCCGGCCGGTCAGCATGTCGTCGACGGCCGCGAACTGGCCGGTGAGGCTGATCGAGCGTCTGACACCGACAGGGTCGGTCAGCAGGTCGTGGCCGGCGATCGCCGCCGTTCCAGTGTCAGGCCGGACCAGGGTGCTGAGGATACGCACGATCGTGGTCTTGCCGGCCCCGTTCGGGCCGAGCAGCGCGAAGATCGAGCCGGCCTCGATCGCGAGGTCGACGCGGTCGAGCGCAACCTGGCCGCCGAAGGACTTGCTGAGGCCCTCCGCAGTAACTGTGTATTCCATACACTAAAATGTATGCGTCGTACACAGTTACTGTCAAGGCGGCTCGTCCCGGGCGGGCTGGCATTGTTAGCAGCATGGAAGGGAGTGCCGGGATGCCGTCGACCGAGGCGTCACCCCCGCCGGGGGAGCGGCCCGTGGTTCTGCCGCCAGGGGTTGACCTGCTGTGGGGCAGGCGCGAACGTGGCCGGCGCGGGCCGCGACCTGGGCTGTCGGTCGATGCGATCGTCGAGGCCGCGATCGGGCTCGCCGACGCGGAGGGCCTCGAGGCGGTATCGATGGCCCGCGTGGCCCAGCTGCTCGGGTTCACAACGATGTCCCTGTACAGGTACGTCACCAGCAAGGACGAGCTGCTGCAGCTCATGTGGAACGGCAGCGCCCAGGACGCGCAGAACCTCGTGCTGCACGGTCACGGCTGGCGGTCCAGGCTGCGCGAGTGGGCACTGCTGCAGCGGGAGATGATGGACCGTCACCCCTGGGTCACGCAGATGCCGATGGCCGCGCCGCCGGTCGCGCCGAACTCGCTGACGTTCGTCGAGCGCGGGCTGGAGGCGCTCGACGGCACTGGCCTGCCGGACCCGGACAAGATACGAGTGATCGGCCTGCTCAGCTCCTACTCACTGAACGAGGCGCGGATGGCGCATGACGCGGCTCGCGCCGCGCAGCAGGCGAAGGCGCAGGCCGCCAGCGGCGAGCCGGTTCCCGTCCCGGACTTCGAGGGGCTGCTGCGTGAGCTCGTTGACGAGCAGCACTATCCGCGGCTGCACCGGCTAGCCTGGTCTGCTGGCGCACCGGGCGGCTCATCGCCGGATGAGAGGGAACGTACAGAGTTCCTGTGGGGTATCGAGCTGATCCTGGACGGCGTCGAGGCCCTCATCGGCCGGGCGCAGCCCTCCAGGGATGGCGGCTGATCCCAGTTAGCATCAGCCGCTGTGCCGGCTCAATGAAACGCGGCTTGGCGGGTAGCGTTCCGGTGTGGGGAGTGTATTTGTGACCGGGTCGTCGGACGGGATCGGGCTGGAGACGGCCAGGGAGCTGGTTGCCGCTGGGCACCGCGTGGTGCTGCACGCGCGCAGCGCCGGCAGAGCCCGGGAGGCCGAGGCAGCCGTGCCCGAGGCTGCCGGAGTGGCCATCGGGGATCTCTCCACGATCGCCGGAGCGCGGGCTGCGGGCGAGAACGCAGCTGACCTGGGGCCCTACGACGCGATCATCCATAACGCGGGCATCGGCGGCCACGCCGCCCGTCAGGTCACGTCCGACGGGCTTGAGAACATCTTCGCTGTGAACGTGCTCGCGCCCTACCTGCTGACGGCGGTGATGCCGGTGCCGCAGCGGATGGTGTACCTCGCATCCGGCCTTCAGGCAGCGGGCCAGGTCCGGCTGGACGACCTGCAGTACGAACGGCGGCCGTGGGACGGCATGCAGGCCTATTGCGACTCCAAGCTCTATGACGTGATGCTGGCCTTCGCCGTCGCGCGGCGCTGGCAGCGCGCGCACATCAACGCCGTCGATCCGGGGTGGATCAAGACGAAGCTGGCTGGTCCCGGCGCCCCGGGCGAGCTTCCCGAAGGGGCTGATACCCAAGTGTGGCTGGCGACCAGCGACGAACCCGTCGCCGCGGTCACCGGCGCTTTCCTCAAGCGCCGCCGCGAATTGCGTGCGAACCCGGCCGCATACGACACTGGGCTCCAGGAGGGGCTGCTCGCCGCGTGCGCCGAGCTGACCGGCGAGGAGCTGTCGCGTTCTGCCGCGGTGGTGGGCCAGTGACCGGGGGAGTGCCAGCGGAGGCCGGGAACGTCCTTCAGGATCGCTACCGGCTCGACGAGCACATCGCGGTCGGCGGCATGGGCGAGGTCTGGGAGGGGACCGACCTCGTGCTGAACCGGAAGGTCGCGGTCAAGCTGCTGCGGCCTGAACATGCCAATGACGAGGACCTGATCGCGCGCTTCCGCGCTGAGGCGCGTATGGCGGGGCTGCTGTCGCACCCGAACATCTGCCAGGTATTCGACTTCAACGATGCCCAGCCGCCGGATCCCGCCTACCTGGTCATGGAATACGTCGACGGCCCGTCCCTCGCCGGACTGCTGCACGACGGGCCGCTGGACTCTGCGCGCACGATGGACATCGTCGCGCAGGCGGCCCGGGGTCTGGCGGCGGCGCACCGGGCCGGGCTGATCCACCGCGACGTAAAGCCGGGGAACCTGCTGATCCGTGAGGACGGCCTGGTCAAGGTCAGCGACTTCGGCATCGCCCGCGCCGAGGCAGCGACGCCGGTCACCCGGACCGGGCTGCTGCCGGGAACGCCGGGATACATGGCGCCGGAGCGGTCCGCAGGCGCCGGCGCCACCCCGTCCTCGGACCTGTACTCGCTCGGCGTTGTCGCCTACCAGTGCCTCACCGGCCGGCCGCCGTTCGAGGGTGACGCCCTGGCAGTGGCGATCGCGCACATGGACCGGGATATGCCGCCGCTGCCGCCGTCGGTGCCGGCCCCGGTCGCCGCGCTGGTCACCGAGCTCACCAGCAAGGAGCCGCAGAACAGGCCGTCGTCAGCGCAGAACGTCGCCGAGCAGGCCGAGCGGCTGAAGGCCATCCAGGGCAGGCCCGCCGATGGCACGGCGGCGCCGGCCGTCGCCCCGACGCTGCCGGATATTCAGCGTGTACCCGGACCGGGCGCCGAAGGATTCCGCCTGCTGGAGCCGCGAACCTGGCGTTACCTGCGAGTCCCGGCTGTGCCCGCCCGCGCCGCGATCGCCGCCGCGGCCGTCGTCGCGATCGCAGTGGCCGGGCTCGTCGGCTGGATGCTGGGGGCGAGGCCGTTCGCGCCGGCCGCCGGCCCGCCCCATGCCCCGCACGCATCCCTCCAGCCCGGCCGCGGCGACCAGGCAGGCGGGCAAAGCCCGTCCCCGGGCACTGGCGCCACCGCCACCCCCGATACGAAGCCGTCGGCCCAGCCCAGCACCCCAGCTCCCGCCACCCCGTCCCCATCACCCACCCCCACGCCAACCCCGACCGCCTCACCCTCGCCCACACCGACGCCCACACCCACGCCGACCGACACACCGTCCGACCCGGCCTCCTCGGTGGCTGGGACCGCGGACACCGTCAGCCACCAGCCCACTCCGCGTCCCTAGGACGACATCGCGGGCCCATCCATGCTGTACCGAGCGGGCCGCAGCGACATGGATGGGCCGTTCATGCTGCTAGGGCGACATGGCGGGCCCACCCATGCTGTGGTGGGCGGGCCGGAGCGACATGGCGGGCCCATCCATGTCGCTGTCAGGCAAACGGCGCGGCGGCTCCGGCGGTCACGGGGCTGGCCTCGCGCGGCGCGGCGGCTCCGGCGGTCACGCGGTTGGCCTCGTGCAGCGCGGCGGCTCCG
>Ga0335074_10006337_pt1 | contig 16419 bp, 15 predicted proteins | sample Lox_Sample_23_FD_206715 | JGI IMG/M metagenome (GOLD analysis project Ga0335074, IMG submission 206715) | Soil microbial communities from Loxahatchee National Wildlife Refuge, Florida, United States - Lox_Sample_2.3 | ecosystem: Environmental > Terrestrial > Soil > Wetlands | place: USA...
GTGACGCCCTAGTGCGCGGACGCGCGAAGTTACGCCCGGAACGCGGCGTGCCGGGAGCGGCAGGTTCCCGACGCGGCCGCGTTCCGCTGTGTCAAGGGGGGAACCCCGTGCCATTACCGGTGGTTCCCACGATCACCGGGGCTGGCCGGGGCGTGCATCCTGCTGCCTATGGCATCTGGTTCTGACGCCGTGACCGGCGATGGTCAGCCGTCGCCGAGTTCACAGTCGGCAGAAACCCTGAGTGTGGCCGAAATCGTGATGACTATTCTCGAAGCGCGGAAGACAATGCCATGGGCGACCGCCGCGTCCGTTTCCCGCCAGACAGATCGTGACCTGGTCCGCGTACGCGTGACACTCCTGGAAAGCTCATCTCCGTCCTCCGGCGAGCGACCGGCCGAACACGGTGAAGTCGTCGCGACTTTCACCGTACGCCGGCTCGGCGAGGATCTGGCCAGGGCTTTCGGGCAGAAAGACGTGATCATCCTTAAATGAGCGGGGCCGGAGGGGAAGGCTTCCGGCGAGGGGGGGACGGCAGCACCCCCTCCGGCCCTTTGGTCTCAGCTCTCGGCGTCCGCTGAGCGCAGATAGGCGAGCACGGCCCGGACGCGATTGTTGTCGGTTTCCGCCTGATCGAGCCCCAGCTTGATGAAGATGCTCGTTACGTGGGCTTCTACCGTCCGCGGGCTCAGGAAAAGCTCCTGTGCGATACCCAGGTTGGACCGGCCCTCTGCCATCTGCCGCAGCACCGAGCGCTCGCGCTCGTTCAGCGTGTCAATGTTGCTCGGCCTCCGGCTCCTTTGGAGCAGGCGCCGGATTATGGTCGGATCGATTACCGTCTCGCCGCCGGAGATCCTGGCCAGGCTGTCCATCAGGGTGCCCGCGTCGGTCACGTTATCCTTCAGCAGGTAGCCGACACCCGTTTGCACGGTTTCCAGCAGCTGGCCGGCATAGCTTGTCTCCGCGTAGGTAGACAGCACCAGGATGCCGATGCCAGGGTAAAGACGGCGCAGCTCGGCCGCCGTGCTGATGCCCTCGTCGGTAAAGGTCGGTGGCATGCGGATGTCGAGGATGACCGCGTCCGGCAGGCTGGACGTATCGAGAACCGACAGCAGCTGCTCCCCGGAAGCCACGCTGACCGTGACCTCGGCACCAGATGCCTCGAGGAGCAATGCCAGGCTGCTACGGAACAACCCGGAATCTTCCGCGATCGCTAACCGCATGGGATTTTCACCTCGAGACGCGTGCCCTTACCTGGCGGGCTGACAATGGTGACCTCTCCGTAGAGAGCGTTAACACGATCCAGGATGTTACCGAGCCCATGACCTGTCGATTTAACACCGCCCACGCCATCGTCGGCAATCTGCATGTTTAGCTGTGCCTCATCTATGCCTACCGTAACGGTTGCGCTTCCCGCCTTGGCGTGCTTCACCACGTTGGTGAGCGCTTCGCAGGCCACGAAATAGGCGGTCGCTTCCACGGCGGCGGCGATCCTGGTGGCGGGAGCGATCACCCGGACCGGCAACGGCAGCCTCTCCGCGACGTCCTCCAGTGCTGCGGCCAGGCCCCGCTGCGATAGCACGGCCGGATGGATTCCGTGCGCCAGGTCCCGCAGCTCGGCCAGAACCTCCTTGAGCCCGTCACTCACCCCGGCCAGAGTCCCGTATGTCATCGCGTCGCTCGTGCGGGTCATCGCGACCGTTAGCTGAGCCGCCAGGCCCAGCAGGTGTTGTTGCACGCCATCGTGCAGGTCACGTTCGATGCGCCGCCGCTCGGCTAGCCCCGCCTCGACGATCCGTGCCCGGGACGCGCGGACTTGTTCCAGCTTCTCGCGGGCGGCCTGGGCCTGAAGCTGGGCGTTCTTCAACGCCAGTCCGCTCGTCTGGACAGCGGCGTCGAACAACCCCCGGTACCTGGTCAGAACCGGATCGGCGATGATTACCGCGATCGGAGAGCCTTCTTCGGTGCGTATGAACTCGACCAGGCGGTCCTGGGGCTGCTGCGCCGGCACGGGCACGGGAACGGGATGGTCGCGGCGGTGGTCCTGGCCGGCCGGCTGGTCGTCCGGGGCGGGCCCGGGATCGGACAGGTCCAGGATTTCCAGGGTCGGGTCATGAAGGGCGCTTCGCAGCGCGTAGCGGACCGCGCCGATGTCGGCCCCGCCAGAAATCTGGGCGGTGAGCCCCATTATGTTCCGAAGCAGCAGGGTGCGCTGGATTACCGCGACCAGGAAAGCCAGCGGCACGGTCATGTCCACCGCGCTTTCGACGACATAGACGCCGTTCGGGGTTCCGTTCAAACTTGACAGCATCTGTGTTACGGCCGACGCCCCCGCCGCGAGGGTGGCAGCCAGGCCAGCCATGATGACCGGAGTGATCACAATTCGGTCCAGTCCCGTGGTCCGGGTCAGCCGCAGCGCGAGCAGCGCGACAAACGCCACGGCGAGCAGTCCCTGGCCCGCGTTGACGACATAGTTGATGACGTCGTTGAGCCGCAGGTCCGGGATAAGGCTGGGCCACCATGACGAGGCTGGGGCACCGTCCCATTGAGGGATTGCGGTAACGGCGATCATCATGCGGCCGACCAGCATCCAGCTACCAAGGAGAACGAGGTAGCGCCGCTGGTAGCGCAGCAACGAGGAATTGGGGTAACGCAGTAGCGCCCACGCGCCGAAAAGCCGGTCCGCGCCACCGAATATGAGATCGTAAAAAGCCCAGGGCGGACCGCTCCAGGCATCGACGAAATCCAGCGAGCGGAGCACTCCGGCGATCATGAGCGTCCACGCCACGGTATGTTGCTCCGGTTCCCTGCGGAGCATCAGCCCGGTGAAGACGAAGAGCACGGAAGTGGTCAGGTTTACCGCGGCCAGAGCGGAGTCTTGGCTCCACAGCGGGCCCTGGACGATTACGCAGAAACCCCCGACGGCGGAGGTGATAGCGGCCGTCAGCCAGAAACGGTAGCCGCGCCACTGCTGTTTCGGCCCGCGGCGCCGCGCGGTGTCCGTGCGGTCCGGCGTGCCCTTGCCCCGGATACCAGGCCCGAGCGGCAGGACGAAGGAAGTGCGCATCCTGACCCGTTCCTCCGGGATAGGCACCGGCCGAAGGCCCTGGGAAAGCTCAACGCCAGAATAGCCAGGCCACGCTTGTCGTCAAGCGTACCCGGATCGTGACCGAAACTGCGCTCATTGTGACGCGGGGAAACCCTCACCGGCGCCTTCGGCTTTCCCGGCGACCCGGGCGGGAAACCTCGCCCGGACCCCGGTGATTCCCACGATGGCACCACGAATCAGCAATGGCAGATTACCTTCCTGGGGCCAGCACTGACCGGTCCGGCGGGTGCCCCATGCGTTGTGAGCCATTTCGTTCGAGGGGGATGAAATGGCTCACAACTTAATTCCGAACAGCGCCACAGCAGATCGCGCAGCCTCCCGCGCTCAGGACAGTGCGCGGTAGCCCTCGCGGCGGTGGCCGACGCCGACGATCAGGATGATGAGCCGCTCATCGACGATCTCGTAGATGACCCGGTAGTCGCCGACGCGGAGCCGATACCGGTCGGAATGGCCGGCCAGCTTCTTGATGTCGGCGTCAGATCGGCGCGGATCGTCCCCGAGCGGCGTAAGAGCCCGCAAGATCGTGAGCGCCGCCGACTGCGGGATCGCCTTGAGCTGGCGAACGGCGCGTTCTCGCCAGCGGAAGGCGTACTTCACGTGACGTTCTGGTCGCTGTTCTTCCCGACGATACTGTCCTCCCCGAAGATAGCGGCTACTGCCTCTGACATGCTGTAAGTGCGGGCATCGGGGTTCTCGGCCAGGTCACGATCAGCCTCGCGGGAGAAGTAAAGGTCGATGGCGTCTTCAAGGACGTTGAAGTCCGCGATGGGAACGACGGCAGCCACGGGCTCGCCGTTACGGATGACGACGGTCGGGCTGCCGTCCTGCGCCCTTGTCAGCACCTCGGCCAGGTGGGCGCGGACGTCCCGGACGCTCATCCTGCCGTCATCGTCACTCATGAGGTCAGTGTACCCCCAAGTGTGTACACAAGCGCTATGCCGGGGCGCCGAACACCGCCACCGGGTTCTCCCAGCACACCGCGCGCAGCCACGCTTCGCCGAAGCCGAGCCGGGACAGCCCGGCGAGTTGCCGGGCGTACGGGTAGGGGATGTTCGGGAAGTCGCTGCCGAGCAGGACCTTGCCCGCCAGCCCGAGTTCTCGGACCAGCGGCAGCGCAGAGGCCGGGAACGGGGCCAGGGCGTCGAAGAAATCGGTGAAGATCATCGTGGTGTCCAGGAACACCCGCTTGTAGTCAAGAGCCAGCCGGCCGAAGGCCTCGTAGTCCGGCGCCCCCATGTGCGCGACGATCGCGGTCAGCCGCGGATGTCGCCGCAGCACCTCCCCGAACGGCCCGGGCCCGGTGTGCTCGGTCCCCACCGGCGCATGCCCGGCGTGCACGACCACAGGGACCTCGGCCGAAGCCAGCAGCCCCCACACCTCGTCGAGCACAGGCTCAGCCGGCGAGAACCCGCCCACCTGCAGGTGCACCTTGAAGATCCGCGCGCCGCCCTCCAGCGCCGAACGCACGTACCCGGCCACGCCCGGCTCCGGGTAGAACGTCGCCGACGGCAGGCACCCCGGCGTTTGCGCCGCGAACGCCATCGTCCACGCGTTCAGGTCCGCTGCCATGCCCGGCCGGTGCGCGTAGGCCAGCGCGCTGAACATCCGCACGCCCATGCCCCGCAGGTGCGCCACCCGCTCCTGGTCGCTCCACTTGTACCTGATCGGCCACGAGGTGCCGATCAGCGGCCCGGCCGCGTCGAAGTACTCCCACACCCGTCGCAGCATCCGCGGCGGCAGGAAGTGCGTGTGCACGTCCGCCAGCCCTGGCACTCCAAGCCGCCGCCAGAACCCCGGCACGTCCCCGTCGTCCGCGGGCGTCAGCGCATCGTCCACAGGTCAGACCGCCGAACCGAGCAGCGAGCGGGCGATTCTCTCGCCGATGACCGTGGTCGGCATGTTGGTATTGCCTGAAGTGACGGTCGGCATCAGCGACGCGTCTGCCACGTACAGGCCGTCGATCCCGTGCACCCGGCCGTCGGCGTCGACGACCGTATCGGGGTCGCTGGCGGGCCCCATCTTGCAGCTCCCGGCCGGGTGGTAGTAGTGCACGGCAGCGTGGTCGAGGAAGCGCTCGATAGAAGCTCTGCCCGCGACCTCAGGACCAGGGCGCGTCTCGCGGCCAAGGAGCCGCCGCAGCTCCGGGTCCTCCGCCACCGCGCGCACGCGCTCGACGCCCTCGGCCAGCCGGGCCCGGTCGTACCCGCCGGGGTCACTGAGATAGCGATGGTCGATCGCAAGCGGGTCGTCCAGACCGGGACCGGTCAACCGCACGCTCCCGCGCGAGAGCGGCGCCAGGCAAGCGGCGCCCAGGAACCAGCCCCACCGCGAGGTGTCCTTGCTGTACCCGCCGACCGGGTAGATATGCAGGTCGAACCCCTGCCGGCAGCCGGCCGACGGGAGCTTCGCGATCACCTGCTCGTCGGGCCGCCAGCCCGTTTCCGCCTGGTGGCGCTCCATCGCCTCGGCCAGGTCGTCGCTTCCCTCGTACCAGACCTCCACGCATGGCTGGTCGTGCAGGTTGCGCCCCACGCCAGGCAGGTCAAGGACGGCGTTCACGCCGACGGCGGCCAGCTCGCCGGCGGGCCCGATACCTGACCGCAGCAAGATCGCGGGGCTTCCGTAGGCGCCACCCGACAGCACCACCCGCGACGCGCCGATTTCCGTCAGCCTCTGGCCGTCCCGCACGGCCACGCCGACAGCGCGACCGGCGCGGACGAGCACCCGCTCGACGGCGGCGTCGCCGGTCACGATAAGCCGGTCACGGACGGGGTCCACATACGCGAACGCGCTGTTGACCCTCCTCACCCCTTCGATGTTGACCGGAACGGGGGCAACGCCGGCGTCCTGGTCGAGGTCGTTGAAATCCTCCACCGCGGGGATCCCGTTCGCCACGATCGCATCCCGGCAGACGCGCTGGAACGGGGTCAGCTCACCGAGGCCCACACGGCGCACCCGCAGCTGCTTCCATGCCGCGGCGAACAGGGGCGCAAGCTCCGGCGCCGACCAGCCCGGGTTGCCCGCGGCGGCCCAGCCGTCGTAATCCAGGCGGCTGCCGAACACGACTTCACCGGCGTTGTGCGAGGAACAGCCACCGACCACGCGCGCCCGGTTGAAGTGGATCACCTGGCCGCCGTACTCGCCCGTGTAGCCCCAGTCGTGGGACCACATCGCGGCGCTCGCCGCGTCGAGAAGGTCACGCGGCCAACGACCGCTATCGGCCGGCCCGTAGTCAGGCCCGGCCTCCAAAAGCAGCGTGCGCTCGGGGCTACCCGCCGCCAGGCGCCCGGCCACCACCGCGCCCGCCGTTCCAGCCCCGACAACGATGGTGTCCACCGCCGCGGGCAAGCGTGTGCTCACGAAAGCTCTCCGTCGAGGGTGCCGACCGGATTCGGCATAGAAACCAGAGGCCAGCGCTCCCGCACCGTGCGCGCCGTCTGCTCGGGCGGCGCCGCCCACACGTCGGCGTTGAAGATCTCGACCTCCACGTAGCCCCGGTAGCCGGCCGCCGTCACCGCGGCCGAGATCGGCCCGAAGTTGATCACCCCGTCACCCACCTGACCGCGGCCGAGCAGCGTGTCGGCGGGCAGCGGCAGCACCCAGTCGCAGACCTGGTAGCTGACGATCCGCCCGGCCGCCCGGGCGATCTCGTCGGCCAGCCGCGCATCCCACCACACGTGGTAGGTGTCCACCACCACGCCCACAACATCGGAGGGAAACAAGCAAGCCAGGTCCATCGCCTCGCCCAGCGAGGCGACCACCGACCGGTCGGCGCAGAACATCGGGTGCAGCGCCTCGATCCCCAGCCGGACACCGAGCCGCTGCGCCTGCGGCACCAGCTCGCCGATCGCGTCGGCGACCATCCGCCGGGCCAGCCCGAGGTCCCGGCTGCCGGGGACCAGCCCGCCGCAGACAAGCGCCAGCGTGTCCGCGCCGAGTTCGGCCGCCTCCCGCACCGCCGCCCGATTGTCCGCCAGCATCGCCTCCCGGCCGGAGGAATCTTCCAAGCCAGCCCGGGTGAAGAACCCGCCCCGGCACAGGCTCGACACGTGCAGCCCGGCCGAACGGACCGCCGCCACCGCCCCGGCCAACCCGATCTCCGCGACCCGGTCTCGCCACAGCCCGATGGCCGGGATGTCGTGCCGCGCGCACAGCGCCACGGCGTCAGCCAGGCCGAGGTGCTTGACCGTCGCCTGGTTCAGCGACAGCCGGTCCAAGCCGATGCTCACACCGGCTCCGCTCCGGCCGCTCTGGCCATCCCGGCCAGCAGCCCGTGCATGCGCTCAACGGCCAGTTCCGGGTCGGTCAGCGCCCGCGCCGCGGCCGCCAGCTCGAACACCCGGATCAGGTGCTCGGCCGGCCGCTGCCGTTGCAGCCCGCCCAGCAGCGCAAAGTGCGGCTGCAGGCCGTTAAGCCAGGCCAGGAACGCTACCCCGACCTTGTAGTGGAACGTCGGCGGCTCGAAGATGGCCCGGCTGAGCGGCACAGTCGGCGCCATCGCCGCTTCATAGCCGGCCAGGTCGCCCCGGTCAAGCGCGGCAAGCGCCGCCGCGGCCGGGGCGGTGATCGCGGCGAACGTCCCGAGCAGCGCGTCACTGTGCCCGTCCGCGTCGCCGCGAATCAGCTCCGCGTACCCGAAGTCGTCCCCCGTGTACAGCCGGACACCGGCCGGCAGCCGCCGCCGCAGCGCCACCTCCCGCGCCGCGTCGAGCACCGACAGCTTGACCCCATCCACCTTGCCGTCGGCCAGCTCGATAAGTTCGAGCACCGTGCCAGAGGCGGCGTCGAACTCAAGGCTGCCCCAGTAGCCGCGCAGCGCCGGGTCGAACGCCTCGCCGAGCCAGTGCAAGATCACCGGCCGTTCCGCCTGCCGCAGCAGCTCACCGTACACGTCCAGGTAGTCGCGAGCCCCCCGGGCGCTGGCCGCCAGCGCCCGGCTCGCCATCAAGATCACGCCCGCCCCGGTCGACTGCACGAATTCCAGCTGCGACGCGTATGCGTCAACGATCCGCGGGATAGGGTAGCTCTCGCCGTCGGCCAACTGGTCCGTCCCCGCCCCGCACACCAGCCCGCCAGCAGCCACCGAGGCAGAGCGAGCCACGGATGCGGAACGAGCCAGCGCAGCAGAACGAGCGATCAGCTCGCGCGCCTGCTCCCAGGACAGCCCCATACCCCGCTGAGCGGTGTCCATCGCCTCGGCCACGCCGAACCCGTACGCCCACAGATGCTCACGGAAGCGCATCGTCGACTCCCAGTCGATGACCTCCCCGTCAGCCCCGCGAGGTCCGGGAGCCGCCGCCACATGCCCCGCCGCGTACACCCGCCGCGACGTCGGCGGCGGATACCCGCCAGCCCACCCCGGCCACGGAACCTCCAGCGGCGTCTCCCGCCCCGGCAGCCGGATACAAGCCACGTCAGATATCCAAATCCGGCACCTCGACCCGCCGCCCCTGCGCCGACGACCGCAGCGCGAGCTCCGCCAGCTGCACGCCCCGAGCCCCCTCGGCCAGGTCCCAGCGGAACGGCTCACGCGAGGCCGCACAAGCCAGGAACAGCTCCCACTCCGCCTTGAACCCGTTGTCGAAACTCGCGTTGTCCGGCACGTCCGTCCACAGCGCCCGGTGGTCGATCGGGTCGGGCAGGTCCGGGTTCCACACCGGCATCGGCGTGGACACCCGGTGCTGGATCGCGCAGTGCCGCAGGCCCGCCACCGCGCTGCCGTGCGTGCCGTCCACCTGCAGCTCGAGCAGTTCCCTCCGGTTGACCCGAACCGTCCATGACGAGTTCACCGACGCGAACGCGCCGCCGGCGAACTCGAGCACCGCGTACGCGGCGTCGTCCGCGGTCGCGTCGTAGGCAGCGCCCGCCTCGTCCCAACGGCGCGGCACGCCCGTCGCGGCCCGGGCATACAGCGCCACCAAGGGCCCGAACAGGTCGGTCAGCAGGTACTGCCAGTGCGGGAACATGTCGAGCACGATCCCGCCGCCGTCCTGCGCGCGGTAGTTCCACGACGGCCGCTGCGCCTGGACCTGATCGCCCTCGAACACCCAGTAGCCGAACTCCAGCCGCACGGAAAGCACCCGGCCGAAGAATCCCGCCTCGACCAGCCGCCGCAGCTTGATCACCCCGGGCAGGAACAGCTTGTCGTGTACCACGCCGTGGGTGATCCCCGCCGCCCGCGCCGCCCGGGCCAGCCGCACCGCCCCCTCCAGTGATCCGGCCACCGGCTTCTCCGTATACACGTGCTTGCCCGCGGCGATAGCGCGCAGCAGGCTCTCCTCGCGCGCGCTGGTGACCTGGCTGTCGAAGTACACCTCGACCGAGGGATCAGAAAGCACCTCGTCCAGGCGAGTGGTCCAGCGGTCAAGCCCGTGCCGCGAGGCGATCTCGCGCAGCCGCTCCTCGCTGCGCCCGACAAGGACAGGCTCCGGGCACACCAGCGTGCCGTCGGAAAGCCGGACCCCGCCCTGCTCGCGGATGGAAAGCAGGGACCGCACCAGATGCTGCCGGTATCCCATCCGCCCGGTCACGCCGTTCACGGCGACGTGGATCACCTTCCGCGCCATGGGATTCAGCCTATGGGCCGGGCCGTGCCCCCGGCGCCCCATCATGTGGGAGACAAGAAACGACGGTTGACCATTCGCACCGGTCCCGCGCATGATCCGTACTAACAAAGGTCACAAAGGGGAGTGAGCACATGAGCGAATCGGCACACATCCCGTTCACGGAAACGAAGGCGCCTGAATCCCCCGAGCGACTGCATCGCGGGGCCCTCAGCCTGATCGACATCTCCGCCTCGACGATGGCGAACATCGGCCCGGCCTACAGCTTCTACTTCGGCTTCGCGGGCATGGTGCTCCTGGCCGGCCTCGCCTCGCCGCTGGTCATACTCGTCGCTATCGTGGCCATTGCCCTGCTCGGCAACACGCTGTCGCAGTTCTCCCGCGCGCACCCGTCGACCGGCGGGTTCATCACGTTCGTCGGCAAGACCTTCGGCGGCACCAGCGCGGTGACCACCGCGCTGATCGCCGGGGCCGGCTATATCGTCGCGATCTCGTCGGTGCTGGTCATCTCCGGCGGGTTCCTGTCGATCATGATCCAGTTCTACACGGGCACGAACATCCCGTGGATCATCTTCTCCGCCCTCTTCACCGCCGGCGCGATGTACATGATGTTCCGCGGCGTGGCGGTGTCGACCAAGCTGGCCGGCTTCTTCTTCGCCTTCGAACTGACCGTGCTGTTCGTCGTGTCGATCGCCGTGCTGATCAAGAACGGCGGCCACCTCAGCGGCGTGCCGTTCGAGCCAAGTAAGGTCCTCAACGGTTTCAGCGGCCTGGGCGTCGCCTTCCCGCTGGCCGTCTACCTGTTCATAGGCTGGGAGAACTCGGCGGCGCTGGCCGAGGAGACCACCAACCCGCGACGTAACGTGCCACGGGCCGTGTTCTTGTCGATCGCCCTCATGGGCTTCACGTACCTGATCGTGTCCTACGCCACCGTCAGCGGCTTCCACTACAGCGCCGCGGCGCTCACGGCCCCCCTCATCCCGTTCGTCAGCGTCGCCCACGGCGTGGCCGCCTGGCTGGCCTTCATCGTGTACATGGCCGGGCTGACCTCCACCCTGGGCGTGCTCATCGCCGCGGTCAACTCGCAGTGCCGGCTGATCTTCAACGCCGGCCGCGAGGGCCTGCTGCCGCGCTGGATCGGCTACGTCCACCCGGTCCGCCGCACGCCGGTCAACGCCATCATCGCCTTCGTCGGCATCGCCGGGGTAATCGTCCTGGGCTGGGCGCTCGGCCACTGGATCGGCGGGCACGGCAACAGCCTGAGCGCGCTGAACTTCTTCGCCGAATCCGCCACGATGGGCACGATCCTCGTCGTGTTCGTGTACCTGGCGGCCAACGTGGCGCTGCCGTTCTACTACCGCAAGTACCGGCCGGCCGAGTTCAGCGTCGTCAAGCACATCGTGCTGCCGGCCCTCGGCGTGGTCGCGGTCGGCATCCCCATCTACTACCTGTTCAACCCGTCACCGGCGATCCAGCCCTACGACTGGTTCCCGTGGGTGGGGCTTGGCCTCATCGTGGTGGCCATCCTCTACTCAATCTGGCTGGTCAAACGCGACCCCGGCCTGGGTGATCGGGTCGGCTCGATCGTGGCGGACGAATGACCGACACCACCACCCGGGCCGTCCGGACGGCAACCACACCACCCGCACACCCGCTTGACCCGGCCACCGCCGCGGAGTACCTGGCCGGCCGCGAGATCATGGCCGCGGCCGGACTGCTGGCCTCCCCGACCAGGTTCGCCTACTACGGCCTGGCCGAACCGCCCAAGGACGACGTCCTCACCGGCAAGGCGGACCGTCGGCTGCGCGCGTTCCTTGTCAACACCGCGACCGGTGAGTCCACCGACGCGGTCGTCTCGCTGACAGAGCAGAAGGTGGCCAGCGCGCGCACCCTGAACCCGCGCACCGACGGCCAGATGCCGATCCTTGACTGCGACTTCGAGACCGTGGAGGAGCTCGTCCGGGCCGACCCGGGCTGGCGCGCCGCCATGGCCCGCCGCGGCCTGCACGACGTCAGCAAGATCCGGACCTGCGCGATCACCGCCGGAGCGTTCGGCCCTCCCGACGACGACAGGCGGAGGTTCGTCCGCGTGCTCGCGTTCGTCCAGGCGCGCGAGCACGACCTGGCCTGGGCCCACCCGGTCGACGGCGTCGCGGCCTACGTCGACCTGATCGAAAAGAAGGTCTTCAAGGTCACCGACGAATTCGAACTGCCGGTACCGGCCGAATCGGGCGACTACGACGACGAGGGGGTCCGCGGGCCGCATCGGACAACGCTGCGACCGATCGAGATCATCCAACCGCAGGGACCATCTTTTATTCTGAACGGACCGTGGCTGCAGTGGCAGGACTGGTCCATGCGGCTCGGGTTCGACGCCCGCGAGGGCCTGACCCTGCACCAGATCACGCTCAACGACCACGGCCGCGAGCGCCCGGTCATCTACCGCGCGTCGGTCCCCGAGATGATCGTGCCCTACGGCGACCCGCGGTTCCGTCACTGGCAGGCTTACTTCGACGAGGGGGAGTACCTGCTCGGCAAGTGGGTCAACTCGCTCGAGCGCGGCTGCGATTGCCTGGGCGAGATCGCCTACCTGGACGCGACCGTCACCGACGATGCGGGCCAGCCCCGCACGATACCGAACGCCATCTGCATCCACGAGGAGGACTTCGGCATCCTGTGGAAGCACACCGACATGTTCAACGGCTCGGCCCAGTCCCGCCGCCAGCGCAGGCTCGTGGTCAGTTTCTTCACCACGATCGGCAACTACGACTACGGCTTCTACTGGTACTTCTACCTCGACGGCACGATCGAGTGCGAGGTCAAGGCGACCGGGGTGATGTTCACCCAGGCTTATCCCGGCGACGACCACCCCTACTCCACCGAGGTGGCCCCGGGGCTGGGCGCCCCTTACCACCAGCACCTGTTCTGCGCCCGGCTGGACATGACCGTGGACGGCCTGGCCAACGCGGTGGAGGAGGTCGACGTCAGCGGCCTGCCGGTGGGCCAGGACAACCCGTACGGCAACGCCATCGTCGCGACCGTGACCCGGCTGACCCGCGAGTCGCAGGCCGCCCGCCGCGCCGACGGCTCGCGGGGGAGGACCTGGCGGATCCTCAGCACCGAGCAGACCAACCGGTTCGGCCGCCCCACCAGCTACACCCTCTACCCCGAGTCCGCCCCGGTCCTGCTGGCCGACCCCTCCGCCCCGCTGACCGCGCGGGCCGGCTTCGCCACCAACCACCTCTGGGTGACCCGGTACGACCCGGCCCAGCGCTACCCGGCCGGCGACTTCGTCAACCAGCACCCCGGCGGCGCGGGCCTGCCCGCCTACGCCGCGGGTGACCGGGACATCGACGGCGCCGACGTCGTGGTCTGGCACACGTTCGGGCAGACGCACCTGCCGCGCCTGGAGGACTGGCCGGTCATGCCGGTTGCCCGCTGCGGCTTCACGCTCAAGCCGACCGGCTTCTTCGACCGCAACCCGACCCTGGACGTCGCGCCACCATCTCCCCACTGTGCGCCCGGAAAATACGGGGCGCCGGGCTAGTGCGACAAGTCACCGTACTCGGCAGTTGTGGCGGGTTTCCCGAGCCTGGCCGGGCGTGCAGCGGTTTTGCGGTGGACTGGGACGGCTACCGCCTGGTGCTTGACCTCGGCTACGCCGCGCTTGCGCGGCTGCTTACGCATTGGCCAGACGGTGCCGTGGACGCCGTCGCCATCACCCACGCGCACCCGGACCACTGCATCGACCTGCACGGGCTGTTCCGGATGCGCCTGTTTGGCGGCTCTGGCCTGCCGCGGCTGCCGCTGTACTGTCCGCCCGGCGTGCTTGACCGACTCGAAGGCCTCGAGCCCGACGCCGACCTGACCGCGGTCTTCGACGTGCATCCCCTCCCCGGCACCTACCGGGTGGGGCCGTTCGAGCTCGCCGGCCTGCCGCTCCCGCACTGGGTGCCGAACGCGGGCATCCGCATCCAGGCCGGCGCGGTCGCCATGGCCTACTCCGGCGACACCGGCCCGGACCCGCTGCTGGCCGAACTCGGCCGTGACGCCGACCTGTTCATCGTCGAGGCCACCGACTTCGACGGCGAGAGCGCCAGGTCCCCACGTAACCTGATGACCTCTCCCGAGGCCGGCCACTGGGCCCGGATGGCGGGTGCCCGCAGGCTCATGCTCACCCACTTCTGGCCAGGCAACGACCGGGCGGCCTCGGTGGCCGCCGCCTGCGCCGAATTCGGCCCGGACGTTCTGGCGGCCGAAGAAGACCTCGTCGTCGGGCTCGGCTGACCAACCCGCTGGGTATGGCTAGGCCTGATCACCGACGAGGGAGGAAACACAATGCCGCACATCACGGTGGGCCAGGAGAATTCAGGGCCGATCGAGCTGTATTACGAGGACCACGGCGCGGGGCGCCCGATGGTGCTCATCCACGGGTTCCCGCTCAACGGCCGGGCCTGGGAGCGTCAGGAACGAGCGCTGATCGCCGCCGGGCACCGGGTCGTCACCTATGACCGGCGCGGTTTCGGCAAGTCGGGCCGGCCCGCCACCGGATATGACTACGACACGTTCGCCGCCGACCTCGACAAGCTCGTCACCGACCTTGACCTGCGCGAGTTCGATATGGCCGGTCATTCGATGGGGGGCGGGGAGATTGCCCGCTATCTCGGCACCTACGGATCAGAACGGGTCAGGCGCGCCGCCATCATCTCCGGCGTCCCGCCGTACCTGCTCAAGACCGACCAGACCCCGCAGGGCGTCCCGCAGGAGGTCTTCGATCAGATCGCCGGGGCGCTGACGGCCGACCGGTTCGCCTACTTTACCGAGTGGAACAAGAACTTCTTCAACCTGGACCAGACCCTCGGCCACAGGATCAGCGAGGAAGTGGTCAGGGACGCCTGGAACACGGCCGTGTCGGCCTCACCCGCCGGGACGATCGCGTGCGTGGCGACCTGGCACACCGACTTCCGGGCCGACCTGCCCAAGATCGACATCCCGGTGCTTGTCATGCACGGCACCGCCGATCGGATCCTGCCCATCGAGGCCTGCGGCCCGCGCACCCACGAGCTGATCAAGGGCAGCGAGTACGTCCCCGTCGACGGCGCCCCCCACGGCCTGTCCTGGACCCACGCCGAGGAGGTCAACACTCACCTCGTGCCGTTCTTCAGCTGACCAGGGACACTGGACGGGAGCTACCGGGGCGAGCGTCCGCGGTAATCATCGGCGGCGGGATAATGGGCGTCAGCACCGCCTACCAGCTTGCCGCCGCCGGCGTCACCGAAGTGGTGCTGGTGGACGCCGGCGCCCTCGGGTCCGGGTCCACGTCCAAGGCGGCAGGAGGGGTCAGGGCTCAGTTCTCTGACACCATCAACATCAGGCTTGGGCTGCAGAGCCTGCGGACGTTCGAGACGTTCACCGAGCGATTCGGCCAGCAGATCGACTTCCACCAGGTGGGCTATCTCTTCCTGCTCGACTCACCCGGCGACGTCAGCTCGTTCGAGCACGCCATAAAGATCCAGAACGAGCTGGGCGTGCCAAGCCGGATGATCTCGGTCGCCGAGGCGGCCCGCCTGTCGCCGCTGATCAGCACGGATGGGCTGCTCGCCGCGGCCTTCTCGCCGAGCGACGGGTACTGCACGCCGGAATCGGTGGTGAGGGCGGATCGCCACCGGCACCGTTATCTGTACGGCCGGACCGTGGTCGCGTCAGGTGGGCGAGTGGGCCGGTGTCCACCTTCCGGTGACCCCGCTGCGGCGGCAAGTCCTGGTTACCGAGCCGATCGGGGATCTTGATCCGGGCACGCCGTTCACGATCGACTTCGGCACCAGCTTCTACTTTCACCGTGAGGGCCCTGGCCTGCTGCTGGGCATGTCCGACCCGGATGAGACACCCGGCTTTAAGCTGAACCGCACTGACGCGTGGCTACCCGGCCTCGGACGGGCGATGCAGCGCCGGGCGCCCGTCTTGATGAGCGCGGGCATCCGCAGCGGGTGGGCCGGGCTCTATGAGGTGACACCCGACCACAACGCGCTCATCGGCGAGTCAGTCACGGTCAGCCGGTTCCTGTATGCCACCGGCTTCTCGGGCCACGGGTTCCTGATGGGCCCGGCGGTGGGGGAGGTCTTGCGTGATCTGTACCTGGGACGGCCGCCGTCCATCGACGTCGGGGCGCTGAGCGCGGACCGGTTCGCCGCATCGATGCCGCGCCCAGAAAGCAACATCGTCTGACCCGGGCTCAGGTGATCGGGAAGTTCTGGTCGAAGACGTTCTCCGGGTCGTAGACGGCCTTCAGTTCGCGGAGCCTGGTCAGGGTCCGGCCCGGGAACGCGTCGTGCAGCCGCTGCGGGCGCTGGTCCGTCTCGAAGCTGAGGTAAAGGCCGTCCAGGTACCGGCGGAGCTCGTCCCAGTGCCCGCGGAAGCGCGCGGCGTCCCCGCCTACCGAGCTGACGTTGAAGTTCTGGTGGCGGTGCGCATAGGCGGAGTCCTGCGGGTCCACGTCGTTGACCGCGCCGCCGACCGCGCGGATCGCGATCCACGGTGTGGCCGCACTGCGCAATCCGGCCGCGATGCCCTCGTTAAGCTCCGGTGTCAGGTGCATGGCGAAACCGTTGCTGATCAGCGGGTCGACCTGGCCGCCGTAGTGGGTGGCGTCATTGGGCGCCACGATCGCCGCGTACGGCAGGAGCTGTGCCTGCTGCTCGAGCACGGGCGCTACCGACAGCAGCGGCGTCAGCGCCTTGACGGCGGCATCGG
>Ga0335074_10006338_pt1 | contig 16417 bp, 10 predicted proteins | sample Lox_Sample_23_FD_206715 | JGI IMG/M metagenome (GOLD analysis project Ga0335074, IMG submission 206715) | Soil microbial communities from Loxahatchee National Wildlife Refuge, Florida, United States - Lox_Sample_2.3 | ecosystem: Environmental > Terrestrial > Soil > Wetlands | place: USA...
GATTCGCACTTACTTGTATATGGCAATAACCTCAACGTCACGACTCCCTCGGCCTGCGGCTCGGTTTCCGGATATACGCTAGGGTGCGGCCCCGGAGGGGCATTTGTGGGGCTGCCTTATCCGAACTTCCCGTATTCGACCATCGCAAATATTTTCGATAGCGGGAAGGCTACTTACAATTCTCTACAGATCAAGGCCGAGACCAAGAGCGTGCGGTCCGGCTTATATGCGCTAGTGGGGTATACGTACTCGCACGCGTTTGACAACGGGTTTACAGACGGGCTGGGTAGCTCGATTGGCGCGCCTTATTTTCCCTTGCCCGGATGGCAAACACTCGACTGGGCACGATCCCAAATTGATGCCCGTAATAACTTCACTGCGAGCCTGATTTACAACTTGCCCTTCGGCCGTGGCAAGCAGTTCGGTAACAGTTGGAACGGCACAATGAATGAGATCTTCGGAAGTTGGGAATTGGATCTGATTGAGAAAGTCACGTCTGGATTTCCCGTATTTATAGTGGATAGCGCCAACGGTTCGGGTGTCAACTTTGAGAACAATGGCAACAGCTTGAATCGCCCGAACCAAGTTTGCAATCCGACGCTGAGCAATCCAACGCTGAGCGAGTGGTTCAATACGGCGTGCTTTGTGGCACCTCCGGCGGGGGAACTGGGGAATGCTTCGCGCACACCAGTTTCCGGGCCCGATTTCGTCAACACGGACTTTTCGGTCATCAAGCACTTCCCGCTGCCGCGTGAAAGTACTCGGCTCGATTTCCGCGCCGAGTTTTTCAACCTGTTCAACCACCCGCAGTTCGGGCTGCCGGTAAGCTCGATCGGATATGCGGACCTGGCCTCGCCAGCCACTTTCGGCGTGATCAATTCGACCGTTAACAACCCGCGCGTGATCCAATTTGCGCTGAAACTTCTCTTCTAGCCGATACTGGAGAGATGCGAAATCGCCACGTAAGCGCGGCAACCGTGTGGTTGCTGGTCGGGAGTTCCCTCATTTGCGCCCAGCAGCGGCGCAAGGTGATCTTCGACCAGGACTGCGCGGGTCCGGCCGGCACAGACATGCAGTCGCTGCTGGTGATGGTTCAATCCTCGAACGTCAACGTGCTGGGCGTAACCGTGGTGAGCGGAGATCAATGGCGCGATGAAGAAGTGATGCATGCGCTCCGTGTACTGGAGATCGCCGGGCGCACGGATATTCCTGTCGTGCCCGGCGCGGCCTTCCCTTTGGTGCACACACGAGTGGAGGCAAACTTGGCGGAGGAGCGTTATGGAAAAGTCGACTACATGGGAGCCTGGGATCGGCGCTGGTGGCACGAGCCTTTTGCGGTGCCGAAGCTTGCTGAAGGGCAGCCGACCACTAAGGCGGCCGACGAGGACGCCGCGCATTTCCTCGTGCGCATGGTGCACAAGTACCCGCATGAAGTGACGATCTATGAGGGCGGCCCGATGACGAACCTGGCGCTCGCTATTGCGCTCGACCCGCAATTCCCGGAGTTGGCCCAAGGATTGGTGTTTATGGGCGGAAGCCTGAATCCGGCGAGCGATGACCCTGAGTTCGCCGACCATCCCCGCCATGAGTTTAATTTGTGGTTTGATCCGGAAGCGGCGTATATTGTTTTGCGTGCGCCGTGGAAGAGAATCGTCTGCACGCCGGTAGATATCTCCATTAAGACTCGCCTGTCGCCCGAGATGGTTAAGAAAATCGAGGCAAGCGGGACGGATTTGGCGCATTATCTGGCGCGCTTCTATCAACCTAACTATATGTGGGATGAGCTAGCGGCAGCCGCTTGGATTGATCCTTCCCTCATTACCAAGAAAGTAACTCACTTCATGAGTGTAGATATCGATCATGGAGCCGGTTATGGTGACACGCTTATTTGGAATGAAAGTGAAAGGCCGAAAGTGAGTGTGCAGCCGGTAGAGATTCAACTCGATCTAAATACGCAGAAATTCTACGATATGTTTGTGAGCCTGATGTCTAAACCGATGCCCTCTCACTGAGGGGTTTGGCTGCGTAGAGCGATCACGAACTGTTGAACTTCGCGCCTTTCGCGCTCCACCTTCTCAGCCGATTCTTTTGAGAGCCGGTTATAGGTCTTCACCTCCTGCGTGGCCTTGGTCCTATCGCCGGTTGCCCGATACGCTTCAGACAATCGGTAATGCGCCTCCTCCAAGCCCGGGCTCGCGTTTATTGCCTGTCGATAAGCGTGAATGGCCTCTCGATATTTATGTTGTTCCGCGTAAACGATGCCAAGCTGGAGATAAGCGGAGCCAAGATGAGGATCAAGCGCGATCGCTTTTTGCAGCAGATCGCATGTCTTTTTTTGAGCCTCGACGTCTTCCGGGCCGCGGCCCCGATTCCAGATCGTTACCGCGTAGTAGTAATTGGCGAGAGCATTGGCCGGTTGAAGTTTTGCGAAACGCTCGATCCGTTCTTCGTAACCTGCGGACTCAAGGATCTCTCGAGCTTGAACTTTTCCGAGGAACAGGTAAGGCGTCGGATCTCTTGGAGCGAGATCGGAGGCCTCGAAGAAACAGTCGGCGGCACGTGCGTACGAACCGGCTGCGTAGCGCGCGCTAGCGAGACCCAAAAGCATGCGGATCGATTGTGGAAAGAGCCGCACACCCTTGGTAAACACCTCGGCAGCCGGCTGAGGCGCGCGGTGCGCCAGTAATTCTGTTCCCCAATCAAAGATGTTCGATTCGGTCGGATTTAGTTGGGCGGCGCGCTGGAGTTGCTGGACCGCTCGGAGCGGGTCACCCGATTGTTCATCCGCCTGTGTAGAAGCCTCATTCGGAGTGGTTGCGTTCGCAGGCGATCTACCAAGCGATGCAGTTGCGTTTGAGAGCGCTTCGGAGGACCGCAGAGGTGTATCTGAACCATGGCCTCCTCGATAGGTGTTGTCCGTCACACCGGCGACGATGAAGCTGGGTTGATCGAAGAACTGCGGCTGCGCAGTGGCATCGGGCAAGGAGCCCACGCAGTTTGCCGAACGGGCATGCGCGACTGATCCCACCAGCAGGATCAATATGAATCGGCCGGCACTCATCGATCCATTATTGCCTCTCAATGAAGCTGCGACAAAGCCTGTTCCGCCAAGGGATGATTGGGATGCTGTTTGAGAAGGTCCATCAAGACCGCGCGCGCCTTTTCCGTATCGCCTTCGATCGCATAAACTCTCGCAAGGTTCAAGTAAGACTGGTCAAAGGCGGGTGCGAGGCGGATGCATCTTTCGAATGTGGCCACTGCATCATCGCGATGCTGAGTTCGAAGGTAAAGCACTCCTAGATTATTCAGCGCCTCGGGATAGGTTGGCCGTATCTGCAAAGCTTTCTGCAGATACTCATGCGCTCGCGCGGCATCGTTCGTTTGAGCGAATACCATGCCAAGACTGTAGTTGGCCTCCGGATCAGCCGGTTTGATCGCGAGCGCGCGCTCCAGCGTTTGGCGAGCTTCTTCCCAGCGTTTTTCCTGCTTATAGGCATTCCCCAGGTTTTCGAGGGCGACGAAGTGATCGGGATCCAGTTGAAGAGCTTGTCTGAAGTAAGTGATGGCATTCGCGGTATCGCGATCGCGAGCGGCGATAAGACCGAGGTTATTCCAGACATTCGGAGCGGTTTCGGGGTAAGTCGCTGTAAGCTTGGCCGCACGTTCGAAACACTCTTTCGCTTGATTGATCTTATCCTGCTTTAAGTAGACGCTTCCGATTCCATAAAGGGCTTCGGCGCTGGACGGATCGTCTTTTAATGCCGACTGAAAAAACTCTCCGGCAGATTCTATGTAGCCTCGTTGGAAGAAGATGGAGCCCAATGAAAGGTAGTTCCGCCCAAATTCGAAAGTTGCCGAGGCGCCAGGGAAGGGAAGTGCTCTTACAAGTCTTTCCGCGTCCGTACGCGGAATGTTAGCAAGATCCTTCTCGACCACTGTATGATCGACGCGTCCTTGATAGATCTTTACGATCTTTCCGTGTTCGTCGATTAAGAACGAAGTAGGCAAAGGTAAGTCGCGGTGCCGGTCGAACAGATATCGAAAGAGCAGATTGTAAATGGAAGCTGCTTCATCCGTTGTGGGAAGCGTGAGAAATGGAGGTGAAGATTCGGACGCGCGGCCATCATCTATCGTGAGCAACACGGCTGCGCCGCGAAAGCGTGAGAGTGTCCACGCTTTGCCACCGGCATCAGTACGAGAAAAATCGGGAGCGGAGACCGGGACCAGCAGCCACGTTTCCAGGGCCTCGGGAAGCGGCTCACCCGGCGAAGCAATCACTGGATTAGACTCCAGTGGACGCCGTTTGAAAGGTTGGATTTGAAAAGATTCCGAAGCCTCGGTTACCAGGATGCGATGGTTGGGCGGAAGGTTCTTTAGTTCTTGATTCAATCCGCTCGGCCAGCGAATGCTTGCCAATACTGCGCCTTTGGCTTCGCCGAGACCGAAGAACAATTCCTTGCTGTGCTGAGACAGAAAGCCCGATCCCGCTTGCAGCAGCTTGGTCTGGCGCCCGGCCGCAGTTTCAATGGTGACAGCGACACCGATGGCGTCACGATTGCTCTTGGTTCCGCGAAGACAGAACGCAATGGCTGGCGGCAGATCAGAAATCGTGTTCTTCAGAAGACGAATTTGCGGAGCATTGCGATTCTTGAGTAAAACCTCCTGCCGCCCGTCACCGTCAAAGTCGGCCAGAGCGAAGGATCGGCCATCTTCAAGAAAGTCGAGGCCCGCCGCGCCCGAGATATCAGAAAACGTTCCGTCATGATTGTTCGCATACAAAACATTTCTTTCGAAGCCGCTCCAGGTGTAATCGGCCCGGATGAATTCGTTAATCGCATCCCAACCTTGCTCGTAATCCGGATCGGCCTTTGCGGCGTTCGGAGATTTTGCAATTACCTGGCGCCAAAAGAAACTATTCAGGTCCTGGCGAAGAGGGCCGGAAATCATGCCGTTAGCGATGTAAATATCCGGAAAACCGTCATGGTCGAAATCCCAAGCATCGCTGGACCACGACCAGCGGCCCATTGCGGTCTGCGACTCCTCTGTTACATTGCGAAAGGCAGAGCCTGCGCGATTGCGGAACAGCGAATTACCCATGGCGTGTTTGCGATACAACGCGCGAACCTGCTTCGAAGCGTCCGCCTGAAAGCGGCTATCGCTCGTAATACGTTCACCGGCCGCAGTCCACATGTTAGCCACGTATAGGTCTTCCGCTCCATTGTTGTCATAATCGAGCCAGCAGACGCTCATCCCCGCGCCCACGTCTTCCACGCCTGCATCATGCGCAATATCGCTGAACGTACCATCGCCATTGTTGCGATAGAGGTTTTTGCGGCCGAAATCATTCACCACGTACAGGTCCGGCCAACCATCGCGGTTGTAATCGCTCCATCCGCAGCAGAAACTGTACCGCGCATTGTTCTTGTCGAGACCGCATTGCGCGGTGACGTCGCGAAATGTTCCGCCCCCGTTGTTATGCATCAGGAAGTTCGGCGGTCCATTTTCTGCGGCAAAGTACGGAGTCGGATATTTATATTGGCCGGCGCCGTGATAGTACGCATACAGACAGAAGTAGATGTCGAGCCGCCCATCGCGGTCGTAATCCGCCGCTGCGGCTCCGGTGAATGTGCCTTGAGGGGCAGTGCCGAACTGAAAAGCGCCGGATTTGAGCACGAACTTACCGTTCCCTTGATTCAAAAAAAGCAACGGGCCATTGGCCCGGACCACAACAAGATCCTGAAGGCCGTCGTTGTCGAAATCTGCGAACAAGGCGCTCGAGGTATTCTCAAGAATTCCGACGCCCGAGGTTTCAGTAATGTCTTCAAACGTTCCGTCCCCACGGTTGCGATACAGCCTGTTCGGGAGCCCGGCCGGCTGGCATATGTAAACGTCATCGTAGCCATCCCCATCCATGTCGCCGACCGAGATGCCGTTGTGCCCGTAGATGTCAATGCCACTGGCGCCATCGAGGACAGTGCGCCAATAATCGGCGCCGTGCAACATCTGCGATGAGTAAGAAAGGTTAGAACCGAACGCCAGGCGTGTGATGTCGGAGTAAAAAGGCTGCAACGAGCGGCTACGGATTTCTTCTTGCGCTTGCCAGCGCACGAGGCGAAAGCTCTTATCCGAGACAGGTGTCCAATCGAGCGACCAATGGCCGATGCGTTGCTCGCGATAGAAGCTTTTTCCCGTTCCGGTCAATTCGTAACGGACTAGCGTGGTCAATCCCGCAGGGCTGCGCTCGATTTCAATAATCAGAAACTCCGCCGTCAATATTCTTGAGAACGTCGCGGTGGAGGATTGGAGTTGGCTGACAAAGGCCGCGGCCCCGAGTAAAGGCTGCTGCGGGAAGCGAAGACGGTGCACTTCCAGAGCGCTCGATGCGGGGCGCAATGCGCGAGATTCGAGCGGCTGCCAGGGTGTCCCGGCGAAATTCTGGCTCAGCACATTCTCGAGCACTCCGCCCATATTTTGCGGGGATTCGAGCAGACTGGTGCTCCAAGCCTCGAGAATCGCGGCAACGCTAACATGATCCTGCTCCGTGAGAAACCCGTCGAGACCCGGTTTGATCTGGAGTTGTGCAGCGTCGAGCGGGGTTTGCTCACGATAATGCGGGTGAAAATGAAAATCGGGAGCATCGACGCCGGGACGAGCCAAACCAAGCCTCCGAAAGCTGCCGGGAATCAGTAGCGCAGCGGCCGCCTTGCAGCAACGGACCAGGAAACTGCGCCTTGGAAGATCAGCGGAAGTGTTGACGGGGCGGAAATTGAAATTTGGGGCGCCGAAAATCCTCACTCCTTCATCTTCGCTGCCGGCCCGTCCGAAGCCGGTCAGAAGACTACGATCACGAAGACGCGGAGCTCTTTTTTGAGTATCCTCATTTAGAAGGAGGCGCGTTGCCTCGAAACGGATTTGAAAGAAAGCCCACGTACCCGCAACTCTTGCTGTCCGCGCTGCTCGAAAACACGAACGAACTGGTCGCTGTAATTGATCCGGATTTCTGCTACATCGCCGTTAGCTCTCCCTATCAACGAGAGTTCCAGCGGATCTTTGGCGTTAAGATATCGCACGGCACAAGTTTGCGTGAGGCGCTCGCGCAGCGGCCAGCCGACCAGGCTAAAGCGCTCAATAACTGCCGGCGCGCGCTGGCTGGAGATGAGTTCACCGTCACCGAGCCATTCGGCGATGAAAAACGATCCAGGAGCGTCTATCAGGCTCGCTTCCTCGGCATACGTGATAACGATAACCAGATTGTTGCTTCGCTCCACACGATTTGCGACATCACGGCGACACGTGCGGAGCAGCTTAAGCGTTCTGAGGCCGAGAGAGAACGTTTGGAAGCCGTTCTCGACTGCATGGCCGAAGCAGTGATCGTCGTTGACCCCGCGGGAACGATTGTGTCGATGAATCCCGCGGCGCTTGCAATGCACGAGTTTACATTGCCCAAGGATGCCCATGAAAGCCTCAATGCTTTCGCTGACCTTTTCGAAGTGAGAACTCCCGATGGGCGGCCCGTCGCGCTCGACGATTTACCGCTTGCTCGCGCCATGCGAGGCGAGGAGGCCTCCTATGTCCAGCTTGAAATTCAAAATAAGCGAAGCGGGAAACGGTGGATTGCGGCTCAAAGCGCCGTTCCGGTTTGCAATCCTGCGGGCCGAGTGATCCTTTACGTCATTACGATTCGAGACATCACGGAACGAAAACGTATGGAGCAGAAGGTGCTCGAGAGCGAGGAGCGGGCGCGTTTGGCTATGCAGGCAGGACGGATGTATGCGTGGGAATGGAAGCCGGCCACGGATGAAGTAGTAAGGTCTTTCAATACCGTTGACCTATTCGGCCGGCCCGAGGAGACCAAAACAACAGGGCAGGAGTACTTTCATCGAATACACTCTGAGGATCGTGAAGGTTTTCTTGGTTTGGTTCATAGTCTCACCCCAGAGAATGATAGATACGATACCGAATATAGGGTGGTTTGCTTCAACGGGCAAGTTGTAACGCTGCACGAGAGCGCGCAAGCTTCGTTCGACGAGACCGGCCGGATGATTCGGCTGATCGGCATGTCCGTAGACGTGAGCGAGCGTGCACAAGCTCAAGCGACTTTGCGCGAGACAGAGGAGCGCTTCCGAAAAATGGCCGATACGGCGCCTGTCCTGATCTGGATCTCCGGGCCGGACAAACTCTGCACATTTTTCAATAAGCCGTGGCTTGATTTTACGGGCCGCAGCATGGAACAGGAAATAGGCAATGGCTGGGCGGAGGGCGTGCATCCCGATGACCTCGACCGCTGTTACGATACCTACTCTTCCTCGTTCGATCGGCGCTGCAACTTTCAGATGGAATACCGGCTGCGGCGGGCGGACGGCAAGTATCGATGGATGTTGGATACGGGCGTCCCGCGGATCGAGGTAGACGGCGCCTTTGCCGGCTACATCGGATCTTGTGTCGATATTACTGAGCTCAAGCGCTCCCAGGAAGAGGTGCTTGAGAGTCAGAAATTCGAGAGAGTGGGCATGCAGAAATCCGGAAGATAAGGACTACGCCCCGCGTGCCCACGCCATCTGGCCTGGAAGGATGAATCGATGATTGCCAAACCGGCAGTGAAGCTGACCGGACAAGTAAGAGCTGGCGGATGCGCGAGCAAGCTGAGCCCAGCCATTTTGGACCGTGTGCTTTCACAACTGCCGAAACAAAAGAATGAGAACGTGCTGGTGGGTTTTGAAACCGCTGACGATGCGGGTATCTACAAGCTGAGCGACACACAGGCGCTGGTTCAGACGGTGGATTTTTTCACGCCCATGGTGGACGATCCATATACGTTTGGACAGATTGCAGCCACCAACGCCCTAAGCGATGTGTATGCGATGGGCGGCATTCCGATCAGCTCTCTGGCGATACTTGGCTACCCGGAAGACGGCGATTTGGATGCGTTAGCGGCCATCATGACTGGCGGACTGTCCAAGATGGTTGAGGCAAATTGCGCCGTCATCGGAGGCCACAGCGTCAAGGACGCGGAGATGAAGTTCGGCTATGCGGTCACCGGCCTGATTCATCCCGGACGCGTCTTAAAGAATGGCGGCGCGCAGGCCGGAGATGCGCTGTTTCTCACCAAGCCTCTTGGCACGGGTGTAATCACAACTGCCTTGAAACGCGGCATCGCGCGGCAGGCGTGGATTGACGCCGCCGTGAAATCCATGACCACGCTCAACAAGAATGCGGCTATTGCAATTTCGGACGCCAACCTGCGTGTCAATGCCATGACCGACGTGACTGGGTTTGGCCTCGCGGGTCATGCTCGCGAAATGGCTTTAGCCAGCGGCGCTGCCCTCGAATTTTCAATCAGCCAAATACCTCTGCTGCCCGGCGCTATCGATTGCGTCAAAGCGCACGCGATTCCGGCAGGCTTGCTGGCCAACAGAGACTTTGCTGAATGTGTGGTGGATGAGCAAAGTAGAATCGACCCCGACCTGCTGACCTTATTCTTCGACCCGCAAACCGCCGGAGGGCTGCTGATCTCGATCGACGAAAAAGACGCTGCGGAATTAGAGCGAATCACCGGCAGCGCAGGGACAGCAGCCGTTCGTATCGGGATGGTTGTTCCGCGCACGGGCGGAAAGCCAATTCGCCTCGTGTGAAAACGGCCTCTCTACCGTCGCCTGCGCTCGCTGAAGTTACGAACCTGGGCAACCGTAGTCGTCGTGTGCGTCCTAGTATCTGCCGCCACCACCCCAGCGGTGATGGCTGGTTGGCTCGGGACGAATCGAGGCCCAGCAGTAACGAGGAGGGGCGTGTGGATCCCGCGGATGATCGGCGCGATCGAACGTAAGCAGGAGCTTTGGCTGTGAATATCGATCACAAAGGTCCTTCCCGGACTTACCGGCCGTTCGCTCAATAAGCTCGTCCCGCAGCCACTAGTTCCATTAGTACCTATTCAAGCTGGTAAACTCTCCTTTCCTGGGGTATCGTAGAAATCCATTAGCCCGGCATTTTCGTAGATACAGATAAGGACTTACCGTATTCAATCTGCCCAGCTCGACGTAAGGAGGCTCACGTGGGGAAGCTCCTCTATCTGTTGTGTGCGATACCTCTGCTCCCAGCTTTATGCCCAGCAGCGACCTGCACCGATGGTTCGCTCGCTAGTTACATCGGCTTAGGATCGGGCGGCTGCACCATCGGTGCGAACACGTTGTATGATTTCCGTACTGTAAGCGGAATCTCAGGCGCAACACCGATCTCAACTGCCGATGTCTCCCTCACTCCGCTGGGCGGAAATTTCCATCCCGGAATCTCCGCGTCCGTCAGCACCGTAGCCGGCGCCAATACCCAGCTTGAATTGCTATTTACTTATCAGATCGCTGGCACTATTTATATCGGCGATTCGATAACTCTAGCAGGTTCTTCAGAGACCGGAGATGGCGCGGTCACCGACATTCAGAATTTTTGCGCCGGCGGGATGTTCGGGCCGGATGGAGTCACAGGCTGCACGGGAATGGCCGGGAGTCTCCTCACGCTGGACGGTATACAAAATCACGATTCAATGACATTCGGCCCCACCAGTTTCTTCGATGTGACCGACGACCTTACTCTGGACGGAGGCCTGATGGGATCGGCTTCCGGCGCGAACATTACCGACCGGTTCTCATCCGTGCCGGAACCTATCAGTTATTTGCTCGCAGGGTTCGGACTTGCTCTGGGGCTTGGGGCCAAACTCATTTCAGATCGAAGAAACAGGAGAACGTTGTGAATAGATTGAAAGGTGTCATTTGTATTGCAGTAACAGCGCTCATGGCGGTTCCGCCGTCCGGCTTTGCGGCGAGCCACCGCGAGGCACCGATTACCGCGCTTGATACAAAGGCCGATATCACCGATTTCTTCGCCTTCGTCAGCTACGACGACCCGACCAAAGTCACCATGATTCTCAATGTCGACCCGCTGCTCGAGCCCGGCAACGGTCCCAATTACTTCCCCTTCGACGACAATATCCTCTACGCCATCCGCATCGACAACAACAATGATGCTCTCGAAGACATCTCGTTCCAGTTCCGTTTCCAGACCGAAATTCGAGCGCCCAGTGTATTTACAGGCTTCGTCGGCGCGGGCGACGGCATCAGCTCACCGGGTAATTCACCACCGCCGGTCCCGCCCGGAACGCCGATCGTGCCGCCTGCTATCACGTCGCTCGATGGCCCTGGTTCGGCTGGGTTGAGCTTGCGCCAGACATACTCGGTCACCATGATGAAGAACGGCGTAGGCACGCCCTTGACGAATGAGGCGGGAGGACCGCTATTCGCTGTACCCACCAACGTTGGCCCCAGGACGATGCCCAACTACCCAGAGCTTGCCGCGCAAGGGATCTATAACCTCAACAATGGCGTCAAAGTGTTTGCGGGAACCGTCGACGATCCTTTTTATATCGACCTGGGCGCCACATTCGATTCAATCAATTACCGGAAGGGCACAAGCCGGGCCATCGGGGGCGTGCTGACCCCTGCGCAGGATGCCGACGACAACACGAACACCGCGCCAGATTTCGTATCGGGATTCAACGTCAACACCATTGCCATAGAAGTTCCTATCGCCATGCTGACCCGCTCCGGTAAGAAGGTCGCGGCCTCGGACCCCGCGGCCACCATCGGTGTTTGGGGAACCACATCCCGTCCGCGTATTACGGTCCTTCGGGCGCCGCTTCCGCCGGAATCGTCCGGAGGTTGGTCTCAAGTGCAACGCATGGCCAACCCGCTCATCAACGAATTAATCATCGGCACGGGCAACAAAGATTTCTGGAGTATGAGCGAACCGGTAAACGATTCGCAGTTCGCGCACTACGCGCTTGACCCGCTGCTGACGCGAGTTGTCAATGCGGTCTATGGCATTAACATTCCTCCGCCCCCGCGCGACGATCTCCTGCTGTTGATGCAGTATTTGCCTCCCATCGCGGCTCCCGGCACCAAAGCGCCCCGTGGCTGACCTGTTGCGGCTCAACACCGGCGTGCCGCCGACGCCTAAGGCAAGCCGAAGGAGACTTGCGGTGCTGGCCGGCGATTTCGGTGGCTTCCCGAACGGCCGAAGAGTCTCCGACGATGTGACCGATATTGCATTGCGCGTAGTTGCTGGCGGCGTGCTTGTGAGCGGATTTAACGTTTTTCCGAACAACCTGCTTGGCGACGGCGTGAACACCAACGACGTGCCGTATCAGGAGACGTTCCCCTACGTCGCCTTCGCGCATGATGGACGCGATCGCCGGCACATCGATCCAGGCGAGCCCGGGTGCACGATGGGCGCTGGGGCGCCCTGTCCGATTAACTAATGCGCTGCTGTCTTTTGCTAGCCGTGCTGACGCTGGCTTGTTTGCCGGCGCCAGCGCAGTTGTCTCCCGCGCAGTTATCTCCCGTAGATCAGCGCATAGCGGCGGCGCAGAAGAAGGTCCAATCGGATCCGAAATCCTCGCAAGCCTGCAACGATCTCGCCTTCGCATTCTGCCGAAGAGGGCGCGACAACTCCGACGCTGCCACGTTCGATCGGGCACAAGCTGCGCTCGATCGTTCATTCCAGCTTTCGCCTGGCAATTACGATGGGCAGAAGCTACAGGTTACGGTCTTGCTTGGGAAACACGAGTTCGCCAAGGCCTTGAAACTCGCAACCGAGCTCAACAGCAAAGTTCACGACGATATCGGCGTGTGGGGATTACTCGTCGATTGCAACGCGGCGCTGGGCAACTACACCGAAGCCTTGCGGGATGCCCAATGGATTCTCGATCTGCGCGCCGGGAGCAGTTTGGGTTTTGAGAAAGCGGCGGGACTGCGAGTTCACTTTGGAGATCCGGAAGGCGCGATCGAGTTTTTCGATGAAGCCAACCGGCGAACTTCGGCAAACGATGCCGACGAACATGCTTGGCTGCTGACTCAGATCGCGAGCGTTCAGCTTGCCTCGGGCAATCTAAAACAAGCGGAAGATCGGCTCTCACAGGCGCTCAGGCTCTTTCCCGATTCGCAGCTTGCTCTCGCAGTGCAGGCCAAGCTGCGGACGGCGGAGGCGATGCGATGAAGCGAGCGGCGATTGTGCTCGCGATGACGGCTACTTTGGCGGCGGGTCAAGATTCGTTTGGGCTTCGGTTTGTCGGCACGCTCGGCCGTGCGAAGACGGATGAACGCATACGAACGTATGAACGTTTGCTTGCGTCGTCTCCGAACGATTCGCAATTCCAGTCGGGGCTGATCTCGGCGTATCTGCAGAAGCTGCGGGAGTCGGCGGACCGTACGTATCTGGATCGGGCGTCGAAGCTGGTGGACAGAATGCTCGAGGCAGACGGTGGAAACTTCACGGCATTGCGTTTCGAGAACGAAATCGACCTGCAGCGGCATGAATTTAAAGCAGTGGCCGAACGCGCCGGCGACATGGCGAAGTATTCTCCTTCGGATCCCGGCAACTGGGGTAACCTGGGCGACGCCTTGATGGAGCTCGGCGAATACGATCGCGCTGGGCAGGCGTATGCGCGGATGTTCGCGCTGCGGCCGAATCTAGGCAGCTACAACCGGCTCGCGTACTTCCGCTTTGTTACCGGCGATGCGGCGCGAGCAATCGAGTTGATGCGAGACGCGGTGGAAGCGGGCGATCCGCTGCCTGAGAATACGGCATGGTGCGCGGCTGAACTAGGGGACATGTATTTCAAGACGGGCAAGCTGGCGGAAGCGGCGGAATCGTATCAGGCGGCGCTCGCGTTGTTCCCCGCGCTGCATCGGGCGAGCGCGGGCCTGGGGAAGGTGGAAGCGGCACGCGGGCACCTCGAAGCAGCCATCCGCAACTATGAGAAGGCGCAGTCGATTGTGCCGCTGGTGGAGTATGCAGGCGCGCTCGAAGACTTGTATTCCGCGGCAGGAATGGCGCACAAAGCACAGCAGCAGCGCGACCTCATCGAAACAATCGAGAAGCTTGGGCGGGCGAATGGTGAGAAGACCAACCGTAACTTGGCGCTGGTGTTGGCGGATCACGGCCGGGACCTCGATGTAGCTGTGCAGTTGATGCAAACAGAGATTCCGGCGCGAGGCGATGTTTACACCTGGGATGCGCTAGCGTGGACGCTCTACAAGAGCGGGCGCATTGCGGAAGCGAAGGCGGCGAGCGCGAAGGCGCTGAAACTCGGGACGCCGGAGCCGGTCTTCTATTCCCACGCAAAGCAGATTGCGAGCGCGCAATGAAGCGGGCGCTTGCGTTGGTTATCGCGGCAGCGTCGATGGCGGTAGCGCATCCGATGGGTAACTTCAGCGTCAGCCACTACGCGAAGCTGCAGGCGACTGCGCGCGGGATAGAGATCGAATACGCCTTGGATCTGGCGGAGATTCCGACCTTCGAGCTGCTGCGCGATTGGAAGCTCGAGCGAACGAGTCCCGAAGCCGAGCTTAACCGGAGAGCTGCAGAGCAGGCGCGCGAATGGCTCAGCAAGTTGGCGATTACGGTAAACGGCCGGCCGGTGAGAGCGCGGTTCGAATCGGCCCGCCTGGTGATCGCGGACGGGGCGGGCAACTTGCCGATTCTGCGGATCACGACGCGCGCGCACGTGGACGCGCACAAAGGTGAGATTGAGTATGAAGACGGCAATTATCCGGATCGCGCGGGTTGGAAAGAGATCGTCATCGACGCCGGACCCGGCGCGACGTTGCGGAAGGCCAGCCAGGGGAATATCGACATCAGCAAGGCGCTGACCCACTATCCGCCGGACCCGACGATTGCGCCGCCGCAGGACCTGAAAGCTGAACTAACGTGGGCGATAGATCAACCTGCCGTACAGCCCGCGGTGATTGCACGGATCGCGCAGCCGCACTCCGCTCCAGCCGCAGTTGCGCCGGCGACGATGACGGTGCAAGCGGCGCCAAGAGGCGCGGTCGTGCGCGGCGATTTCTTATCGAAGCTGATGCATCGACGCGAGCTGACGCCGTGGATGATCCTCGTGGCGCTGGCGGTGGCGTTCGCGCTCGGGGCGGCGCATGCGCTGACTCCGGGGCATGGCAAATCGATTGTGGCGGCATATCTGGTTGGCTCGCGCGGCACGCTGAAGCATGCCGCGTTCCTCGGTGCGATGGTGACGTTCACGCATACCGTGACGGTGTTTGCGCTCGGGCTAGCCACACTGTTTCTATTTCAATTTGTGGTTCCCGAGAAGATTACGGCGGCGCTGGGAGTAGTGTCGGGATTGTCGATCGTGGTGGTGGGGGCGTGGATGCTGTATAAGAGGATGCCGAAGAAGCATCATCATCACCACCATCACGATCATGAGCACGATCACGGGCACAGTCACAGTCACACCCACACTCACTCTCACGTTCCGGATGAGATGTCGTGGGGTGGGCTGGCAGCGCTGGGAGCGAGCGGCGGATTAGTGCCGTGCGAATCGGCGCTGGTCCTATTACTAGGTGCGATTGCGCTGGGGCGGGTAGCTTTGGGATTGCTGCTGCTGGTTTCGTTCAGTCTCGGATTGGCATTGGTCTTGATGGCAATCGGGATGTTAGTGCTCTATGCGAAGAGATTGCTGCCGGAGCGTAAGCGGAGTGGAAGGCATCCGCTGTTCCGGTGGGTGCCGGTTGCATCCGCGGCAGTGGTAATCCTCGCCGGAGTCGTGATGACGGGCGTCTCGCTCGGTTGGATCCAGCCGCGATGGATGATCGGGTGAAAAAGCTCACTCGTTGCGCAGCGCCACCATGGGATCGATGCGAGTAGCGCGGCGGGACGGAAGACAGCTGGCCAAACAAGAGGAGAGGAAAGCGGCCGGTGATGCGCTCGGCCATGCTGGGGATGAGATCGACCAGAAGGCTGCAGCCTTGAATCGGAGTACGATTGGCCGAGAAACGCATCCCCTGGGCGGAAAACTTATTGACACGCCAAAGACCTGCTTTCATCATGGCTTCAAAGGGTGTCATGCGTTTGAGACCGTTTTGGTATCTTCCTGCCTTGCTGGTGCTGGCAACGTCTGGAATTGTGACCGCGTGCGCCGCCGAGGCCGGCACGAACCTCAACGATTGGGTGATTGTTCCCGGCAAACGCGCTGGGCCGATTACGGCCAAGACAACTCGCGCCGACCTGATACGTTTCTTTGGCGCGAAAAATGTCCAAGATGGCGATATCGTGATCAGCGACGGCGGCCGCGAACCCGGAACGATCATATTCGGCGGCCAGCCGGATGCGTCGCTCGGGCTTCTTTGGCTGGATGAAACTCCCGAAGCGCAAGTGCGCAGCATCGTTTTCTGTCAAGGATCGGAGTTGGCCGAGAAATGCCGCTGGCACACGGAAGACCGCATCAGCTTCGGAACCGATCTCAAAGCTCTCGAGCGGCTCAATGGCCGCAAGTTCAAGCTCAACGGTTTTGATTGGGGTTACGGCGGCCTTATCACGTCGTGGGAGGGTGGCCGCTTGGAGCGCCTCTCCACCG
>Ga0335074_10006339_pt1 | contig 16416 bp, 12 predicted proteins | sample Lox_Sample_23_FD_206715 | JGI IMG/M metagenome (GOLD analysis project Ga0335074, IMG submission 206715) | Soil microbial communities from Loxahatchee National Wildlife Refuge, Florida, United States - Lox_Sample_2.3 | ecosystem: Environmental > Terrestrial > Soil > Wetlands | place: USA...
CGATTTTTCCTGGTCACAGCCCGGCGCGCATCCTGTATCTTTGGATTCTAGCCAGTCATGTGACGCTTTCGATTGTCGCTCTTCCGATGGTGCTCACGACGTTCTTTTTCTCGCTGACGGGCCGGTTCGCGATGCACCGCCAAATTGCGCGCTGGACCTTCCCCATTTGGCTGTACGTTTCGATCACCGGCGTAGTGGTCTTCGTGTTCCTCAAAATATATGCGTACTAGACCTTGTGTTGATTCGGCCTGATTTATCGCAGCAGGGCCAAGGAGCCCTCGTTACAGGCTCCCGTGTCACGGGCCGAACATTTTGATGGGCGGAGAAGTGATTTCCTGATAGGTATGAACGCAGTCCCATAAAATTAAGAAATGCGCACCGGCCCGGACGCCGGGCAAGTGCTGCGAAGGCCAGCTCGATCAAATCGAGTTTCCTGGTAGCACCCAGGAGCGCACGCGCACAGGAACAAACAAATGTCCGACGCCTATGGTTTGCAGCCGAACGAAAACGATTTCCGAAATCGCGCCGCTGTTGTCAGGACAGAGGTGCTAGGCCCACACGCGGCCGAAGTTGATTTCGATGCGCGTTTCCCGGAAGAAGGCATTGCGGCCCTGGCACGCGGGGGCTTTCTCGGCTTATGCGTCGCGAAAGACCTGGGTGGCCAGGACCAAAAGGCCCGTGTGTTTGCAGCCGTCACCGAGGAGATCGCGCAAGGTTGCAGCTCTACGGCGATGATCTTCGTCATGCACGTGGCGGCAGCACAAGCTATAGCATCGTCGAACACCCTGCGGCGCAAAGAGGATGTGCTGCGGAGAATCGCGGCGGGCAAGCATTTAACTACCTTGGCATTCTCCGAACGAGGTTCGCGCTCGCAATTCTGGGCGCCGGTGTCGAAGTTGACCGAGGCGGAAGAAGGTTTCACCGCTTCAGCGCAAAAGTCGTGGGTCACGTCCGCGCATTATGCGGATTCGTATGTGGCGAGTTCGCAGAAACCAGGAGCGGCAACGCCGCTGGAGTCAGTGCTTTATCTGGTCGATCGTAGCAGGAATGGTGTTTGCGTCCAGGGTAAGTTCGATGGTCTGGGTCTACGCGGCAATGATTCAGCAGCGGTAGACTTCGATCGAGTTCGTGTGGCCCCGGAGGATTTGCTGACCCCCCTTGGCGATGGTGCGACCGCGATGCACTTTGTGGTGCTGCCGTGGTTCGCCATCGGTACTGCCGCCATGGCTAACGGTTTATGCCGAGCAGCAACATCGGCGACTTCCACGCATCTTCAACGAACCAATTTCGCACATACCGGCAGTGCCCTGCGCGATTTGGCTACGCTTCGAGCTCGGTTGGCGGAAATGAGTGTTCGAACAGAGCAAGCACGCGGGCTTCTCGCATATACCCTCGACGAGATGGAAGACTCATCCGACGCGGCCAGTCTTCTCGTACTCCAGACTCGTCTCGCATCGATCGAGGCTGCCCTTGATGTGACCGATCTTGCGATGAAGGCATGCGGCGGAGCGGCGTTTTCGCGGCAACTTCCTTTGGAGCGCATGTTCAGGGATGCCAGGGCTGGGTGGGTGATGGCGCCGACCGCAGATCACCTGAAGGATTTCGTTGGCAGAACGCTGACCGGTCTTCCGCTCTTTTGATCTCAAGAACCTCGTAATGCTGCATGGAGTTGTTAAGCTTGACAAAATCATCGCGCGTACTTAGCATGGCGTCCTCATGATCACTTGGACCTTCCGTCCGCGATTGTTAGATCTTGACGGAACGTCCATCCCTTCCGCTCGTCGACTCATGCATGGGAAAATCGCTGCCCAGCTTTTCGAGGCGCACGCACCGGTGCACAGGACGTGTCGAATGCACTGGTGAAACCGAAAACTCTTGGACCGCGTCGCGGTCTCGGCTTAACCGCCGCCGGCGTCCTTTCGCTCGCGATGTTAGTGTGTCTGTTCGCGACAGGGCGGGCCCCTGCTCAAGTCCACAAGAAATCCGATAGGATACCCAGTAATACGAAGGTCAAGGCCTGGACTCCGCCGCGTACCAAATGGGGCGATCCCGACCTTCAGGGCACCTGGAAAGGTTTTGAAAAGGTTCCGTTCGAGCGCGCCCGAGGGCTCGGCAACAGAGAGTTCTTCACTGATGCGGAGGTTGCGCATATGGAAGCGCAGGCGCGAGCGCTTCAAGAAAAGCGCAATGCACTGATTGCCGCGGGAAAGGTGACGCACTTGGGGTTCCGCGGCGCCCCAAACTACAACGCCATCTTCGAGTACTCGGGCTCGAATGCCCCTCCGCGTATATCCAAATGGACGTCAGCCATCATCGATCCGCGGAACGGTCGCCTGCCAGCGTGGACCATCGAGCAAGTCAAGTATTGGGAGGCAAGAGAAGCGGCAACGAAGGGACGCGGCGAGACGGACAGTACCGAGGACATGAACCTCCCCACTCGCTGCATCGATACGGTTAGCGAGGCGGAAGTAACCAACTGGGGAATGGGGATCGGTCCCGCTCGGTCCAGCGCAACCAGCGAGCCCGACACGTCCGCGCCAGTCGTCGACATCGCAGGCGGCCCGCAAGTGAACGCTTCTCCCGGGCCGGTCAGGCGCATTCTGCAGTCCCCAGGTTACGTAGCATTCGTTTTGGGGGACAAACCTTCATATCGCATCGTACCCCTCAACGAAAGTCCGCATCTCGATCCCAAGATCCGAGAGTGGATGGGGGACGCGCGCGGCCATTGGGACGGGGATACGCTGGTCGTCGACATCACGAACATCACCTTCGGTCGATCTCTGGTCATTCCGAATTATGACGGTTCTCTGTATCCAGGTTCGGGCAAGACCCTGCATGTCGTTGAGCGGTTCAGATTGATTGATGCCAACACACTCGAGTACCGCTACACGATCGACGATCCGAACGTTTATGTAGAGCCGTACACGGTGCGCCAGGTTCTGCGGAGAAGTAATTCCGACGCAGCCGAGACAACCGTTTGCCAGGAGGATCCGAAGGATCTGGCGGACGCCCTGGCCAACGCCCGGGCCGACGAGCAAAGCTCGCTCGAGAGCGGAGAAGAGTCCGTCCAGGCGCGTCAGTCCCGATTCGAGCAGCTTCAGCGAGAAGCAGTTGCAGCGGCGAGCCGACCGAGGTCGAATCGAGTCAAAACCTCCACTCAAATGAAATGAGGCTTGTGCGCGGAAATTATCCGGGAGAAGTCCATGTCAACTAAACGAATCGCGTTGGGTATCACAGTAATGGTTGCGGCGGTCTTCCTGATGGCTCGTCCCTCGCAGGGACATCATGCTTTCATCGCGGAGTTTGACCCGAGCAAGCCAGTTCGCGTGCAGGGCACCATCGCACGAGTGGCCTGGACGAATCCGCACACTTGGTTCTTCGTCGACGCCAAAGGAGCTGACGGCAAGGTGCAACACTGGGCTTTTGAAGGCGGAGGGCCATACGCGTTGATCCGGCGTGGTTTTACTAAAGACTATTTAAAGCCCGGAACGAAGGTCGTGGTGGAGGGGTTCATGGCAAGGGGAGTTCCCTATCGCGCCAGCGCGCAATCGATAAAGTACCCGGACGGTCGGGTCCTCTTTGTCGGCACGTTCGGCGTCGGCGCTCCGCCCGTTGGGGCGAAGAATCCGCCCGCAAAATGAGCGAGTCCCGGAGGACGAAAACGCCAAATCGATTTGCGTTCTTAGGCTGGCTCACGGTTGTCGTCGTGGCCGGCGCCATCGCCATCTTCTGGACTGATTCGAGGCCTGTGATCGGGCGTACTACGACTGTCTACGCTCCTCGACGGACTCCGGACGGACAGCCCGATTTGAGCGGATTTTGGCAAGTTCTCAACACAGCCAATTGGGACGTCCAAGACCACCCGGCGGAGCCAGCGCCATACGCCACTCTGGTCGGGGTCTATCTGGTGCAGCCCGCTGGGCTCAGCGTCGTAGAAGGGGGAACAATCCCCTACAAAGCGGAAGCGCTCAAGAAGAAAGACGAGTATCGCCAGGAAAGACTTCATCCTGATCCACTCCTACTCGACAATGGATTCGAGGACTTCTCCGACCCCGAGGCTAAATGCTTCGAAGGAGGGGTTCCCAGGGCCACTTACATGCCTTATCCATTTCAAATTATCCAGACCAAGGACACGATCTTGATCGCATACGAGTATGCCGGGTCCGCCAGGATAGTGCACCTGGGCAATGACCTGGAGAAAACTCGATCCGCGCTCATCAACACCGACAGCTGGATGGGGCAATCCGTCGGTCGCTTCGAGGGCGACACACTCGTTGTCGATGACAGGTGGTTTAGTAACGACATCTGGCTTGACAGGGCCGGGGATTTTTACGGTCCCAATGCAGTTGTTACCGAGCGCTACACGCCGATTTCGCCGTTCCACATGAAGTACGAAGTTACCATTGACGACCCCGACAATTTTACCCGGCCATGGAAGATGAGCATGATTCTATATAAACATGTCGAACCGAACATGCAGCTCCTGGAGTTTCAATGTATCCCGTTCGCCGACGACTTTCTATATGGGAAGCTCTACAAAAAGAAGCCAACTGAATAACGTGGGCCGGGACCCTCTCGGCCGTACCGTCCGCGCCGCAATAAGGTTTAGCGCCCCGCTCCGAGCCGCCACGTTCGGGATCATTGCACTCGCCCTCTGCCTAGCTTTGAAAACAGGTCTCGCCCTTGGACGGCAACAGGTTGGCGGTAAGGCCGATCTGATGAATCCAGCGGCGCTCACGGCACGAGCTCCCAATACATTCGAAGCCGACTTCGACACGACCGCGGGCTCATTCGTCATCGAGGTGCACCGCCAGTGGGCTCCGCACGGCGCCGATCGGTTTTATAATCTCGTCAAATCGGGATTCTACGACGGGAACCGATTCTATCTGGTTAGCTCCCTGGTGGCAGCTTGGGGATTGAATGGTGACCCACCCGTTGCCAAGGCCTGGCTCGGGGCCCGAATTCCAGACGATCCAACCAACGTGCACAGCAACACGAAAGGGACCGTTGCGTTTTTTGAGCCCGACAAGCGCACCACGCTGACATTCATCAACCGCATCGACAACTCGACCATGCTCGATTTTCAAATTACCCCGTTTGGCGAGATTGTTTCGGGCATGGACGTTGTCGGGAAATTGTACGCAGGTTACGGCGATAGTCCGCCGAACGGAAACGGACCAGACATGAATCTGTTTTATAAAGAGGGAAACTTGTACCTCGCAAAAGAATTCCCGAAGCTCGACTACATCAAGAAGGCGACGATCGTCGCCGCCCGCGTGCCCTAACCATCACGCTGGCCGTTCCGAGGTCTCCAATGCGAATGTCACGCATCGCGTGAAGCCTCAGCCTGCTGCGGCTGGTCCATTCGTCCGTCAGCCATTTTCAGAAACAACTTGACTCTTCCGTTTGCGACGGCAAGAATACGCACTCCCAAAATGAAACCTCTCTCATCCCACCTCCTCATCCCCGGCTTCACTTGAGCCTGCTCTCTTAAACGTCGGTTCGCCGTTTAACACTCGAAAAATCAACGCAACGATACGCAACGCGCAGTGAGCGTGGCGCGCCAATTGGGTCGGTCTGGCGCCCTCGCCGTGCGTCGGCGGTATACCCTCCGGAGAGCGAGATGATACGCATCAAGAGTCTATTCGTGTTGCTGATTCTGACGCTGGCTGGCACGTGTTTGCGTAGTCCGGTTCTGTGGGGACAATCCGGAGGCACCGGCGCGCTGACGGTGAGTGTAACCGATCCAAGCGGAGCCGTGATCGTAGGGGCCAAGGTGACGATTAGCAACGGTGCGGCGGTCTCCCGCACGCAAACGACAGGTGACAATGGCGGCTACACCTTCACGCTCCTCACCCCCGGCGTATATCAGGTGAGCGTTTCGGCATCAGGCTTTCAAACGGTCACGGTACCAGGCGTCGCGGTGGACGTCGCGGAAACCAAAGTTTTCAATCAGACGCTCCAGCTGATATCTCAGACCCAAAAGGTCGCCGTAACGGGAGCCACGGAGAATATCCAGACGGAAACTTCGGCATTGGGCGGCGTCGTCAATCGCGCATCGCTCGTTTCGATTCCGCTGGCGACGCGTAACTATACCCAGATTCTGAATCTCTCACCGGGTGTCCTGACCAGCGTAACCGACGCCTCGGCGTTTGGCCGCGGGTCGCAGTCTATATACGTCAATGGGCACGACGACGCGAGCAACAGCTACCTTATGGATGGCGTTCAGGTGAGCAGCTATTCGGGCAGTACCACTGAGGACACGGCTGGCTCGTTCTACGGATCCATTCCGGTACCAAGCCCAGATTCTCTGCAGGAATTCAACGTGGTCACGTCGATGTATGACGCAAGCATCGGCCGCAATCCGGGCGCATCCGTGAATCTCGTGTCGAAAACCGGGACGAACAACTGGTACGGGGACATATTCGAGTTTTTTCGGAATGACGTTCTCGACGCGAACACGTTCTTCGCGAAGCTGGCTGGACATCCACGAGGAGAGCTGAAGCAAAACCAGTATGGAGGCACCCTGGGTGGGCCAATTGAGAGAGACAAGTTGTTCTTTTTCTTCTCCTACCAAGGGACGCGACAAATCAACGGCGTGGCCTCCCAAGGCACTTCGTCGGTTACTCTTCCGGCCCAGCTGACCAATGACAGGTCCCTCGCAACCCTGGGCGCCGAATTCTGCAACTCGCCTACGTTCCCGGCGAAGACGGGAGTCCCGAATCCGGCAGGCGATCAGGTCGCTTGCGACGGATCGAACATAAATCCCATTTCGTACGCGCTGCTGAATGCCAAACTGCCGGACGGGACCTACGTGATTCCTTCTCCTCAGGTGGTCTTGCCGAACGGTTCTGGATTTGCCTACTACAGCATCGGCGCGCCGTTTCATGAGGAGCAGGTGTCGTTCAACCTGGATTATGTGCTTTCACAGAAGAATACGTTTTCCGGCCGGTATTTTTTCGCGTATGCGCCGAACGTGAATGAATTCACAAGTTCAACAGAGCCGCCCGGGGCGGCCCGGAAGGACATCAACGGCAACCAACTCTTTTCCGCCAAGCTGACTTCCTTGCTGTCGAGCAATCTCGTAAATGAAGCGAGATTTTCTAGCTATTACATCCGATCCACACGCTACAGCCTATTTCCGGTGACCGCGACCGGTTTCGGCGTCACGCCGGCCAGCGCCACCTTTCCCGTCATGCCGGTCATATCCATTACCAGCGCGGGATTCGCCTTTGGCGGTGGCACGACGGATAACGAGTTCTCGCCGGTGCAGTCTTACGAATGGTCCGATCAGATCTCCTGGAACCACGGGAACCACACGCTGCGATTCGGCTACGACGAGCAGTTCAACATCATGAATGTCTGCTCGTGCGGCAAGACACGGGGCCAGCTTACGTTCCAGACGTTTTCCGATTTTCTTCTGGGGATGAGCGGGACCCAGAACGGCACCACTTTAAGCAACATTTACACGAGCAACGCCAACGTGCAGCTGTTCTCGAACCCGAACCTAGGGCGAGAGAACAATCTCAGCTTATACGCTCAAGACGACTATAAGGTATCGTCGCGCCTCACTCTGAATTTGGGCCTGCGCTGGGAATACGACGGAACGGGATACGACGACGCCGTGAATGGCGGCACGAATGCGCTCTGGTCGCTGATCGAAACGGTGCCGATTCCGCCGGCCTCCGGCACCTACGTAGGCTTTACCGTGAAGAAGAACTTCCAAGGCGCAGTGCCTGCGGGAGTGGTTCGTCGAAATACGAACCTGCTCACCTACGGCCACGCGCCCTTGGGTAATTTGGCACCGCGCTTCGGATTCGCATGGCAGCCTTTCAGCAGCAACGGCAAGTTTGTCGTACGAGGTGGATCGGGGATTTACTACAAATTGATCGACGGCCAGCACTTCCTCGATACCTGGGACGGAGAACCTCCCATCGCGGCACCGTTCACCCATACGGGGGCCAGCAACTCGGCGGCAACCTTTGCCATTCCGTTCACGCCGGCAATCACTTTGGGCACATTCAATTATTTTCTACGCACGCCGACGTCGGCGTTGTCGCTGGTGGGCGTCGATCCGAATCTGGATACACCTATCACCTTCAATTGGAGTCTCGACACACAATACGCGATCAGTCCGAGCGTGATGTTCGAGCTCGGCTATGTCGGCCAGCGGACTTACCATACCGAGGCCACGCTCATGGAGGATATTCCTACTCTCGCTACGGCGACGAGTCCCGTAAACTGCGGCGGCCCGTCAGGGTGCATCACCACAAACACTTCGGCGAACGCGCCGCAGCGCGTTCCTGTGCTGGGATTCGGCGCCGGCGGTTTCATCGAGACCGCCAACGTCGGCTTTTCGACCTATAGCGCGCTGCAGGCCACGTTGCGAAAGACCTTGTCTAATGGCCTTCAATTTCAGGCCGCGTACACGTGGGGCAAATGCTTGAGCGATTATCTCGGCACATCCACGGCCGCCAGCGGGGAGGGTGGATCAATCGCGTACGATCCGGCTTTGCAGGTCCAGGGGGGCAAGCGCATCGTGGGCGAATGCGGATACGATCGTCCGCAGCGGCTCGTAGTCAGTTATCTTTACAATTTTCCGAGATTCGACAGTGGCCAGGGCTTCACGGGGCACGCATTGTCCGGATGGTCGGTCGCGGGCATCACCACGGCTCAGAGCGGAAATCCCATCACATTAACGGACAGCCGCGCCGGTCAGGTGTACGGCGGTGTCGGAACAGGCGGCGCCAATCTATGCCTCGGGGAGTCGATCGGCGATGTATTTACGCACGGCTCGATGGTTTCGCGCCTCAGCGATTATTTCAATACTGGCGCATTCTGCGCGCCGCCCGTCGTTGGCGTCGTGAACGGAGTAGGGGGAGCGACAGGATACGGTAACGTCGGCATGAATCCTGTGCTCGGGCCGGGCCAATTCAATTGGGACATTTCTCTTCAAAAGCACACGGTCGTCGGCGGATTGCGTGAAGACGCGGATCTGGAGTTCCGAACGGACTTCTTCAATGCGTTCAATCACCCGCAGTTCAACAATCCGGCGTCGAATGTAGGGAGCGCGTCCACGTTTGGCGTGATTACGACAACTTCCGTGGGGCCGCGCATCATTCAGTTTGCGCTAAAGTATGTCTTCTAATCTGAGGGGCTGGCAAAGGCATAAGTTTGCGACGAAAGGAAACACGGATGGCGAGTTCGGGCAAGTTTGTCATGGGAGCGGTGGCGTACGACCCCAAGGTCGTGACGATTTGGGACGGGTTTCAGAAATACTTCGCGGCGCGTGGCCTCGATCTTGAGTACGTGCTTTTTTCGAATTACGAGCAGCAAGTCAAGGCACACATCGCTGGCCAGATTCACGTGGCGTGGAATTCGCCGCTCGCGTGGCTCGAAGTCGAGCGCGTGGCAACACGTCTCGGACGCCGCGTCGAAGCGATCTGCATGCGTGACACGGATATGGACCTGACATCTGTGATCGTGGTGCGGGCTGACAGCGCGATCCACGCTCTTGCCGATCTCAAGGGCAAGACCGTTGCGGTCGGAGCGAGCGATTCGCCACAGGCGAAATTGATCCCTCTGAATTTTCTCGCGCAGCAAGGACTAAACCCGGACAAGGATTTCAGCGTGCTCGTCTTCGACAAGCTCGTTGGCAAGCATGGCGACCATATCGGTGGCGAACGAGATGCGGTTCGGGCCCTGTTGCGGGGCGAGGCCGAGGCGGCGTGCATAGTAGACGGCAACCACCCGGCGTTCATTCGCGAGGGTACGATCCCGTCGGGAGCGACGCGAATTCTCGCGCAAACGCCCGTCTTCGATCATTGCAACTTCACGATATTCGACGATGCGCCCGCCCTGCAGATCGCACAGTTTCGCGAGCTGCTGTTGAGCATGTCCTACGCCGATGCCGAAGTCCGGCCGCTCTTCGATCTCGAGCGCCTGAAGCGCTGGGTGCCGGGCCGTATCGAGGGTTATGCCCAGCTTTCCGCAGCGCTCGATCGCTTCGGCACAGTCGACGCGTTCGTCGATAATATGGTGGCGCGATGCCAATAGACGTCGATCTCGGGTCTCTCGGATTTTCTGACGGCGGTCACCTACTGGTGAAACGGGCGCTCCGCACCGCCGGACCAGGCGGCTCGATCACGGTCGCCGGAAGGTCGCCCGAGTTGGAGGTCGATTTAAGAGCGTGGTGCCGCGACGCCGGAAATGCGTTTCGGTATCAGCCGGCCCAAGGTAGCCGTCCGGCACTCGCGGTCATAACAAACGGCGGGGCGGAAACGAATCGATGGTCCGGCGCGCAGCGTGCCGGCGAAGCCGATGGGGGCCAGCCCGGCGCAGTCGTCTCCCATGCGCCGCGGCGTTGGGGGCTAGCCGCACGTGGTGCCGCAGTTGAAGCGGGGGCCCCAGAATTCGATTTCCAGCTAGTGGACAAGATTGAGGTCTGGTCGGACGACGCTGCCCGGCTTTATGCCCAGGCGGTTGCGGCGCAGTGGGATCCTAAAACCGCGATTCCCTGGGACAGTCCGTTCGATCTCGATGACGACGTGGAAGACGCTGTCGTCCAGATCATGACTTATCTCATCGAGAATGAGACCGCGGCCCTGATCGTCCCTAGCCGCTTCATCGCGCAGTTGCATCCGCACTTCCGCGAAGTGATGCAACTTCTCGCGGTACAGGCGGCGGACGAAGCCCGCCATATCGAGGTTTTCACCCGCCGCGGATTGCTGAAGCGGTCGCAGCTTGGCCGTTCGACGATCGGGGGCCAGGCTTCTCTGAAGACCCTGGTTGAAGAAACCGAGTTCGCGATTGCCTCCTTCCTGCTCTCCGTGCTCGGCGAGGGAACGTTTCTCTCCCTCCTGTGGTTCATCGAGCGATATGCTCCCGATCCGGTGACGGCGGCCGTCGCCCGGCTGGCGGCGCAGGATGAAGGCAGGCACGTCGCGTTCGGCATCGCTCACCTCACGCAACACTTGAGCAACGACCCGAGCTACCGTCCGCGGCTCGCAGAGGCGGTGCGGCGTCGTCACGATGCACTGCAGCACACTGCAGGATTGAACGCCGAAGTGTTCGACGCTCTGGTGCTGATAGCGGCGGGTTCATGGCAGCCGGAAGACGTCCGCGAGGGACATCGGCGAGTCATGGAATTGACCCACGAAATGGATGAAGGGCGCCAAAAACGCCTCAGGCGCCTCGGTTTTGACGAGACCGAAGCAGCGGAGCTTTCTGGCTTGCATACACGGAATTTCATGTGATTGTTGAAGTACGAATTCGATCTGGAGCCTATTGCACTACCCTCCGCAGGACGATCATGAAGCAAGCGGTATGAAAGAAGGCACCACAGATTGTCAGCGAGCGGCCGTTGCGCACAACCAAGCGTCGGAAGTTTCACAGCCAAATGAAGAATTAGCCCGTCTTTTCTTTTCAATGATGTACGGTCGTCTAGGTCACTCTGATTCACGGGTGTTCTTGGGGGTTGTGTTCCCGATTTGTTCCTCGTTTGTTTCCGACTGACATTGTTCCGATGCGGAACAGGTCGAACATCCATCGGATGTTTACTAGTTGAAGTAGACAGAGTTCTTCGAAATACAGGATGGATCTCAGTTAGAAGAGAATGACTATGACGCTGAGCGTGGACGCCTTCGGCCGGAGAACAGTTCCTCTCTTTCGTGATCCGGAGCGTTTTGTCGCTCTCGGTCAAGTTCATGCGCCCGCTTAATTTCAAAGGCCAACTCACTTTAGTGTTCGGTGCCGCCGTCCTCCTCCTCGTCTGTCTCGGTGCGTTCTCCTATCGCAGGATTGTCCAGGAAGATGCGGATCAAGACTGGGTCGAACACACTCATCTGGTTTTGGAGGGTCTGGATGCCGTCCAGTTGGATGTAACCACTCAACGAACCGGGGAGCATGGCTACGGTGCTGGTGAGACCCACTTGCGGGACGACCTCGCCAAGGTGCGCCTGCTTACGTCCGACAATCCGAAGCAACAGCGCGCAATGGATCAGATTGAAGCGATCATCGCTGGGACGACTACGAATCAAAAGCACACCATGCAAGGCTCGACGCCCCGAAACCCGATGGTTGGCGACGCTTCGGTCGGTGATACCTCGGATGGAATCGACACCCTGCTCCAGGGCATGCGACAGGAGGAGCAAGGACTCCTCGCACATCGCCTGGAATCCGCTCGCATCGGCTCCCGGAGGATGAAGGCTCTTCTTGGTGTGGGAGGCGCGCTGGCTATCGTTCTTCTCTTCGTTGCAGGCGTGGTCGTCGAGAGCGAGATGCGCAAGCGCAGCCGAACCGAAGCGGAGTTGCGGACTGCAGAGGAGCGCTATCACCGACTCTTTGACAGCAACCCGATTCCCGCCTGGGTCTACGACCTCCAAAGCCTCGCCATTCTCGATATCAACGCCGAAGCGATTGCGCAATACGGCTACTCGCGGGAAGAATTTCTCGAGCTGAAGATCACCCAGATCCGTCCACCCGAGGACATTTCTGCCGTACTGGAAAGCACTATGAAGGCGCCCGATGCTCGGCAGAGCTCCGGTCCTTGGAGGCACATAAAGAAATCTGGCGAAATTATCGATGTAGAAATCAAATCCTATCCACTCGTGTTCGGCGACAAGCAGGCCCGGCTGGTGGCTGCACTCGATATAACGAAACGGAACCGGGCTCAAGAAGAGCTGCGCAAGAGCGAGGAGCGCTTCCGTCTCCTGGTATCCAACGTGAAGGATTACGCGATTCTGATGCTTGATCCGGATGGTCACGTCGCCAGTTGGAATGACGGGGCAGAGCGAATCAAAGGCTATAAAGCGGCCGAGATCGTAGGCCAGCATTTCTCACGCTTCTATTTGGAGGAAGATCTGCGGGGAGGCAAACCAGCATGGGAACTCGACGTTGCTACCAGAGAGGGACGCTTTGAGGATGAGGGCTGGCGCGTGCGGAAAGACGGCTCGCGATTCTGGGCCAACGTCGTGATTACTGCGTTGCGGGATGAAGCGGGCCAATTGCGGGGCTTTGGAAAGGTCACGCGCGACATAACCGAGCGCAAACGAGCGGAAGAGGAACTGCGACTCCGGAACGCCCAGCTCGATGCTGCCAACAAGGAACTTGAAACCTTCAGCTACTCGGTCTCTCACGATCTGCGGGCGCCGCTTCGCAGTATTGATGGTTTCAGCCAAGCTTTGCTCGAGGATTGCGCGGATAAACTCGATGTAGGAGAGAAAAGCAATCTCGATCGCATTCGCGCAGCCGCGCGCCGGATGGGGTTGCTGATCGACGATCTGCTCAATCTCGCTCGAGTCGCGCGATCGGAGATGCGCAGGGAGCGAGTGGATATCAGCGACCTTGCTCGCGTTGTCGTCGCCGACCTGAAAAAGACGCAGCCCGAGCGGCGAGTCGAGTTCCGGATTGAAGGTGGCATGGAAGCGACTGGTGATCCGCAGTTGCTGCGACTCGTCTATGAAAACCTCATTGGGAATGCTTGGAAATTCACGTCCAAGCGAGAATTCGCGCAAGTTGAGATCGGCAGAAGCCACGAGAACGGGACCCGCGCATATTTTGTTCGTGACAACGGAGCCGGATTCGACCAGGCCTATGCTGGCAAACTCTTCGGAGCGTTCCAGCGGCTTCATGGGATGACCGAGTTCCCCGGGACCGGTGTGGGTCTTGCCACCGTGCAACGAATCATCCATCGGCATGGAGGAAAAATTTGGGCCGAAGGAGCTGTCGATCAGGGAGCCTCTTTCTACTTCACCTTGTGATGCGGTTTGGGAGGAAGTCCAGTCATGGAAGATAAAGTGATATTGCTAGTGGAGGATAATCCCGACGACGAAGCACTTACGCTTCGGGCACTAAAGAAGAACAATATCAGCAACGAAGTGGTTGTGGCGCACGATGGCTCGGAAGCGCTGGACTACCTGTTTGGAGAAGGAATGTATGCGGGGCGCGACACTCAAATCGTGCCGCAAGTGATTCTTCTGGACCTGAAGCTGCCGAAGGTAGATGGCTTCGATGTGCTACGCAAGATGAGGGCCGACGAGCGAACGAAGCGTCTGCCCGTGGTAATCCTGACATCCTCGAATGAAGAGCAGGACAGAATTAGCGGGTACGATCTGGGCGCAAACAGCTACGTCCGCAAGCCGGTTGAATTTGGGAGTTTTCTCGAGGCGGTTAAACAGTTGGGACTGTACTGGCTGCTTTTGAACCAGACGGCGCCGCCTGCTCGGAGGACGTGAATGGCGATACCCCTTCGCGCCCTGATTGTCGAAGACTCCGAAGACGACGCGGCACTGATGGTGCGCGAGCTGGAGCGCGGCGGATTCGATGTGACGCATTTGCGAGTGGATAGCGCCACGACGATGAATGCTGCACTCGAGTCCGGACGTTGGGATATCGTGATATCCGATTATTCGATGCCCGGGTTCTCGGGAGCAGAGGCATTGAAGCTCTTGCGCGCGCGAACGTCGGAAATCCCGTTCGTCTACGTTTCCGGAACGCTGGGCGAGGAGACAGCGGTGGCCGCGCTCAAGTCAGGCGCACAAGACTACCTCATCAAAGGAAAACTAGGCCGATTGGTCTCCGCCGTTGAGCGCGAATTGCGGGGTGCGGAAACGAGGCGTGAGCGCCAACGCTTGGAGACCCAGGTTCACCTGTTGAGGAGATTTGAAGCGATTGGGCGGCTGGCTGGCGGAATCTCCCACGATTTCAATAACGTGATCGGAGCAATTCTAGGCTTCGCGGAGTTGGGGCTCGAGGAACTCCCGAACGATCATCCGACTCGCAAGCGTCTTCAAAGGATTTGCGATCAAGCCAGGCGCGCCGGGGGACTGACGCGCCAGCTGTTGGCTTTTGCCAGACGGCAAGTCTTGCAGCCGCAGAACCTGGAAGTGAACCGCGTGATTCAGGACACGATGAGCCTGCTTGGAACCATTATCGGCGAGCACATTCGAATAGAGCTCGTCCTCTCGGACGACCTGGCACCGGCATGGGCGGACGCCACGCAGGTCGAGCAGGTCATTATGAATCTGTGCCTCAATGCCCGCGACGCGATGCCTCAGGGCGGCCGAATCGCCATTCGGACGCAAATGACTGAGATCCGTCCTGGAGATTCTGTGCCACAGCCCTATTACCGGCCGGGGAAATACGTTTTGCTCACGATTTCCGACACTGGAACTGGCATGGATCGCGAGACTTTGGAACATATCTTCGAACCCTTCTTCACGACGAAGGAAATCGGCAAGGGGACGGGGCTCGGTCTGGCCACGGTGTATGGAATCGTCAAGCAACATGGCGGGATCGTGGATGTGCAGAGCGAGATGGGCAAGGGAACGGAGTTCCGCGTTTACTTCCCGGCCGGTTCCGGTGTCGCCGAAATCGTAGAGAAGAAAACAGAAGCGAAGGTCGTCCGAGGGACCGAGACGATTCTTGTTGCTGAGGACAATGACGGCCTCAGAGAATTAGCAAAAGAGATGTTGGAGTCCTTAGGCTATCACGTCCTTCTGGCGGCTACGGGCGAGCAAGCTCTCGAAATATTCGCGACAGACCACAAGTCAATCGATCTGGTTCTTCTGGATGTGGTCATGCCCGAAATGGGAGGACCGGCTGCCCTTGAGAAGATGCTGACGATCAAACCGGGTTTGCGAGCAATCTTCACGACGGGCTACACCGCAGAAGCGGACTCTGTGCGCTCGATGACAGATCGCGGCGCGTTGCTTCTCCAAAAACCATACGGCTCAAAGGATCTTGCACAGAGTGTTCGCTCTCTTCTCGATGAGAGCGTCTGACTTCGGCAGTTCGTTTCCTGGCAAGCCGTATCGCCGTGCCTGAGGCCCTAACGTGCGATTTGCAAGGAGGAGCATCGAATGGCGTTCGCTGAAAGGAAGCTGCGAAAGCAGGAGCAAATGTCGGATGCTGTCAGCGATTACTACGATTGTTCCTGGTGCCTCTGGCCCGGTGTGTTCTTGGAGAAAGGTGACGAAGTCCAGGCCCAACGAGAGTTTGATGCTAACCTTTGCAAAGACTATCCCCAACCTCAGACCTAGGTTGAAAACCAGGTTCAAAGGCGGCCTCCTACGTCAGTCAATACTGAGAAACGCATGTCTCTCAAATCTGACTGGAGTTGCGATTCCGTACAGGGAAGCATCGCACGGCGAATATGCCGGTGAGGACCTCGCCGAACCGTGGGATCGGAACAATCAGGTTCTGTGATAGGACCGATTCAAATGTTGCGTTTGCTTTGAAAGACAACGTCAGTCAGAGCGCGATTGAGAAGTTGACGGTGCCACGGACTTCCCTAGCAGGCCGCTGAAAAATTGAGTTTGGGTGGCAGTTCCTTTCCGCCATTGGGTTATTCGTGAGTTGCGAGTGAGCGTTCGCTCGGTTTTATTCGCTACGGAACGCCCGAACTGGCGTTCCCGG
>Ga0335074_10006340_pt1 | contig 16416 bp, 14 predicted proteins | sample Lox_Sample_23_FD_206715 | JGI IMG/M metagenome (GOLD analysis project Ga0335074, IMG submission 206715) | Soil microbial communities from Loxahatchee National Wildlife Refuge, Florida, United States - Lox_Sample_2.3 | ecosystem: Environmental > Terrestrial > Soil > Wetlands | place: USA...
CAGGGAAACACGACATTTGCCGCGGAGGGCGGGGTCTCAGGCCAAGGCATTGGAGGGAAAGGCCAAATTTCCGTGCTCTGGACGTCAATGATAGAGGTTCTCCGGCTTGCGCTCGATGGCAGCACGAAATCTGCGCCCGTTATACGCCCGCTGACATTCTAAAGGAGACGCTTGAATTCCTCCACATTCAGCCCGGCCTCCCGGATCAGTGCGCGAAGGTGCCTTTCGCCAACTCCCTGTGGTTCGGAACGGACAGACGCCTGTGCGGCGAGCTGGTGTGCCGGAGGATGATGTGGCTGCCGTGCTGGGCGTCGATCTCGTATCCGATTTTTTCAAATGCCCTTTACGGCGTCTTTGCCGGAGACCACCGGCAGTTTCATGCACTAAGCACCTCAATGACATCCTCGGAAATGCCCGGCGGCACAGGCTCGCTTTTTTAGGCTCTCCAAATAGCCCTCGATGGCCTCCCGAATGTTCGCGGCCGCCTCGGCGCGCGTGCTGCCCTGCGATACGCAGCCGGGCAAGGCCGGACAGGTCGCTACGATCATTCCATCCTCGTCCAGCTCGAAATAAGCGCGATATTTCATACTCGGTACTCGATCAGATTCCGGCCGTCAGAGTAGCGCAGCCGGGTGCGCGACATATTTGTGGACCGAATTTGGGACGCGAAAGGGCGGCGCAGCAGAGCCGCCCAATAGTTGTTGTGGTAGGGTGTGAACACGCAGCGCTTCTTATCATAAACCAAGGGGAAATGGGCCGCGGCCGGTCGCTACCTACTCTCGTATGCTAAGAGTTCGCCGCTGCCGGACTCGAATAACGCCATGCGATGGCGCGGTCCGCGGGATCTCAGTCCGCCACCAGGGGACCTTCGCCGCCCGATAACTGCGCCAAGATGGCTTCCCGCCGTTTATAGGCCGCCGTCACCGTGGATTCCATGGCCATCCAGTAGACCGCGATGCCCAGCGCCGCGGCCAGGGCCAGAGCGGCGTAGAAGACGGTCTGGCTATCGAAGGCGTAACGCGCCAAAAACGCCAGAAACACCGGCAGCATAGCGATGGGATAGAGCAGAAGCAACAGCCCCTGGGAACGCCGGGCGCTGCCGGCGCCGGTGGCTCTCTGCGCGCTCATGGGACGAGCATAATTGACCGAACTCAAGTTACCCACACTTAGTAAGTACAACGCGGCGATAGCAGTAACCGCAAAAGCCTCGCCGATCTGACCCAGCGGGATGTCCAGGCGCAAGATGGAGCACGCCAGCGCGATAGCCGCCACTTCGGCGAAGATGACGATGGCCGCGGCAATGTTCTTACCGGCTACCGCGCGCGAAATCGAGATGGGTGCCAGGTAGAAGAGTTGCGCGGCGGAACGGTCGAATCCGAACGAATTGCCATAAGTCACTTGCGCCAGCAGAAACAGCGCATATAGACTCACCACAGTTAGAAAGTTAGACGAAACCGCATTATGGGTGATGCGCCCGCGTAGCATGGTTGGCAGCCAAACCACCAGGCCGAAGGAGAATCCCATCACAAAGACCATCCGGAAGCGCGGCGTGCGCGCGAAGGAGCGCAGTTCTTTCTCGACGATGGCGGCTACAGGGTCGGGAAGCAGCAGCGCGGGCAAGCGGTAGAGGCGATCGGTAAAGCTCCGGTCTTTGGCGGATACGGTGGCGGCTTGCGCGGCCTGAAAATCGAATCGCAAATTCCGTTCGAATTGCCAGCGCGCGAAGTAGTAGGCCGCGAGGCTCCAACCGACCAGCACCGCGGCGCCCGTGTAAGTACCACCGGTGGGCAGCAGCATGAAGTGTGCGGCGGCGCCCCACGGCCAAACAAGATTCGATGCGGTCGGCAAAACACGCTCGAGGCGCCGTCCGCCCACGCCTGTGACCATCAGCAGCCGCGGCAACACGCCAAGCAGCATCAGCAGCAGCCCGATAATTTCACGAATGCCTCTGCGGGTCAACAGGCGCTCGAGCAGACTCCGCAATCCGGCCGCGAGAATCAGATTGAACGCGGCGAAAAGAATTACCGCCATTGGAATGCGAGCCGCCGCTCCCAGCCCGTCGAATGCCGGATTGCGCAATAAGCCGATGGTGATGCCGGTGAGCAGCAGCAATAGCTCCGCGCAGGTGGTAATACGCAGTAACAGTTCGACAAAGAACAACGAGCCGCGCGGCACGGGATAGATGAGCAACTTGCGCAAATCGAGCGATCCGCCCATCGCGCCCGACGCCATGGGCGCCAGTTGCCAATAGACGGAGATGGCCAGCAGGCCCGCGGGCAGCCAGGTTATGATCAGCCGCTCGAAGCGGGAGGTGGCCGCGACCTCTTCCGCCACAAGGGAGAGCAGCGTCCAGAACCCATACCAGAGCGCCGCCAGGACCAGCGAAGTCCAGGCGCTGCGCCCGCTCGAAAAACGCATGCTAAGCCATTGCGCGCGCAATAAGGCCCGGATCATTTCAGCCACTCCAACTCATGGAATTCGTGCCCCGCGCCGACTACGCGCACAAAAACATCTTCGAGCGAGTCTGTTCCGCCGCGCAATTCATCCATGGAGCCTTCGCGGACGATCCTGCCGTTATCGATAATGGCGGCGTGGTCGCACAAACGTTCCACGACTTCGAGCACGTGCGAAGTCAGAAAAATGGTTGCGCCGCGCCGCACCTGGTCAAGCAGGATGTCTTTCATCAGGCGCGCGCCGACTGCGTCCACGCCTTCGAAAGGCTCGTCCATGAGGAACAGATCGGGGTGATGGATCAGGGAGGCGGCCATGGCCAGCCGTTTGCGCATGCCCTTCGAATATTCCGCGATCATTTTGCGCTTCTCACGCAATTCGAACAGATCCAAAAGCGACAGCGCGCGTTCTATCGCCATGGGCCGCGCCAAGCCGTACATGCGGCCCACGAACTCCAGAAACTCGGCGCCCGTGAGCCGGTCGAAAAGCAGTGACTCGTCGGGCACCAAACCGATGCGCCGCTTGATCTCGAGCTCGCGTTCGGCCAGGGGCATGCCCAGGATCTCGATGCTTCCCGATGTCGGCGGAATCAGGCCGGTCAGCATGCGGATGGTAGTCGACTTACCCGCGCCATTGGGGCCGAGAAATCCGAAAAAGCAGCCGCGGGGCACAATCAGATCCACCCCATCCACGGCGGCTTTAGCGCCGTAGACTTTGCGCAGGTTATGAATGGCAATGGCCGGAGAATCCGCCATGACTATCCGAAAAACTTCACCGCCATGCGCTGCCACCAAGGCCAATCGTGACCCGTGCCGTCGCCCCAAACATCCAGCCAGTGCGGTATTTGCTTGTTATCCATAATGCCGGCCAGGCGCAGATTCTCCTTGAGGCAGATATCGGTTTCGCCGGTGGCCAGCACCAAGTGCGTTCCGTTGCGGTACTCCCCGAGATACCGTTCGTCAGTAAGATTGGGCAGGAAATCGGGCGGGCAATTGAAGTAACAGTTATCGTCGTAGTAGCCGTTGAGAAACTGATGAATATCGAAGGCGCCGCCCATGCTGACGCAAGGTCCCACCAGTTCGGGATGGCGGAGGGCGAAGTTCATCGAATGATAGCCGCCGAAACTGCATCCGGTGACCGCCACGCGGGCTTCCGGATTGCGGGCGTGGATGAAGGGCAGCACTTCGTGAACCAGGTAGCCTTCATATGCGAGATGCCGCAGCACGCGCTCGCGCGGCGGAATGCCGCGGTTGTACCAGCTTTCCGTATCGACGCTATCGACACAGAAGGCTTGCAGACGGCCGGCATCATATTGATAGCCGATGGCGCCGATCATGCCGCGATCCTCGTAATCGTAGAAGCGTCCCATGGAAGTGGGAAAAACGATGACGGGCATCCCCGCGTGCCCGAATACCAATAGCTCCATGTCTCTGCGCAGATGGGGACTCGACCACTTGTGATATTCTCTGTTCACTCGGATCAGTATAGCCGCCTGAAGGCGTGCTTCGCACGGCCCGGATGGAACAACATGTGACTTGGCACTGTCTGCCGGCGCTTGTGGACGACAGGCCACATAAAACGACGGCCTGTCCCACCCTGACCTGGTGAGCCGAGGGAGACATAGGGTGGCGCCGCCTTGGGGCGAACCGGGTTCGCCCTGAAACGGATGCTAAAATGTGGAAGGTCTCGTATGGCGGGCGACTCGATCAAAGGTTCTTTGCGCGAAAAAGGCGTGCGCCTCACGCGGCAGCGGCAGATCCTGCTCGAGCTGATCGACCAGACCGGCGAGCATCTGGACGCGGAGCGGCTCTTCCAGCTCGCCAAGGAAAAAGATCCCAAGATCAACCGCGTTACCGTCTACCGTACGCTGAAAATGCTGAAGCAAGGCGGCATGGTGGACGAGCTGGACCTCATGCATCATGAGGGCGACCAGCACTACTACGAGACCCGCCTCAAGCAGGAACACGCCCACGTTATTTGCCTGCGCTGCGGCAAAGTGGAAGAATTCTTTGGGGAACCCTTGCAACGCCTGCGTAAACAGATCGAAAGCCATTTCGGATTCCAGATCCTGCTGGCCCGCACGGAGGTTGGCGGATATTGCGCACATTGCCAAACGCTGCGCGCGCTGGAGTTGGAACGCGCGCGGCAGCATAGCCTTCCGGATGAGCCGCCGGGCGCCGCCGCGTCTTCAGCCGGCAGCGCATCGCACCGGCCCCGCGCCAGGCGCGCCGTCTGATGGAAACCACTACCGCGGAACTGGCTCCCTCGGCCTCCATCATCGTCATCGATCCCAGCGGCCATCGTTCGCGCATGGAGCTTGCGCCGCTGCCTTTCCGCATCGGACGCCAAGCCGACAACAACCTGATCCTGCGCGATAGCCGCGCCTCGCGCGAGCACGCACGCATCGTGCGCGTCGGCGGCGAATACGAGATCGAAGACGCCGGCAGCCGCCACGGAATTTACGTCAACGGCAAGCGCGTGGAACGGCAGGTTCTGCATAACTCCGACCGCATCGAGTTCGGTTTCCCGGATTCCTATCAGCTCATCTTCGGCCTGGAAGGCGCCGAACTCAACCGGCTGATCGATCAGTTCGGCGCGCACGAGCGGTCCGGGCCGGCGGGCAGCACGACGGGTCCGGGCTCGAACCTGGTGAAGCTGCGCGCCATTCTGGATGTCGCGCGCAGCCTGCAGACCGGCCTTTCCGTGCAGGACGTACTCAACTCCGTGGTGGACGCGGCCCTGGCCATCACCGGCGCGGAGCGCGGTTTCATGCTGCTGCGCAAGGAAAATGAGCTGGAGATGCGCGTGGCGCGCAACCGCTACGGCGCCACGCTTCCGCCGGGCGACCTGCGCGTGCCCCGCCATGTGATCAAGCGCGCGCTCGAACAGCGCCGCGATCTGCTTTCCATGAATTTCGATCCGCACGGCACCGGGGAATTCACACCGGAGCGCAGCATCGTGGATCTGGAATTGCGCAGCGTGGTTTGCGTGCCCCTGGTGCGCATCACTCACCTGCGCGGCGATGCCACCAACATGCTCTCGACCGCCGAAGAAACCGCCGGCGTCATCTACATGGATTCGCGGCTGGCCGCCGCCGATCTCGCGGGCGGCAATCGCGAACTGCTGCAAACGTTGGCGATAGAAGCGTCCACGGTGCTCGAAAACGCACGTCTGCTGGAAGAGGAGCGCATCAAGCTGCGCATCGAGGAAGAGCTGGATGTGGCGCGCACCATTCAGCAGGGATTGCTACCGCGCTCGCTGCCCACCGCCGGCTGGTTTCGCGTCTGCGGCAGCAGCGTGGCCTCGCATCAGGTGGGCGGCGACTACTTTGATGTGATGCCCGCCGGTGCGGATGCCTGGGCCGCCGTGATCGCGGATGTTTCCGGCAAAGGCGTGAGCTCCGCGCTGCTGGCGTCGCTGCTGCAGGGCGCCTTCCTGGCGGCCGTGCATACTGACGGAGCTCTCGACACGCGCATCGAGCGCATTAATGCGTTCTTGAACGAACGCACCGCGGGCGAAAAATACGCGACGGTTTTTTATTGCATGCTGGAGCGTTCCGGAAAGCTTGACTATGTGAACGCCGGACATTGCCCGCCGCTGATTGTGCGCCGCGCAGGAACCATCGATTCGTTAATCGCCACGGGGATGCCGGTTGGATTGGTCGATTCCGCCGAATTCGCATTGGGCGAGACGATGCTTTCTTCGGGCGACAAAATCGTGATCTACACCGACGGCGTCACCGAAGCGCAGAATCTGCAAGGCGAATTCTTCGGCCGGCAAAGGCTGCGGCAGACCATCGCGGAGCATCAGGCGGATTCCTGCACGGCATTGCACGAAGCCATTTCCGGCGCGGTCGCGGCGTTTACGGAAAGCGCGCCGCAAGCCGACGACGTGACGCTGGTGGTAATGGAGTATGGTGGCGATTAGCGTCCGCCGGGCAACCGAACCTTACCGCAGCGATCCAATGGAATACTGCAAAACCGCGTACGCCTTCTGATAATCGTACTTCGCGCCGAGATTCTGCACTTCCGCCTGAGTCAGGCTTAACTGAGCTTGGGTAAGTTCCACAATCGAACTTAGTCCCAGGTTATAGCGTCCTTGGGCCAAGTCGAGCGCCATGGTGGCCTGGCGCAGTAACTCGGCCGTAACATCCAGCTCGTGATACGCCGTTTGGGCTTCGTTCCAAGCCACCCGCACGTCCCGCGCGATTTTTTCCTCCAGATCCCGGACCTGCTGATCGGCGGCTTGGGCGCGGAAATTGGCGGCTTCGCGCCGCGCCGCGAATAAGCCGCCATTGAAGATAGGGATTTCCAGATTCACCGCGGCGCCCTCGTATTCCGGAGGAGTGGGCACGGTGGTCAATTGCTTGATCAACGGGGTAAAGCCGCCGACACCCAGCAAACTCACCGTGGGGTATGACAGATCGCGCTCGGCGCGGGCGAAGCGGTAAGCCGCTTCCCGCGCGAGCCGCACGCCGGCTAACTCCGGACGCTGCTGGAGCGCCTGCGCCACTAAATCCACGTCGTTCCCCGCCGGACCGGCGGGCAGCGGCTCTTCGGTGAGCTTGTAGGTTTGGTGTTGTTCGAGACCCATGGCGCGGGTCAGCTCGGCGAATGCCTGGCCGACTTCGTCCTGCGCGCGGATCTGCAGCAGCTTCGCCTGCGCTAAGTTGACCGAAGCGAAACTGAGGTCCAATTCCGACCGCAGCTTGTTTCGCGTAAGTTCACTTACTTGATCCACTACAAGCTGGCGCGCGGCGACCGTCTCATTGGCTACCTTCACCAGCGCCTGGGCCTGCAAGGCATCGAAGTAAGCCTGATTGACGTGCAGCACAACGTCGTATTGGGTGGCTTGCGATTGCTGCGCGCTGGCTTGCGATTGCAATTTGGAGCTGGCTACCAGGTTGGGCGTGCGTCCGGAATCGGTAATCAGTTGGTTCAGCACGATGCCCTGGCTGAAGCGGTCCCACAAGCGGGACACCGTAAGATACCCCGCGCCAATGCGCGCTTGCGGATTGGCTTCCGAGCCGGTGACATCGCCCTCCAGCGTGGGATAGTAAGCCGCGCGCGCCTCGGAGACGGCTTGTTTGGACGCCTGAAAAGAGAGTTGCGCGGCCTGCACTTGCGGATGGTTCTTGAGGGCCAGAGCTTCCGCGTCTTTGAGAGTAAGTGAGTTGGTCTGCGCCAACAAGCCCGCGCATGTCAGCACTAACATGATCCCAAGATGTTTCATATAGCCTCCGGTCTCGTTTCGGGCGGTGTGCGCCGCCGGTTGCGGTAAACCAATAAGTACGCGGCGGGTACAATGAACACAGTCAATAGCACAGACGAAGTCAAGCCTCCGATAATCGCGCGCGCCATGGGAGTATATTGCTCGGCGCCGGTTCCTAACTTCAACGCCATGGGGATCATGCCGATGATGGTGGCCAGCGACGTCATCAGAATCGGGCGCAGACGCACGCGGCAGGCAGTGACAATCGCATCCGTTACGGACAGTCCCTGTTCTTCCAGCCGGTGCGCGAAGTCCACGATCAGGATGCTGTTAGAGTCCGCAATGCCGATCAACATCAGCACGCCCATCAGCGACATGACGTTCAGCGTGGTGTGCGTCAAAAACAGGATAATCAGCACGCCCACGAAACCCATGGGGATGGCCAGCATAATGAGCACGGGATCTAGAAACGAGCGGAACTGCGCCACCAGAATCAAATAAAGCAGGAAGAACGACAGGCTGAAACCGAAGCCGAAGCTCCTGAAGGATTGATTCATGCCTTCCACCATGCCGCGCAAATCCACGCGCACATTCTCCGGCTTGGTCCGCGCCAAAGTATTGCGGATCAGGCCCGCCACTCGTCCCAGATCCTCGCCGGCGGGCGTCACATACACGTCGGTAATACGCTGGATCTGGTGATGATCGATCTCGGTGGGAGTCTGAATATGGGTCAGCTTCACTACGTTATCGAGCGTGGTAGGAAGCGGCAGATTGGGCGCGCGTAAGGGAATATTGCTTAAGTCGAGGGTATCATGAATGGCCGGGAAGCCGTGTTCAAAATACTGGACAGTAAGATAATAATCGTTGCCGGTCTTATCGTCCACCCAATAATTAGGCGCGATCATGTAATTGGAATTCAGCGCCGCGATCACGTTATCCACTACGTCTTTTTGACTAAGTCCGAGTTCGCCCGCGTGTACCCGGTCGACATCCAGCCGGATGCCCGGATAGTTCATGTCCTGCGGAATATAGACTTCGCCCACCCCGGGCAGGGCGCGAAAACGCGTGGCCAGATCCTGCGCGAAATCGAAGTTTCTTTTCAGAACTCCGCTGGACACCTGCACGTCAATGGGCGCCGGCATGCCCGAGTTAATGATGGCATCCACCATGGAGCCGCTCTGAAAGAACGTGCGCACGTCCGGCAATTGCGCGGCGATGGCCTTCCGCACGCGGTCCATGTAAACAAATGTGCTGACCTTATGATCTTCGTTGAGCGCCACCTGCACGGTGCTGGTATACTCGCCCGCGTTGTTGGTGTACAAAGACGTAAAGTCGTCCACCACGCCGATGTTGGAAACCACCATCTTGAAATCGTGCGGAGTTACGATGCCGCGAATGATGTTTTCGACTTTATTGATGTATTGGTCGGTGATTTCAATGCGCGTGCCGGTGGGGACCTTTACGTTGACGGTGAATTGTCCGGCGTCGGTGCGTGGAAAGAAGGCCACGCCCAAGAAAGGATAGATACCGAAACTCAAAATGAAAACAGCCGCCAGCGCCGCCACGGTGAGCCCTGGCCGCTTCACGGCGCGCCGCACCCAGCGCTCATAGAAATCCAGCAGCTTACCGAACCCGCGATTAAACGCCGCGTTGAACCTATCCCACCGCGACTTACCTCCTGGGTGCACGGGCAGGGGATGCTCGGCGCCGCCTTCCGAGGGCGCGTGCTGTTTCAGAAACCGCGAACAGAACAACGGAATCACCGTCATGGCAACCACGAAAGAGGCCAGCAGCGATAGCGAGAAGGCCAGCGCCAGGGCGGAGAAGAGGAACTTACTCACACCGTATAAGAAGACTACCGGAAAGAAGTCCACCACATCGACCAGCGTGGCGGCCAACACCGCCAAACTTACTTCATTGCCTCCCACTTCGGCTGCAATACGCGGCAGCGCGCCCATTTCCAGGTGCCGGTAAATGTTTTCGAGCGAGATGACCGAGTTATCGATGACGCGCGAAAAAGCCAGCGCCATGCCGCCCAGGATCATGGTGTTCACCGTGGCGCCCATGAGCGCCAATACCACGAAAGCGGCCATGGCGGAAAGCGGAATCGAAAGCAGCACGGCCGAAGTTGCCCGCAGGCTGCCCAGAAAAAGCAGGATCATGAGGCTGGTCAGGACTAAGCCGATACCGCCCTCGTGCAGCACGGTTTCAAGCGCGGCCTTCACATAGACCGACTGATCGAATACCACGTTAGTGACTAACTGCTTGGGAATACCGATCAGATGAGAAGTCAGCTTGCGGATATCGTCGACCACCTGAATGGTATTGGTATTACCTCCCTGCTTCATGATCGCGATATAAGCAGACCGCTGGCCATTGACGCGCACGATGTTGTATTGAATCTGGTTGGCGTCCTCCGCCCTACCCACGTCGGCCACCCGCACCCATGATTTGCCGACGGTTTTTATAGGCACTTGATTCAGCTCGGCCATATCGCGCACCATGCTGTTCGAGTAAACGTAATAATCGGTCGGGCCGATCTTTACGTCGCCGGCGGGCAGGATCAGGTTTGAGTTATTGACGGCATTTACCACGTCCATGGTGCTAAGTTGGCGCGACGCCATCTTATAAGGATCTACATACACCATGATCTGCCGGTACTTGCCGCCGAATGGAGGCGGAATCTCGGCGCCTTTCACCACGGCGATCTGATTACGAATCTGGAACTGCGCTAAATCGTGAAGCTGTGTCTCATTGAGCCCTTTGCCGGCCACTGTCACCAGACAGACCGGCAGACTGGAGGCATCGAACTTGAGCACTACGGGCGGCAAGGTACCGGGCGGGAGACGCTTCAAATCCGCCAAGGCCAGATTGGAAAGCTGGGTGACATCGGCGTCCGCGTCGGTGCCGGTCTGGAAGTGTACCTTGATCATGCTGACGCCCAGCAGCGAGCGCGATTCGGAATACTCCACGCCGCTGGCCAGCGTAAACCAGCGTTCCAGGGGATTGGTGATATCGAACTCGATATCTTCCGGCGGCATGCCGGTATAAAAAGTGGCGACCACCACCTCGGGGATATTGATGGGCGGAAACAGGTCCACCGGCATGGTCTGCCAACTGACAATGCCGATAGCCGTCAGCGCCAGGCAAAGAACAATAATGAAGTGGGGGTTGCGAATCGAGAAACCGGACATGGTTTGCTACTTACTCTCGTAATTCATCAGGTCGACGGTTCTGGGCTGCACTAACTCACCTTGCCGCAAGGCCCCGCGATCGCTGACCACCACCTGCTCGCCGTCGGTCAAGCCGGCCAACACTTCCGCATAGCCGGCGTTCTGTACGCCGAGCGTGATACTCCGTATGTCAATGTGGTTCGAAGGGTTCACCACCATGACGCTGGTATGATCGCCGTTATGATCCACGGCTTGTAACGGCACAGCCAACGCGGCGTTCTTATGCTGAAGTTGCAGAGTAGCGTCGGCGTACATTCCTTGAATCAACACATGGTTGGGATTCGGCACATCGACTTCGGTGTGCATGGTCCGCGTCTCCGAGGATACATCGGCCGAGGTACGCGCGACCTTTGCCGGAAAGATCTTATCCAGTGCCACGATGCGCACGTTCACGGGATCGCCAATGTGGATGTAAGGCACATCCGACTCCGGCACTGGGATCACCAGGCGGAAGACGTCATCTTCCGACAGCCGCACTAACGGAAGGGATTGCGTACTGGAACCGGTGCCGGCCTGCACCAGAGTGCCAAGGTTCGCGTAACGCTGTGTGACGACGCCGGGAAAAGGCGCCGTAATGCGCGAGTAATCGTAGAGAACCTGGTCGTGGACCAGTCTGGCTTGGGCCTGGGCTAGCTCGCTTTGCGCCGATTCTAAAGATGACCTGGCGGCTTCCACTTGCGCTTGCGACGCCAGATCTTTCCCCTGCCAATCGTCGACTTCCTGCTGCGCGACTAGCCCGGGCTTGGAATCGGACACATTCTTCAGGCGCTGGTATTGCAAATTTGCGACGGTATGCTGAGCTTCCACCTGACTAAGGCGGTGTGACGCCGTAGTGACCTGGTCAGTCATGTTTTTGATGGCGGCTTTATCCTGCTCCAACTGCGCTTCTAATTCCGGGATTTCGAGGACGGCCATTAATTGCCCTTGGGTCACCCGGGTGCCGTAATCGACGTTAAGTTGGCGGACATAGCCGGACTCTTTCGCGTAGACATCAATTTCCTGGAAGGGCACTAACTCGGAGGATAAAGTAAGTTGGCGGTCGATGGGCATGCGCAGCGTGCGGGTTACTCCTACCGAGGCGGCGGCGGTTGGCATTTCACTATCCGCGTGCCCATTCCGGGAACAGGAAGTGCCGGCTGCTTCGACCAGGGCAACCACAATCGAGACCGCCAGGATAGCCGCTCTACTTCGGTACATGTTTGGTCCGCTGGATTTGATGGCGCAGGGCCTCGATCGAAAACCCTGGCGACTGGCATAGATCAATCAATTCTTTTTCTTTGGCCAGCAGGGCCGCCGCGTGGGCGGGAATGCGGCTGGCTATCTCGTGGGGAACCGACACAACTCCGTGCGCATCGCCGTGCAATAAATCGCCGGGGCTCACACGTAGTCCTCCTATTGAGACTTGCTCGCCAAAGTCTACCACATGCGCGTAAGCGTGGGATGTCGAAACACCACTGGCATAAACGTGAAAGCCGGCTTGGCGGATGCCCGGCAGATCGCGCAGCGCGCCGTTGGTGACATATCCGACACATCCGAGCGCCAGCCCGATCCGCGCATGAATTTCGCCGAACAACGCAGCAAAGGCAGGCTTCTCATCCACGTCTTCGATGACAATGATACGCGGCGCCGGCATGCGCGCAATGTATTCCCAGAAATCCATGTTTTGGTGATAACAACGATGACCGGCGGGTGCGGTCGTGGTGCGTATGCGGCCGGTGACGGCGTAACCCACCATGGGCGGCAGTTCGGGTGAAAAGCAGCGAATTGAGATACTTGTAAATCCCTCGTTGCGCAACCGGACATCAAAGCGTTCGATGGCGTTGGACACAGTACAGGTATCGAGCGCACGTAACTGTTCGAGCACTCCGGGAGTGAGTGGTGCGATAGTCTGGCCGGTGCTCACCTATGACCGATCATAGGCGGTGCAAGCCGTTTGCGGGTATACCCTGAAACGAGTATTTTGGCTCGATAGGTGCGGTAGAACACACGTCAGGCCGTGCTTTGCACGGCGGGGCCGGGGACTAGGGGTTGGCGGTCTTACACCGGCACGCCGCACGACCACAACAAATATCCCACCGCCTGCTTCACATAATTCCACCGGTAGGCCACGCTATCGCGGCCACGCTCCGGCCGCGGCGATCCGTAAGCGGTCAGCCCGCGCCCCTCGAGCATCTTCTTCACGCGATAAATATGATATCCGTCGCTTACCACGATGGCCGATTGCATCCCCATGCGGCGCATGATCTCGCCCGCGAGCGCGGTGGAGGCAACGGTCGTGCTGCCCTCCGGTTCGACTACCACCGCTTCCGGCGGCACTCCCTGGCTGGTCAAATAATCACGCCCGACGGCAGCCTCCGTGAATACGGTTTCGCCGCCGGCGCCGCCGGTGGTCATCACGCGCGGCGCCAGCCCCCTGCGGTATAAATCCAGCGCGTGATCGAGACGCGCCTTCAACACCGGCGACGGCCGCCCGCGGTATTCGGCCGCGCCCAACACCACGATCACATCCGCCGGCCGCGCCTCATCGCGGGACGCCTGATGCTCGATGCGAATGGCGGTCCAGGAAATCGCCAGCATCGCCGCCGAAGCTGCTGCCACCGCGATATTCCATACGGCGCGTTTCATGAGCGCTATTCTTGATCCCTACACATTGTAAGCCCGGGAAGATTAGGCGCGCGGCCAATCCGTGGTGCGAAACGTAGAAGTCCGCACCGGGTGGGCGCCTGCGCGCCAAGATCCGCGCGTGACATGGCGGCTGTGAAGCCAAGGCTGCGCGGTCAGATCAGAGCGATGTGGCCTTGAGGGGGGAAAAGGGACAAGCTCCGCGATGGCTGTCCGGTAACCGATCATTGGCGCTCGGCTCGGCGGGCGGCGCTCTTGGCCCTGAGCCTGCGAAAGACCTCATCGCCAGGAATGGAGGCGCCCTTTGCGCTCTCCAGATCCTCGCAGCACCGGCCAAGTGTTTCCTGAGTGAACGCCATATCGTCAAAGAAATCCGTCACGACGTTTTCCACCAACTGGCCGCTCCGTCGCCTCGTGTCGCGCGCCATCTGATCCAACTTGGCCTGGACCTCCGGGCTGAAATGCGCTTCCCTTGCGCCGGTTCCTCTCTTTCAGGATGGCTATTTACGTTAGCGCGGCCAGGCGACCTGCGCAAAACAGTTTTGCCGGGAAAGATTCTCTCGCGTCGCGCCATGGGGTTTACCAGTTTCGAAACGCGGCAAGAACAGCCGGACCTGGTTTACATCCGCGCAACGGCTCTGAGCCGCTCGACGAGGGTGGGCAAAAGCCGCCAAAATTTCCAGGCCTTCCATCACGACGACTGTCAAAAGCGTTTCTGAAGCGGACGCATCGCGGCGCCGAGCTCAACCGATAACGTTTGACCTTGATTTCACCGGCCCGGCGGCGCATCGCATATGCGTCGTACCATGCCTTGCAGCCGTAGCAGCATTCCCATATCGACGCCGAAAGCCTTCTCGATCCGCAATGCCATTTCCGGCGAGAGCGCGGCGCGGCCGTTCACGAACCCGGACAACGCCGCGCGGGGCACACCGAGCGCTTCCGCCGCGCCGCTGATGCTCAATTTCAACTCATTCAGGATTTCATCGCGGATGAACTCGCCAGGATGTGGCGGGGCCATGCCGATTTTGATTGCTGTTCTGCGCATCAATGGTAATCCTCCAAGCCGACGCTCCACGTGCCGGCGCGGCCGCCCTGGAGCTGGTGGACACGCCAGCCCGGTGGACCTGCTGCTTCCGCCATGCGGTTGGCCGCTATTAGCGCCGCGAGGACAGCCGCTTCACCAGATCCGTACGCAGATCCCGGGCGTCGTTCTCTGCAAGGCGACGCAAGAGTCCGCGGTGCCGAACGCTCCGGCTCTCCGTACCCTGGCGTACGGTATTGCCGCACAGTCTGTCAGGCCCTACCGCTTTAAGGAGTGCCCCTGTCTCCAGCCGGCAGAGCGCACAGCCTTCTCCACGAAGGAAACGGCCGCAGGCCAGATGCGGCTATCTGCGCTATTCTTGATCCCAGACACCTTCTAAGATGCCTAAGCCGGAGACAATTTCGAGCACGGCCAATCCGCTGCTCAAAGATGTGCGCCGCGCCATCGCACGCGGCGGCCTGACCCAGGAAGGTCATCTGGTCGCCGAAACCTTCCACTTACTGGAAGAAGCTCTGCGCAGCGGTTGCGGCGTGAAGGTGGTGCTGTGTTCGGAGTCCGTGCAATCGGCGGTAGAGCGGCACGTAAAGCGACTCAATGGCGTGCGCGTGGCGGTGATCGCCGATCAGCTTTTTCCGTTCATTTCAGACACCGAGGCCAGCCAGGGTGTGATCGCGCTGGTCGAGCCGCCCATCTGGAATCTGCCGCAACTGTTTCGCGGGCGCAGTTTGGTGGTGGTACTCGACGGGCTGCAGGATCCCGGCAACGCCGGCGCCATCGCGCGCGCGGCGGAAGCTTTTGGCGCGAGCGGCATCATGTTTCTGAAAGGCACCGTGAGTCCGTTTAACCCCAAAGCGCTGCGCGCGTCAGCCGGATCGTTGTTTCGCGTGCCGTTCGCCTATGGTCTCGATTCCGCGTTGGGGCGCGCCGCCTTGCAACAGAACAAATTGGATGTCTATGCCGGTGTGCCTTGCAATTCGGGCGTGTCTTCGAAGCCTTTGGCCGAAGTGGATTTCACCCGCCGTTGCGCGCTGATCATGGGCAATGAGGCGCGCGGCGTCAGTCCCCAATTGCGTTCCGCCGCGACGGACATTTCCATCCCCACATCGGGCGTCGAGTCGCTCAACGCGGCTGTGGCGGCCGGTATTCTGCTGTATGAAGCGCGGCGCCAGAGGTCGCTTCGCCCGTGAGCCTGTTTGACGCCGCCACTCCGCCGCATGAAGCCGAAGCGACGGACAAGAAGCGTCCGCTCGCCGATCGCATGCGTCCCATCACGCTCGATGAATTCGCGGGGCAGGAGCATGTGCTGGGTCCCGGCAAACCTTTGCGGCAGCAAATCGAAAGCGATCAGTTAAGCTCTGTCATTCTTTGGGGACCGCCGGGGGTGGGCAAAACCAGCCTGGCGCGGCTGATCGCGCGGCTCACACGCTGCGAATTCATTCCGTTCAGCGCGGTGCTGAGCGGCATCAAGGAGATCAAGTCGGTGATGGCCGATGCCGAGCGCCTGCGCCGTCTGGGCCGCCGCACCATAGTTTTCATTGATGAAATTCATCGCTTCAACAAGGCGCAGCAGGACGCGTTTCTGCCGTATGTGGAGCGCGGCGATATCATCCTGATCGGCGCCACCACGGAGAATCCCTCATTTGAAGTGATTGCGGCGCTGCTCTCGCGATCGCGCGTGTATGCGCTGCGGGCGCTTACCGCGGAAGAGATCGTGGAGTTGTTGCAGCGCGCGTTGGCGGATCGCGAGCGCGGCCTCGGCGATCTGGAAATTACCGCGACGTCCACTTTGCTCGAGCAGATCGCGATCTACGCCAATGGCGACGCGCGCTCCGCCTACAACACGCTTGAAGCGGCGGT
>Ga0335074_10006341_pt1 | contig 16414 bp, 13 predicted proteins | sample Lox_Sample_23_FD_206715 | JGI IMG/M metagenome (GOLD analysis project Ga0335074, IMG submission 206715) | Soil microbial communities from Loxahatchee National Wildlife Refuge, Florida, United States - Lox_Sample_2.3 | ecosystem: Environmental > Terrestrial > Soil > Wetlands | place: USA...
AAGCTTTTGCCGATCGGGTCCTCGCCGGGGAAGAACTCCTTCACCAGCGCAGCATTGACGACGGCGACTTTGGGCGAGGTCTCGGTATCGGTCTCGGCAAAACCGCGGCCCGCCAGGATGGGAATGCGAAACGCAGCGAAATACCGGTCACCGACCACGGAGTCGTAGGCTTCGTTCTTGCTGGGGTCCGACTTCCGGCCCACGGGCGTGAAGTCGTCGCTGTCATAGCTGTTCGAGAGGAGCGCGACGCTGGTGGGGGATACCGCGGTCACGCCGGGCACGGCACTGAGCCGCTCGGTGATCTGCTGGAAGAGCGCAACTTGCTTTTGGCCGGAATACTCCGACTCCGGCGGACGGAGCTCGAACAGCACCAGGTTCTGTGGATCGAATCCTGGATCGACGCGATCGAGATTGATGACCGTGCGCAGAAACACCCCGGCGACCGCCACCAGAAGCGTGGAAAGCGCAACCTGGAATCCGACGATGGCTTTGCCGGCAAAGCCGTGACGCCGGCGCGTGGTCGTCTGCGCCGTATCCTTCAGCGTGCTGCTCACCTGGGTGCGGGTCGCCTGCCACGCCGGGCCCAGCCCGAAGAGAAGGCCGGTGGCGATGGAGAGCGCCAGGTTGAAGCCCAGGACGCCCCAGTCGAAGCCAACCGGCAGTTCGATCGGGTGCCTGGATCCGGAGAGCATGGTGAGCAGCGCCGTGCGCCCCAGGTATCCGGCAGCGAGGCCGACCAGACCGCCGAGCAGCGCCAGAAGCAGGCTTTCGGTCATGGCCTGACGCAGGATGCGCATACGCCCGGCGCCCAGCGCCAGCCGGACGCTCATCTCGCGCCGGCGAGCGCTGGACCGGGCCAGCAGCAGGTTCGCCAGGTTCACGCACGCCAGCAGCACCACCAACCCGGCCAGCGACATAAGCACCAGCAGCGGACTGGACAATTCCCGGCTGGCTTCATTCAGACCGCGGCTGCCATCCCCGATTACGAGATCCGGGATCGATTCGCCGGCTTTGATCGTCACCGTGGCACGCACCGCGGCCTTCAGGGCCACATCGAGCGCGGCGCGTGCGCGTGCTTCATCCACACCCGGTTTTGCGCGCGCCATGATCTGCATCCACCACACCTTGTCGCTGGTGAGCAGCGAGCTTTCGGTACGGTAAGGAAGCACCAGCGGCTGCAGGCTGAAGGGCATGAAGATTTCCGGCGAGGTGGCCGTGCCTTTCGCGCCGGTAAATCCGCGCGGATTGACGCCGACGATGGTGACGTTGACCAGGTTGACCAGGATCGTTTTGCCAATCACGTCCGGGGAACGGTTGAAGCGCCGCGTCCAGTAACCATCGCTGATGACGGCCACCGGCGATGCGCCGGGGTTGTCGTCATCGGCCGGTCCGATGGCGCGCCCCAGCTGCGGCTGAACGCCCATCTGGCTGTAGAAATTACCGGAAACCAAATCGGCCTGAACGACCTCCGCTTCGCCCTCCGCCGTCACGTTGACGCGGCCGATGTTCTTGAAGGCGAACAGATCCTCCAGCACGTGGTTCTGCTTCCGCAACAACTGATATACGGGATAGGAAAATGAGGTGCTGGTGATACCGCCGGGGGTCTTGTCCCACTCTCCCCAGGAACTGTGCACCACAGGTTTGCCCTTCGCACGCCAGGCAAACAGCCGCAGCTCGCCGGGATACGGCACATGCAGCCGGTCGAGCAGCGTCTGTTTGGCGATCGAGAAAATGGCCGTGTTGGCGCCGATCCCCAGCGCCAGCGATCCGATGGCGATGGCGGCGAAAGCCGGGCTCTTTCTGAAGAATCGCCAGGCGTAGCTCAGATCGCGGCCCAGATCGTTCACAGGTGACCAGCCCTCCCGCATCCGCACGCGCTCGCGCACCTGCGTTACACCGCCGAAATCGCGGAGGGCGGCCTGGCGAGCCTCCTCGGCGCTCATTCCGCGCCGCCGATATTCCTCCTCGGCCATCGCCAGGTGCGAGCGCAGCTCTTCGTCCATCTCGCGATCGAGCTTCCGCCACCGAAACAGTGCGCCCATCCTGCTGAATAATTCCCGCATCCGGCCCCCCTCGCCGCCTGGCGTCGGTTCTACTGTCTAAGGGCAGTCGTTAAAAAGCGCGCCATGGTCGCCGCGACGCGCTCCCAGCTCTCGGTTTCTTTCTCGATCTGACCTTTGCCCGTCTTCGTGAGCGAGTAGTACCGGGCGCGGCGTCCGTTTTCGCTCGTCCCCCACTCCGCGCGGATCCAGCCCCGCTGCCGCAGGCGCACCAGGGCTGGGTAAATGGTTCCCTGGTTGAGGCGCAGCGCCTGCTCGCTGATCTGCTCGATGCGCCGGGCGATGCCGTAGCCGTGCTGCGGCCCCATCGACTCCAGTGTCTTGAGCACCATCAGGTCAAGCGTTCCCTGCAGAACATCCGGCCGGTCGTCGCCCACGCGTCCTCCTGTTGGAATTCTACAGATACACCTCTCTCCATCCGAATGTCAACAGGAAGCCGGATTTTTTATCCCTTAACCGACACCCCGGCGGCGCCCTGCGGCGCGAGCGCGGGCAACGCAAAAAGCCGCCCGGAGACCACCCGTCCGGCGTCATTTGACGCCTCGGCCGGGATCCGGCCCGGCCGCCCTTATGGAATATTTACCTCGCTTTCCTGTAAGCTGTTGAATGCCCAGCGTGGGTCGTCTGGAGGTGTTGTTCTTTGGCAGAGGTTCGCATACAGGAAGGCGAGCCGCTTGAAAACGCATTGCGCCGGTTTAAGCGCAAGGTGCAGCAGGAAGACATTATTAAGGAAGTGAAACGTCATTCCTTCTACCTGAAGCCCGGCGAAAAGCGTCGCGTCAAGGAGGCGCTGGCCAGAAAGCGGAATCGTAAGAAGGCTCGTAAAGAACAGGACTAGAAACGGTCTCATCGATAGCTCTGCTGCTCCGGGTGATGTCCTGAGCCCCGCTTCGAGGGCGGGTCTCATCAGTAGCATTGCCACGAGAAGCGGGGTTATGAGACCGGTTCCAGTCACTCATCCCAGCCGGTCTGTCCAGATCCCCAGAATCCCGACAGATCTGAGCCCGCACCAGCCGCAACCCGGCGGGTGTGGGTCAAAGGATGACCCTCAGGGACGCCAGTTGCGGCTCTGAGCTGGCGGACCGGCGTTGTATCTCTTCAGTTCTCCGTTCCCCGGAGCGGAATTTCCGGCGTTTCTGCCGGTGTGGTTCTTAGCCGCACTTCAAACGCGGCGGCGCAGTTGCCGAGTCTTCTCAGGCATGTCGATCCTGAGCGGGCAGGAATTCTCCAACTGCCACCAGGGCCCCTTATCCAATTCGGAAGTACCGCGCCGGCCACGAGGGCGGCGTGTCGCAGCAAGCCGGCGTTCAGAATGCCGGGCGATCCGGGCGCGCTGTTGTTCCGGCGCTGTAAGAACGGGTGCTTCGGGCAAAGGCGAGGGAAGCGGGATGGATTTCGTCGACAAGGTACTCAAGTGTGCCGACTGCGGAAACGACTTCGTTTTTACAGCCGGCGAACAACTGTTCTTCTTCGACAAACAGTTCAAGAACGATCCGAAACGTTGCAAGCAGTGCAAGGCCAAGCGTGCATCCGGTTCAGCTTCGGCCCGCCCTGAGACGCGTACAGTTTGCTCGGAGTGCGGCACGGAAACCACCGTCCCCTTCAAGCCAACCCAGGGCCGCCCCGTCCTCTGCCGCAGCTGTTTCCAGCAGAAGCGGACCATGAGCCAGGCCAGCTAGGGCCCCGAACCCTCACTCACCAAGGTTCGGCTGGATATCGTCCTTCACTGTTTCCGGGCGAATCGTGTGCCGCGCCCTGGCTGATGACTCCGCGTGCAATACAGCCGTGGTTCAGCCACACGCACGGCCAGGGTTGTCAACCGGCATCCCTGATTGCCAGGTCCTGAGATTTGCTTTTTAGCGAGCGTCGGCCAGCTTGCGCGGCTTCTTCGCCACTTCGGACACGGGCACCGCTGCCAGTTTCTTCGCCTCTTTGCGCTTCTTATCCTCGTGCGCCACCAGCATGGCCTCGATTTGCCGCAAAAGATCCTGGGTGTTCATCGGCTTCACCAGAACTTTGTCGGTATCCGAGGTCGTCACCCACTCAGCATCCTTGGGCGGATAGGCGGTCAGCATGGCGACCGCCGGCCGGTTTGCCGCTTTCTTGGCTGCCGCCGCGACCTCTTCGCCCGCCGTTTCGCTCTCCATGCGCAGGTCGGTGATGACCATGTGGTATTCGGTCGACTTCAGCTTCTGCTTCGCTTCCCGGGCCGAAGCCGCCGTCGTCACGTCAAATCCGCTGATCTCCAGCACCGCCTTCAGCGTCAGCAAAATAGCTACGTCGTCATCAACTAAAAGAATGCGTCGTTTCATACAAACTCCTGGGTCCCATCGCTGGATCGTACACGAAAAAAATGAAAAACAAACTTAGAGACGATTTGAGTCCGGCGCGGGCCGGACCCTGGAACTGGTCTCATATACAGGTCCCGGGCTCCGTCGGGCAGCTTGAGCCTCGCTTCACCACCCCAGCGAGCAAAACCAGCTCGCCGGGGATCCCGGTCGATGGCGGGTCTCATCCGGAGCACCACCGGCGCCGGGGATGTCTGAAACCAGTCCTGGCGTCCCCGTTGATACACTGGGCAACGTGGCAGAATATCACGTCGAAAACTTCGGATGCCGCGCCAGCCGGTCCGACGGCGAGGCAATCGCTGCCAGCATGCGCCACGGCGGCCTGTTCCCGGCCGATCAAGACGATGCAGCTCATATAATTGTCGTTAATACCTGCAGTGTTACTGCCGAGGCCGACCGGCAGGCGCGCGCCTACGTGCGCCGCGTGCGCCGCCAGAACCCCCAGGCCCGCGTCATCGTCACCGGCTGCTACGCGCAGCGTGCTCCCGAGGAACTCGCGGCCCTGCCGGAAGTCGACGCCGTCATCGGGAACAGCCACAAGGCCCGGGTGGCAGAGGTGGCTTTGCAATGGGCTGCGCCAGCGGCGGCTCCGGCCGATTTTGTGCCGCTGGGGGCGATCCTCCACGACGACGGCTTTGCTCATACCGAGCTGGCCGCTCTGCCTTTCGCGGCCGACTCGGCACAAACGCGGCCGAACCTCAAAGTGCAGGATGGATGCGCGAATCGCTGCTCGTTCTGCATCATTCCCACCACCCGCGGTCCCTCGCGGTCTCTTCCGCTCGCCGCCTGCCTGGATAACGTTCGCCGCTTCGTCGATCGTGGCGGTCGGGAGCTGGTCCTTTCCGGCATCAACCTCGGCCGGTGGGGCCGCGATCTCCAGCCCGCGGAGCGCTTCGAAGACCTGGTTGCCGCCATTCTGACCGGCACGTCGCTGCCGCGCCTCCGCCTCAGCTCCATCGAGCCCATGGACTGGTCGGCCGGCCTGCTGGCCCTCTACCGCGAATTTGCCGTGAGCGACCTGTGCCCGGAGTCCTGTACCCGGCGCCCGAGTCTTTGCCGGCACGCCCACCTGCCGCTGCAGTCGGGGTCTGACACGATCCTGCGGTGGATGCACCGGCGGTATCGGCCCTGGCACTACGCCGAGCGTCTGGCACAGATCCGCTCGCTGCTGCCTGATGCCGCCATCGGCGCCGATGTGATGATTGGGTTTCCGGGCGAAACCGACGCGCTCTTCCGCGAGAGCTACGACTTTATCGCCGCGCAGCCTTTCACGTATATGCATCTGTTTCCGTTTTCCGCGCGTCCAGGTACGCCGGCCTGGGATCTGCACCGCCAGAACCCCGTGCCCGCGCGCGCCGTTCACGAACGCATGCAGGCGCTGCGCGAGCTGGTCGCCGAAAAGTCCATCGCTTTCCGTTCGGGGTTCGTCGGCCGTACGCTTTCAGCGGTCACCCTGAGTGAGGATGCGGAACCGGCGGCGAGTCGCGAAAATGCCGGGGTTTCGAAGGCAGGTGCTCCGGGTCTGGGAGCGCAGGCCGTCACCGACAATTTCCTGAAGCTCGCTCTGGAGGAGGAAGACGGCGGGCCTGTCCCCGCTAATCGCCTCGTCACGGCCCGCATCACCGCTCTGACCGCGGAGGGTCTCCGCGGCACAGTTGATTCCATCGCCTGAGTCGTACCCTGTGCTGCGGTCTCAGGCCAGGAATTTCCTCAGCGGCTCCCAGTAATGCGCGTTCCATCCGAAGGTCAGGTGGTCGTATTCCCCCGCCGGGAAGCCGGCGTGGTCCAGCACCACCCGGGTGCCTGCGCCGCTGGGCCTGAATTCGAACTTCACCACCGAATACACGCCCGGATCCCAGTGCGTCGGGCGCCACGCCTGCACGATGCGCTGGCCGGACACGAGCTCGATGTTGCGCCCCACAATCAGCCCTCCAAAGAGCGAAAACGCTCCGCCTTCATGCGGGTCGACCGTCGCCGCCAGCCCGGTGAACGCAGTGAACTGCCCGCTGTCGAGCAGCACGCTTTCGATCCGCGACGTGGAAGCCGGCAACTCCACTTCTTCATGCAGCGAGGTGCGCGCATCGTTGGCGGCCGTGGACGGGACCTGCTGCATGCTCTGTGCCGCCGCTTCACCCTGCAAACCCGCGGCCATACCGCCCAGTGCAAGAGCGAGGCCGCCTGCAAACTGGCGGCGCGTAGGGCTCTGGAACTTGTTGTGCATCGAAAGTCCTCCTTGGACACCCAAGGCATGGAAGCACGCCCCCAGAATATGTTCAAGATCATCTTTTGCTGGACGACCCGTCGGCGCCGCCTGCATACTGCCTCCACTGCTCCGAGGAGGAAACATGCCATATCCGGAAGGACACCACGCTGCCATCCGAGCCAGGATCGTATCGAGCGCGCGACGCCTTTTCAATCGCCACGGCTTCGACAATGTCTCCCTCGACCAGATCATGGCCGGCGCCGGCCTGACGCGCGGCGGCTTCTACAGCTACTTCCGCAGCAAGAGTGATCTCTACACCGAGGTGCTCGGCTGCTTCTTCACCGATCCGGAATGGAAGAACTGCTGGGAAGGGGTTGAAGTGGACCTTGCTTCCCGGCAAGCCGGGCCGCAGGTCGTCCGTGCTTATCTGTCACAACAGCATTTTGAAGATGTGGAGAACTCCTGTCCGATGGTCGCGCTTCCTTCGGACGTGACGCGGGGCAGCGAGAAGGCGAAGCAGGCCTTTGAAACCGTCTTCCTCGCCATGGTGAGCGTTCTCGCGCGCAACGCCGGGGGCAAAGCCCGTCAGGCCAAAGCGGAAGCCATTGCGGCGCTCTGTGTCGGCGGCATGGTCGTCGCCCGGGCTCTGGCGCATCGCGATGTGGCCGACCAGCTGCGCGACCGATGCATGGCCGTGGCCCTCGAGCTGGGAGGCTGGAGCTCGCGATCCCGCCGGTTGCGGAATTCGGGAACCGCACGAAAAATGAGTCCGCGGGGCCGTGAAGGAGCGCCTTCGCTTCACGCCTGAGCGACGCTCACCCGCGGCTTCCATGCGCCGGTGCGGACCAGCGCGTCAATCGCCCCCGGATCCATGGGCTGCGCAAAATAGTATCCCTGGCCGCACGGACACCCCATCGTCTTCAGCTCCTCCAACTGCTCGGCATCTTCAATTCCCTCGGCCACCACATCCATCCCAAAGGACCGCGCCAGCTTCAGAATCGACTCCACGATCAGATGTGAATCGTGGTCATAGGCAATCCCCTGGACGAAGCTCCGGTCGATCTTCAGCGTGTCGAACGGGAAGCGCTGCAGATAATCGAGGGAGCTGTAGCCGGTGCCGAAATCGTCCATGTGAAGGCCGACGCCGAGCTGCTCCAGAGCCCACATCGCCTTCTGCGCCGCCGCGGCATCCGAAATCAGACTGCTCTCGGTCACCTCCAGCCGCAGGCTGGCCGCATTCAGCCCGGTCTCCTCCAGCACGCGCTTCACGCGTTCCACCAGGTCGGGCTGCTCCAGCTGTTTCGCTGACAGGTTGACGCTCATCCGCGCTCGCTCGAGTTCCTCGCTCCCGCTCCTGCGCCACTCCATGAGTTGCCGGCAGGCTTCTGCGATTCCCCACTCGCCCAGGGGCACAATCAGCCCCGTCTCTTCGGCCATCGGAATGAACTCCATCGGTGGCAGCAGCCCGCGGCGCGCGTGCTTCCAGCGCACCAGCGCTTCAAAGCCGATGATCTGATTCCGACGCAGGTCGACCTCGGGCTGATAGAACATCACCAGCTCGCCCTCGCGAATCGCCCGCTCTAACTCAGCCCTCATCTCCAGCTGCTCCAGCGCGCGCTCGCGCATTCCCTCTGCGTAGCAGGCAACCGCAGGCTCCTGACGGCGCGCACAGCTCAATGCGCTCTCCGCGTCCGCCATCATTTCCTCGGGATGCGAGCAGCCGATGTTCGCCTGCACCACGCCCACCGCCAGCTGGGGCGCGGTGGCATGCCCGTTCCACACGAACGGCTCGCGCAACGACTCAATCGCTTCGTGGGCAAACTGCGCCGCGTCCTGCTCGCTATGCGCGCCCTCCAGACATACCATGAACTCCGCGCACGCCAGCCGCGATGCCACTGACCGCACCGGCAGCAGCGCCTGGAGCCGGGCCGCGGCCTCAATCAGCAGCCGCTCGCCTCCCTGCGAACCCAGGGTCTCGTTGACCATGTCGAAGCGGTCCAGCGCCAGCGCCAGCACCGCAAAGTCCCAGTCCGCGTGCTGGAAGCCCCGCACGATGCGCCGCTCCACGTGATCCACAAAGAAAGTCCGGTTCGGCAGGCCCGTGAGCGGATCGGCCATCCGCCGCTCGGTCTCATCCTTCAGCGATCCGGCGACATGGGTCACGTGTCCGGTCGCCTCGCGCGCCGCCACGCCCCGCACCTCCACCCAGCGCCACGATTCCTCCTGGTCGCGCATGCGATGAACGTCCGCGATCCGCTCGGTCCGCCCCCATCGCAGTGCACGCAGTGCCAGCTCAAGCCGCGCGCGGTCGTCGGGATGCACGCGATCCATCCACGCATCCACGGTCGCGCACGCCTCGCCGACTCCGGTCATCGACCGGAAACGCGCCGATCCCCAAAGGGTCCCCGCTACCAGGTCCCAGTCCCAGAAACCCTCTTCCGATGCCTCCAGCGCCAGTGCGTACCGGTACCACTCCTCACCGCTCTGCTTTTCCTCGCGCGGCATATCGCTCATTTCCCAAAACCGGACTCAGACGCACAACGTCTCATGGGTCCTTTATCGGCCTTGCGAAATTGCGCACGAGAGGGAAATCGGGCGTCGGTTTCCCGGTTTTCCCGTTCTGCTACGTCGGGGTCCTGGTCAATCTGGCAACGGGCGGCCGCCCCGTCGTCAGTCGAGTCGTCCTGCGGCGCCCCCAAGGTACCCCAGAAACGCACGCACCAGTTCCCTTCTGAGAGCGCGGTCGTCCTGCGGCAGCAGCCCCTTAAACAGCTTCAGGTCCGGCGTGTGCAGCACCAACTCATGCAGCGTAGAGACGACCATCATCAGCCCCATCGCTACCCCGGTTTTTGGATCAGGATGGTCGACATCCTTTGCCGCCGCGGCAAACAGGCCTACCAGCCGGCTGAACGATCGCACCTCGAGTCTGGCCGCCTTCTTTCGGAACTCCTCATTCTCGCTGCTTCTCCAAAACTGCTGCAGGGCCCGCAGCAGCCCGGCGTTGGCCCGGTAGCTGACCAGCAGGGAGTTCACGATCTGCTCAGCGAATACCGGCAGCGGAATCTGCGCCGTCATCTTTTCCGTCATGCCCGTCCGCAGGTGTTCGTCCTGCCGCTCGAGAATGCCCAGGATCACGGTCTCAAGCAGTGCTTCCTTGTCCGGAAACCGGCGATAGATGGAGCCCGGTGTCATTCCCGCATGCGCCGCGATCCGCGGGATCGTGGTGCCTTCGACGCCGTGCTGCCCCAGCACCTCGGCCGCGGCTTTCAGCAGCCTCCGCTCCGATTCGCGGCTGCGCGCCTGGCGCGGCTCAAAACTGTCCGTCGTCCCCCCGGCTCCCCGTATCCGTTTCGACGATCTTCGGGTTCCCTGTTTGTCCGTCCCGGCCATCGCACCCTTTATACCCGCTCCACGCCCTGTCCGGTCCGCGAAAAAGGCCTCTTGACAGTGTGTCATATGTAAATGTAAATTTACATTTACACAATAACTGATTCGAGGCTGACCATGGCCGCCGCTTCCGTCCCCAAACCCGCTCGTCGCCACCCGCTGCGCTCCCCCGCCTTCCGTCTCCTGTGGTTCGGCAGCGCCGTCTCGGGAATTGGCGACCAGTTTTACTTTGTCGCACTGCCCTGGCTCGTCCTCTCTCTCACCAGTTCCAGCGTCGTGCTCGGCGCCATGGGAATGGTCGGCGCGATCCCTCGCGCCGCCCTCATGCTTCTCGGCGGAGCCCTCACGGATCGCGTTTCCCCGCGCCGCATCATGATGCTCACCGCCTCGGCACGCACCCTCCTCGTCGCCGCCATCGCGGTTCTCCTGTGGTTTCACGCTCTCCGCCTTTGGCAGCTCTATGCCCTTGTGCTCTTCTTCGGCGTCGCCGACGCCCTCTCCAACCCCGCCGCCCAGACCTTCATGCCTTCGCTCGTCGAACCCGACCAGCTACCGGCCGCCAACTCCGTGTTCCAATCGACGGGTCAGCTGGCGACGCTCGCGGCTCCGGCCCCGGCGGGCATTTTCATCAGGGCATTCGGTGCAGCATGGGCCTTCTTTATCGACGCCGTCAGCTTCCTGTTCATCCTGGGCGCCCTGTGGCGGCTTCCTGACCCGCCTCTGTCCGCGGCTGCACAGCGCCGCAACGTCTTGGCGTCGATCCTCGATGGTCTGCGCTGCGTGAAAGCCGACGCGGCCCTCAGCTCCCTGATGCTGGTCGTCGCCGTCCTCAACTTCGCCGTCGCCGGACCAACGGCCGTCGGCCTGGCCTGGATCGCCAAACACAGTTTCGACAGCGCCTCTGCTTTTGGACTGCTCATGTCCACCCTCGCCGCCGGTTCTCTGGTGGGCATGCTCCTCGCCGGGCTGGTGAAACACCGCCGCCGTGGCCGCCTGCTCCTCATCGTCAGCGCCGTCATCGGATTCTGCCTGCTGCCCATCGGCCTGCTCCACCATCTGATTGCGCTCGCCGGTCTGCTTTTCCTCATGGGCATCGCCGCCGCCTTCCTCAACGTGCAGCTGGTCGCCTGGTTTCAGCAGCGCGTCGACCGTGCCATGCTCGGCCGCGTCATGAGCGTTGTCATGTTTTCATCGATCGGGCTGCTGCCCATCTCGCTGGCCCTGGCCGGTCTCGCCATCAAGGCCAGCCTGCGCGGCATGTTCGTGTTCGCGGGAGCGCTGGTTCTGGTTGTCACCCTGTTCGCTGCCGCCCACCGTCCGGTCCGCGAAATCGACTAGAACGGGTCTCACGCCGTCGACCGAAAAAGGCTACAGATGAGACGAGTTCCGGGCGTGCCCGGCCTCCGGCCACAGCAGCTTCAGCTTCCTGTCGCTCATTGCGATCACGGTGTAGCTGGCGCCCAGCACCTCGCCGTCGGCTTCCACCAGCAACGGCTGCGCGTAACGATTCCCGTTCAGCGGACGGCAAATCATGCGCTCCACGGTTACATATTGCGCAAAGGGCAGCCCGCCCCAGCCGCCAGTGCCGGTCTTGCCCGTCGCCAGGGCGTGAAAGCTGGCGTGCCCCAGGCCGAGCCGCCCCGTGGGCGGAACCCATGCAACCCGCAGCCACGATGCAAACGGATCGCCTCCCGAGCGCCAGCGGTTGATCTCGGCCACGTGCACGGCGATCGCCTCGCATGCCTCCACCGTCTCCGTCGTTCCGTCGCTGCGCCGCAGGTCGATCTGGAAGGCCTGCACCGGATGCTCGACCAGCAGCCGCGCACCGCCCACAAAATAAGCGAGCCGCCCGCCCCGCCGCTTGCCCTGTCCGGTCGGCGCCAGATTCATCAGGGCCGCGTGCACACCCATCCCGGCGGCGATAAAGAAATACCAGCTGCGCATCCGCTTGTGTCCCACCGGATTCAGCATCACCTCGCCGAGGCTCACCTCGCGCGGCTTTGCCCCGATCAGCATACGGGCCGCCCGCAGCGGATTGCGCGGCATCTTCAGGTTTTGCGCGATCACGTTGCCGGTGCCGAAGGGCAGCACGCCGAGGGTGGCCTCCGACCCGGCCACGCCCTGCATCACCTGGAAGACCGTGCCGTCGCCGCCGCAGACTAGGAACGCGTCAAACCCCGCCGCCACGGCCTCCCGCGCCTGTTGCCCGGCGGAGTGCGCCGACAGGGTCTCCTGCAGATGCACATCGCTGCCGTACCCGCTCAGCAGCTCGGCAATCTGCTCCACCTGCGCGCGCCGCTGCTCACTGTGGATCAGCAGCGGGTTGAGAAACATCATCACGCGGCGCATCGGCTCAGCCTCGAACCTCTCAGCTTATTACCGAAGCGCAGCCCTCGCCTTTCAGCCAGGCCGCAGATCCCCATATGAGATCAGTTCTAAAGCGCCTTGCCTCGACGTCGTGTAAACAGTCTGTGAGTTGCTGCGGCCTCGTATCCATCTCATTACCCCGTCCCGCAGTACCATCTCCCCATGCTCACCCTGCTGGCCAACGCCACGATCGTCGACGCTCCCCATCCCGAACCTCGCTCGGGCAACGTCCTCATCGAAGGCGGCCTGATCCGCGACCTCAACGCCACTACGCCCGCCTCGACCTGCCGGATCATCGACGTTCGCGGTCGCACCGTGATGCCTGGCCTCATCGACTGCCACGCTCACGTGGTCGCTTCGATGATGGATCTGGCTCTCAATGCGCAACTGCCCGCGGCTATCGCGGTTCTGCGCTCTGTTCCGATTCTTCAGGGCATGCTGGAGCGCGGATTCACCAGCGTCCGCGACCTTGGCGGTGCGCCGCCCTCTCTCGCCGATGCCATCGCGCAGGGGCTCACGCCCGGTCCGCGCCTCATCTGCTGCGGCAAGGCTCTCTCCAAAACCGGGGGCCACTCCGATGCGCGCCCTCGCCACGACGCCGGCGATCCGAATCGCTGGTCTTCGAACTTCGGCGCGCTGGGGGGCATCGCCGACGGCGTCGACGAGGTTCGCCTCGCCTGCCGCGAGCTCCTGCGGGAAGGTGCATCCTTCATCAAAGTCATGGCCAACGGTGGCGTTGCCAGTCCCACGGACCCCGTTCACTGGTACGGCTACACGCCTGAGGAGCTTCGCGCCGCCGTCGAAGAGGCCCGCGACGCGCATACTTACGTGGCCGCCCACGTCTATACCGCCGCCGGCATCACCCGCGCCGTCGAGTGCGGCATTCACTCCCTCGAGCACTGCAACCTCATCGACGCATCTGCCGCGCAGCGGGCCGCCCGGTCGAACTGCGTCGCCGTACCGACGCTCGTCACCTACGAGGCTCTCGCCGAAGACGGGCCCTCGCTCGGTCTTCCCGCGGCGTCTGTGGCCAAGATCGAAGCGGTGCGCGCATCCGGCCTCGCGAGCCTCGCAATCCTGCGCGAGGCAGGCGTCACCATGGCCTTCGGAACGGATTTGTTAGGACCCACCCACGTCCGCCAGTGCGAGGAATTTGCCATCCGCGCGCGCGTCCTGTCGGCCAGAGAGATTCTCGCCAGCGCGACTACCGTCGCCGCGAAGCTGATCGGGATGGAAGGCCGGCTCGGCGTTGTCGCGGAAGGCGCGATTGCGGATCTGCTGGTCGTCGAGCGTTCGCCCCTCGAGGACATCACCGTCCTCGCCGAACCGCAAGAGAATCTGCGGCTGGTGATGAAAGAGGGCGTCATTCATCACAGCGCGTTGCTATGACCTTCGGGTCCGACGGGAAATTGCCCTGGTCCCGGCCGCGTGAGTTAGTCGGCCATCACCTGCAGCAGCGCTGTGCTCCCCGCAAAGAGCTTTACGGTCCGCTGGGTCGATTCCAGCACGAACGTCGCGTGATTGTGGCGCCCGTCCCCCGTCAGCGAGACGCCGTTCAGTCCGTAGGCCCCGCATGCATCGGCTGAAAAGATTCCCACCGACTGCTCCGTGGCGGTGGCCGCGCAATGAACGTCGGAATCCGGATTCACGTCGTCCGCGGCCAACAGGCGCGCGAAGACGCCCTGCCTGGTGCTGTAGCCCGCGATCCTTCCATCCGCCGACAGGACGGTCTTCTCCAGCGGGGAAGTCCTCTCGCCACCAATCAGCACCCTCGTTCCGGACCAGTCAATCTCATCCAGATCGTGCGGAGCCTCGGCCTCATGCGAGGCGACCGGTCCAGCCACCGCACGCACCACAAGCGCCACAGGAATCGGCTGACCCTGCATCGCGATGCTGTCGAAATGCACGGAGAGCACCGAGGGCTTTTGGACTGCGTAGGGAGTTGCGTCGAAGAGGAATCGGGTCGAGGAGACGACATGCCCGATTACAGTGCTCCCGGCGGGAAGAATCCGGCCGTTGGGGAGAAACACAACCTCCATCGTCTTCGCACGGACGGCATCGCCCGGCTTCGCCTGTCCCGCCTGCAGCGACTGGGTGAACACTACCGGGATCGCGGTTGACGGGGGGATGACCTGTGAGGATGCGCAAACGGCGGCCGCCGCCAGACACGCACCAGCGAACAAGCTGCGCCGGACTCCGGATAAGCAGAGCATGGGGATACCTTTCCATTTCATTGGACGCACAAACGGGAGTTTGAGAACACACTCTGCGGACGCCGTCCAAAAAGCCAGAGAAGGGTGTAAACCCTTCTCTGTATATGCCGATTCTATTGTCGGAACTGAGTTATGGCATGCCCGTGAAGTACCGCCGGCAAGTTACTGTCCGAAAACCGGACAGTCGTGCGACAGCGAGCCTGTCTAAGTGGCCTGCAGGGTTATTCCGAAGGCCCTCTCAGTGAGCTTACGGTAAGTAATAGCGGAACGAGGACTCGACTATACCATCGATCCCTCGCGGAGCCCCGCCCAATCCGGACCAGGCTTCCTTCTCCACATACACGTAATCCGCACCATACTGCACCGTCCCGCCTGGCCCCTTGTAGAACCGGTACCAGAAACCCACCGAGGCCGTCTCCAGAGTCTTCAGGCTTGCGGAGCACGAGAAGCCGGCCTCGGCAAAGCATTTCGAGTTATTGATGGCCGGCAGGCCATATCCGAAGTTGCGCGGGAGATATTCGTCGCTCGAGTAGACGTAACCATCCAGCCGCGACGTCGGATGAACCTCGAGCCCGGTAATCCCGTGAATCGATTTTTCGGCCGACAGCGCCCCGTTTGGTTTCACGATCACATCGGTCGACGTGGCTCCATACCGCCCCACGGCGCCCCACATCGCGGCTGCCAGATAACTGACTTTCGGGGTGAAAACCGGCACGTACGCCGATCCGCCGATGCCACCTCCCAGCAGGGTGTTGTTCTTCCCGGGCTCCGTAGCTGTTGAATCGAGGCGATCCCGGAAGGTCCGGCCGATGGCCTTGACCTCAAAGTGGCCGAAGCGCGGATCGAACGCGAGTTTGCCGATCAGATCCGGAGCCACGTTCGTCGAGTAAGTGGTGTTGCCCATGATCCCCGTTCCGGTGGTCGCGAGGCCCGCTAACTGCGCGCTGATGGCGGAGGGAACGTTGGCCGGCGTGACTCCCACAGTAGCCGCATTTTCGACCGAGAAAGCCATCACCGTCTTATAATTCGGGAGGGGCCGTGTCACTCGAAACGCCGTCTGCCGCGCATAATCGAACCCGGGCAGGATGGTGCTGTCGATCAGCGCGGGCGCATACTCGGTCAGGTTATCGATCCCCACCCGGTTCATGGTCAGCAGGGACCACATCTGGCCCCCGGCGAACGTCCACCCATCGGCCAGCTGCACCCGGCCCCACATCTGGCGCACGCGATTGCTGTAACCGTTGGTCTGGGTCTCGCTGGCTCCGAATCCGCTGGCCAGAAAATCGGTTTCAAAATACCCGGTCACAGTCGCGCTACCCGCCGCCCCCGCCGCGCGCAGGCTCAGCCGCGTGGCGCGCGCGGTCGCGCGGAATTCGCTCAGATGGGACATGGTCTGCGCATCCCACGGAATGCTGGCCCAGCTGGTGTTGATGTCGGCGTTCTCGGCGTGGCTGCGATACAGCGCCTCAGCCGCGAAATAGCCGCCCGGCGTCAGACTAATGCCGCGATAGCGCAATGCGGGAAAATTCTGGTGCGCAGGATCGAGCTTCTTCTGCTGAACCACGTACGCCGTGGTCGCGGTTTCGGTCGTCTTAAACGAGGCCACTGCGGCTTTGAGGTCCGCGATCTGCGGCGCGTCGGAGCCGCTCAGCGCATCGATCTGCCGCTGGGCCTGGGTGAGCTGTTCCTCAGCTCCGCTCAGCTGGCGCGCCAGCTCCTCATTCTGCTGCTGCAACTCGTCGAGGCGTTGCTGTTGTCGTCGAGTCTCCTCTTCGAGGGTCTGCCGGAGCTCGTGCAGTTCCTGCTGCGTGGCACTGGCCTCGTGCCCGGCTGGCG
>Ga0335074_10006342_pt1 | contig 16413 bp, 12 predicted proteins | sample Lox_Sample_23_FD_206715 | JGI IMG/M metagenome (GOLD analysis project Ga0335074, IMG submission 206715) | Soil microbial communities from Loxahatchee National Wildlife Refuge, Florida, United States - Lox_Sample_2.3 | ecosystem: Environmental > Terrestrial > Soil > Wetlands | place: USA...
GTGCAAATTCAGGCAACCGACATAGAAGGCCAGTTCTGTTCGCAGCCTGGCAAAGAAGCTCGAAACGTGATCGGCGGACTGGGCGGCGGCATTCGCAACCTGATTGATTCCCCGCTCTTCCAGTTCCGACAACGCCTGAAAGCCGCCCTCGTCACGCGGATCAAGGTGAAACGTGTAATCGGAGGAGTTCCATGAAAAAAACCGTTGAATCCAATTTGGTTTAGGTCGCAACGACTTGCGCAGGACATAATTGACGCCTTGATTGCCTTCGCCCAATTCCGCGCCCATCAGCACGCCATCTTTGAATTCCAGTTCCTGGAGTTGAGCTTTGACAGCGGCAAAATAATCGTCCGCCAATTCGGTTTTGAGCATTCTGAAAAAGACCGTAAAACCCTCCGACTCGAAATTGCCCGCCTGTTGATCAGCCACATGTTTCAGCTTGGCGAGCTCGCCCATCAACACTTGAAGCAATCGAAGCGAGTCCCATAATATGCCGCGCGGAAAACGGCTGGCGATGCCCAACCAACGCCGCCGCTCCCCCACTGTCGCTTCCACGGCAATGTCATAAAGGCTTCTCACGACAGACTCATTCCGCAGGCAGTCCTTTAGCACGGCTTGGCGGTAGAGAATGGTTTCAAGATCGTCCTGCAAAGCCGATAAGATCGCCTGCCTCGCCACTGCAAACAGACATTCGTCACCGCCAGCCATCGCTCCAAACAAGGTGTTCAATTCCAAATCCTGCGTCAGCGCCTTTTCGTTCAGCAACAATTCCGATCTGACTTCAGTCACCCAGGGACGCATCACCAGCGATTCCAACTCCTGACCAAAATCCCGGTCACGATACATCAAATGCGCTTTCATGCCTTTAACCTTTCTTTCAACTGGTTGTAGGTGAGCTGGTATTTCTCAGCAATCGCCAGCGCGTAGGCCAGGCCATCTGCTGGCCTTCGTTCAATCTTGTAGGTGCGCAACGTCCGATTTTCCTGCGCGACCGCAGCGACCACGCTCAAGGTCTTCTCATTGAAGGAAGCCAGTTCATCCAGAAAAGTCACGCAGACGCACAATGCATCAAGTTGCGACAGGCGTTCCAAAACTTTTTTGCCCAAGTGAATCCCGTCTTTGACGCTCGTGGAGGAAAAAATCTCGTTGATGATGATGATGGTATTCGATGTGGCCTGTTCAAGAATGTGATAAATCCGGACCAAATCATCCTGTAACTTACCGCGTAGTGTCGTTATGTCCTCCTCGTGCTCAAAGTGCGTGAAAAGTTGATCGAAAAGAAAGAGCCGCGCCTTCAAGCCGGGAACGAGGCAGCCCAGGCTCGCCAGATAGTGCAACTGCCCGAACGTGCGGGCGAAGGTGGTTTTGCCGCCCTGATTCGGGCCGGTGACGACAAAAATGCGTTCCAGCCCGCTCAATGTGAAATCATTGCAGACAACGCGCGCGTGTTCCTTTATGAGTTTGCCGGCCAGTGCCAGATCAAAGCCGTCGCGGTTGCAAACGTCCTTGCGTGTCTCGGACAACTGCGGATAACAAAATTTCAGCCCGGCGCGCCTGAATGTTTCTGCATATTCCAAATACGCGACGTAGAACTGAATTTCGCGGTCGAAATCAATAATCGGCTTTTCGAGAAAATTTTCGTTCTTTGCACAAAAGTCGTCCAACGCGCGAAATGCCTGGGGATTCAAATGTGCCACGCGATCCAGAATGGCTGCTTCGATGTGATTCATGCCCGACACTTCCCTGCACTTGCACAAATAATTCGTTACCGCGCCTTGCTTGAATTTTGCAAACGTTTCCTCGACGGCGACGGTGTAATCAATTTCCGAATCGAAGAGACTCACCGTGACGCTGCCGCCTTTGATGCGCACGCAATAGCGAATGGCCGCCAACCCGGATTTTACCACATTGGCTTCCCGGCGGAGCGATTGGAAACGACCGGATTCGACATAGTGCGCCAGATATTCCCTAAAAGCGCGCAGCCCACGCGAATTTGGGCCAGCCATTTCAAAAATACGGAGGAACTCCGTGGCTGCCGCACAGTAGATTTCCACCGCATCCAGAAACCATCGCTCCTTTGAAAATTTGTAGTGCCAATTCTTTGCTGCGGCGAGATGCCTGCGCATTGTCCGCATCCGCTCCGAGAAAGATTTGATGCCCGCAAACAGCCGCTGATTTTCGAGGTCGTGCATGATTTGCTGGCGGTAATCAACCGCCGCAAGATTAGTCAGGCGGGTGTAAAAGAATGGCTTGAGATTGTATTCCTCACGGCCGGCCGTAATAGCATCCACGATCTGGTCGAGATTCAAATCGCGGAAAAAGGCCGGAGGCTCAATTTTATCTCCAATTTTTCCAGAATCGGTGGATTCAAAGAGAATACTTTGAAAGGACGTGTTAGAAGGGGCATTGGCCCAAGCCGTCGCTTCTTTCTGGCTCGCTAAACACCCCTTGAGTTCAAAGCGTTCGTCTAAACTTGTTGTTTGCATGACTTGCCACCGATTCCAGTTCAATTTCGGTAGAAGTCATTAGCCAGAGGGCGGTTCGCCGCAAAACGGCAAGGCAAACTTCATTGCCTAATAAAATTCTATCATCTTTTGAGATGAATACAACTTTCCCGCCAGTATGACTGGCAGTTGAAGGGAACGCACACGGCCCGAACGATGGTGGTCGGATTTCTCCCCGGCCACTCACCGCCTCAATGGAGTATGCCTATTGGGAATAGGCAGAGAAGCGGTATCGTAGCCGCGGCGCTCCCAAATCAAACTATCGCTTCCAACGGGCATTAAACACCGCGCCGCCGTAACACGCCTTTTTGCCCAACTCACGCTCAATAGCGAGGAGGCGATTATATTTTGCAATTCGCTCGGAACGGCAAAGCGACCCGGTCTTGATTTGACCTGCATCGGTGCCGACGGCAAAGTCGGCAATGAAAGCGTCTTCAGTTTCACCGGAACGATGTGAAATAACCGTGCCATAATTGGCTTTTTGCGCCATCGCCACCGTTTCCAAAGTTTCGCTGACCGTGCCGATTTGGTTTAGTTTGATGAGAATCGCATTAGCAATGCCGTCGCGGATACCTTCTGCAAATATTGTCGGATTGGTAACGAAATTGTCGTCGCCAACGAGTTGCCGTTTTTTGCCGAGCGCCTGGGTGATGGACAGCCAGCCTTCGCGGTCTTCTTCGCCCATCCCGTCTTCCAGCGAAAGGATCGGATATTTATCCAGCCAACCGCGATACAGTTCGACCATTTCGGACGGCGATTTGCGCGAACTGTCTGATTTTTTGAACACATAAGCGCCACTGTCGTAAAACTCACTGGCTGCCGGGTCGAGCGCGATGGCGATGTCCCTGCCGGGTTGATAACCAGCGGTTTGGATAGCTTCAACGATTACCTCGACGGCTTCGTCGTTGGTTTTAAGGTTCGGGGCAAAACCGCCTTCATCGCCGACAGAAGTCACGAGTCCGCGCTTTTGCAGGGACTTCTTCAGCGTGTGAAATGTTTCCGCGCCGTAGCGCAATGCCTCGGCAAAATTCGGCGCGCCGATGGGGAATAGCATGAACTCCTGAAAATCAACGTTGTTCGTGGCGTGCGCGCCGCCATTGAGGACATTCATTTGCGGCGCAGGCAAAGTGAATGGTCCTTTGCCACCGTGCAGCTTGCGGATGTAAGCGTAGAGCGGCAGGTTTGAATCCAGCGCCGCCGTGCGGCACACGGCCATTGAGACGCCCAGAATGGCGTTCGCGCCAAGTTTGGATTTGGTATCTGTGCCATCGAGCTTTCGCATCAGTTCGTCAATTTCCTTTTGCGCGTGCGGTGATTTGCCTTTCAGTTTCGGCGCGATGATTTTGTTGACGTTCTCGACCGCCTTGAGCACGCCCTTGCCGCCATAGCGTTTGGTGTCGCCGTCGCGGAGTTCTACCGCCTCGCGGATGCCGGTGGATGCACCACTTGGCACGCAGGCCGAGGCGTTGATGCCATTGTTAAGCGCGAGACTGACCATGACTGTTGGGTTGCCGCGCGAATCGAGAATTTCCTGTGCAATTATGTTTTGTATTTTATTCATTTTGATTTTTTGATGTGGTTTGTTCGGAAATTTTTGGAACCGTTTTTACGATCAGAACGCTGCAATGAGCGTGGTCAGAAATGCGGTCGGCAGTATCGCCGAGCAACCGCCCCCACAATTCGGAATGGCCGCTGTGGCCGACGACAATCAAATCGTATCCGCCTTCGTCGGCATATTGGACAATGGTTTTGGCCGGATGGCCGGCACGCGCGACGCACCGGATGTCGAGGCAATGCGTTTTGACGACAGCTTTGATTTCCTTGCAAAGTTCGTCGAAGTATTCGTTCACCGCTTCTTTTCCCGCTACAACTTCGCTCGGCAAATCGGAGCAGCGCGGCAACGGCTCGCGCACCCAAAGCGCCGTCAACTTCATGTTAAAATCCATTGCCATTGCCGCCGCGCATCGCAAGGCAGCTTTGGCTCTCTTTGAACCGTCATAGCCGATAAGGACTTTTTGGAACATAACTCACCGCTCTCCCATTGGACTTTCCAATGGGATTTCTTTGACAGACATTTTCATTGTCATCGGTACAAAAAAAGGCTCAACAACAACGCCACGAGCAATGCCAGCAGCACATAAGCGGCATAGGCGTTGATGCGACCGTGGTGCATCACGGCCAGAGCGTGGGACAAGCCCCACACCACGTTCTTTGCCGGTTGAATCGCCAAACGATCCACTATATGCACCGCAACCCGCTCGCGCCGGATGGCCGTGCGGAAGTGCTGCGCCACGGTTTCGCGCGTGTCCGAAATCGTTGTGGGCCGGAACACGGCGTCGAAAATCACGCGCACCGGATTGGAGAATCCCGTCGCCGTGTAAGTCATTTCCGGCAGCAACCGCCGCACACCGCCGTCCCACCGCGTTCGCCGTGACAGTTTCCGGCTGCGCGTCAGGCACAGACGAACAACGACATAAGTGAGAACCAACAGGACGACCAACGCGACCAGCATGTAAGAGGTGGACATAGCGAAGACTACCGGATTTTCCGTGCCGCCACGATGCAGCACAACCAACCCGCGTCCAGGCAAAACACCCTGGCCGACTTGTGCGCCGAGATTATGAAAATCTTCCACGAACGCGGGCGGTAACGTGTTGTGCGCCGGATAGGAGGCGAAAAACGGCGGCACAAGCGCATCGGCGCTGGAATCCGTCCACGGTTGCAGTTGGCGACTCAAAGCGGGAATCATGTAAGTCGGTAGCACGCCGAGCAGCAAACACAGCACAGCCAGAAAAATCATCGGCACAATGGAGGTTCCACGCGCTTCAACGGCTTTGGCGGCTTCCTCCGAACGCGACATGCCAAGAAATCCCATTGCAAACGCTTTGACGAAACACGTCACGGCCAGCGCCGCCGTCAGCGCGAGTCCCGCGCCGCACAACGCGAAAACCAATTTCACTAGCGTCGAGGGCAATTCCGCCGAGCGCAGCATTGTTTGAAGCGTGAGCCATTCGCTGACGAAACCATTGAACGGCGGCAGCGCCGAAATTGCCAGCGTGCCGACCAGAAATGCGCCCGCCGTCCACGGCATCGCGCGAATCAAGCCGCCGAGCTTGTTCAAGTCGCGCGTTCCGGCGCGGTCGTCCACCGTTCCCGCGCCGAGGAACAGCAGCGATTTATACACCGAATGATTGATCATGTGATAAAACGCCGCGATGAACGCGATGCCTGCCAGCGCGGGTTTACCATAGGTGGTGAAAATCATTCCCGCGCCGAGACCGGCGGTCACGATGCCGATATTTTCAATTGAACTGTGGGCGAGCATGGCTTTGAGGTCGTTTTCGGTGGTCGCGTAAAGAATTCCGACCAGCGCGGAAATCGTCCCAATGATGAGCACAACCACGCCCGCCCCGATCATCCCGTTTTGCGTCACGGGCACGAGGTCGAGATTCACGCGAACGATGCCGTAAAGTCCCAAGTTCAAAATTGTGCCGGAAAGAATCGCCGAGACATTGGCCGGTGCGGCGGGATGCGCCCGAGGCAGCCAGGTGTTGACCGGCACAAGTCCCGCCTTGACGCCGAAACCGAAAAACGTCAGCAAAAAAATCGTCCAGCGGGTGAAGCTACCGAAATCTGCGCCCGCCGTTTTGAACGTGGCAAAGTCAGGCGAGCCGGTTTTCACTGCGAGAAACAGGAACACCAAGGCGACCGCCACAAATCCGGCCTCGCCCATAGCCAGCATGAGATAACCCGCGCGGCTGGTTTCGTCGCGCCGGTGCTCGAAGTTTACGAGCAGATAGCTCAATATGGACATCGCCTCCCATGCCAGCAGGAACAGCAGCACGTCGTTAGCAATCAGAATGAGCACGATGGAAGCGAACAGCAGCAGATACCAGGCGTTGAGTGCCTTGAGATTGTAATGCCCGGCATACCGCTTCAAATAGCCCGCCGAAAAAATGGAACTGGCCAGAACGACCACTGCCGCCACCGCCAAAAAGAGCGCCGATAGACGGTCGAGCGAAACCGTCAGCGTTCCCCATCCACGAATCGTCCAGAGGTCGGCTTGGAAAGTTTGGCCCGACCACAGAACATTTTCGGCGACCCACAACGTCAGCAGGGCTGCCAGCGAACCGGCCCAGGCCAGCAGCGCGGGATTGCGCCGGTCGGGGACAACTATTCCCACCAGCGCGCCTGCAAGGCACAGCGCGAAAATCAATTCCAGCAACAAACCATCCGTGCCCATAAAACTTTTTCACGCCACGACGATTCCGGCAAACATCGGACTCGTCACGGCGTTTGGAACAATAAAAAGACGACCAGCACGACCAGTAACGTCAGCAACGCATAGGCGGCGTAGGCATTGAATCTCCCGTGGTGCATCAACGCCAGACGGCTAGCGAACCACATCACCGCCGTTCTGACTGGATGGAAAACCAATTTGTCCACCAGATGCACGCGCTCCTTCTCGCGCCGGATGGCCGTTCGGAAATGTTCGGCCACGGTCTCGCGCGTGTCTTCCACCGTCGTCGGACGGAACACTGCGTCGAAAATCACGCGCACCGGGTTGGAAAAGCCGGTTGCCGTGTAAGTCATCTCCGGCAATAAATTTCGCACGCCGCCGTCCCAACGAATTTTCCGCGACAATTTTCGGTTGGGCGTCAGCCACAGGCGCACGACAACATAAGTCGCCAGCAGCAAAACAATCAGCACGACGAACGAATAGGAAGTGGACATGGCAAAGACCACCGGATTTTCTGTTCCACCACGATGGAGCACGACCAAACCACGTCCGGGCACAACGCTTTGGCCAACTTGCGCGCCTAGATTGTGAAAATCATCTACGAAGGCGGGAGGCAAGGTGTTGTGCGCAGAATTGGAGGCGAAAAACGGCGGCACGAGCGCATCGCTGGCGCTCGCACCAACCAATGGATTGGTCGCGGTGTCCAGCGCAGGAATCACATAAGTCGGCATCACACCAAACGCGAGGCACAGTGCGGCAAGAATGGCCATTGGCGCGAGTGCGCCAGATTTGGCTTCACTGACTTTTTGATTTTCATTCAGCCGCCGCATCCCCAAAAAGCTCATTGCAAATACTTTCACAAAACACGTCACTGCCAGCGCCGCCGTCAGAGCCAGTCCCGCGCCGCACAGGGCGAAAACCAGTTTCGCGCCGGTTGAGGACAATTCCGCCGAGCGCAGCATCGTTTGCAGCGTGAGCCATTCGCTGACGAAGCCGTTGAAGGGCGGCAGCGCCGCGATGGAGAGCGTGCCGATGAGAAAGCCGAGCGCGGTCAGCGGCATCCATTTGTTCAGGCCACCGAGCCGGTCCATGTCGCGCGTGCCGGTTTGCGCTTCCACCGTGCCCACGCCGAAGAACAGCAGCGTTTTGTAAAGCGAGTGATTGATCAAATGATACAACGCCGCAACAAAGGCAATCGCCGCAAGCGCTGGATGATTCGTCGCCACAAAAACCATGCCTGCACCGATGCCGGCGACGATAATACCGACGTTTTCAATCGAACTGTGCGCCAACATGATTTTGAGATCGTTGTCCGTGGTCGCGTAAAGAATTCCGAGCAATGCGGAAATTGTTCCAACCACCAGCACGAGTAGACCCGGCCCGGCATGAGTCGCAGGCATGAGGTCGGCGTTCACGCGCAAAATTCCGTAAAGGCCGAGATTCAGTGTCGCGCCCGCCAGGACAGGAACAAACGCACGAGGTGCGGCGACATAGGCGCGTGGCAACCAAAAATTTACCGGCACGAGTCCGGCCTTCACGCCAAACCCGAAAAACGAGAGCAGGAAAACCGCCCATTGCATACCCGCGCCCAAACCCGGCACTGCTGATTTGATGGCACCGAAATCCAGCGAGCCAGTGCCGACCGCGAGCAGAAGAAAACCAAGCGCCGCCGCAAGCGTCCCTGCCTCGCCCATCGCCAGCAGTAGATAGCCCGACCCGGCATGGCCGTTTTCCTTTTCCCGCGCACACACGATGAGCAGCCAGCAAAGGATGGACATGACTTCCCACGCCAGCAGAAACAGCACGACATCACCTGCGATGAAAATCAGGGCGATGGACGCATAAAGCCCGAACATAAACACCGTGAACGCACGCGCCGGTCCTTGCGGACGGCCATCAGAGCCTCCCGCAAAAATTGAAGCCGGAAAGAGCACCAAGCCCGTGATGAAAATGAACACCGCCGAAAGTGAATCCATTTTCAGCGTGAGCGTTGCCGCCAATCCCGGCAACGTCCATAGCGGCTGGCTGAAAGTGTTCCCGGCAAGCAGCGCGCTTGCGCCTGCCAAAATCAAAGCAACGGATGCAAGACATCCGAGCCACGCAAGCACGTTGCCCTGCCGCGATGGAGGCGCGGCCAGCGACAATAAAATGCCCACGCCGCATAGCGCGAAAAAAATTGAAATAATCGTTGGCGTTTCCATTTATGCCTTTACCGCGCTGTTTCCAATTGCCCACGCCGCCGGCGCTTTGCGCCCGACCATGACAAGCAGGCCATGTAAAATTGCCAGAGGCGGTGGTGGATTTCCGGGCACTTCCACATCTACTGGCAAAACGTCCGCCACCCCTTTGGCGCAGACAAAACTTTCGGCGAACACGCCGCCGGACACCGCGCACGCGCCGACGGCCATAACCCGCTTGGGCGTGGGCATGGCGTCATAAACTTTTTTCAATGCGAATTTCATGTGATCCGTCACAGGACCGACGACCAGCAGCACGTCCGCGTGGCGCGGCGAAGGCGTGATAAAAAATCCCAGCCGGTGCATGTTGTAATATGGATTGTTGAGTTGTTTGACTTCGTTGAGACATGCGCCGCAGTCGCCCGCGTCCACGACGCAGATGTGGATCGAACGCTCGAAAGGCTGGCCAAATTCATGTTGGCCGTCGCGTACAGTCCCCCACTCATAGGTCTGCTCCCAATTTACCGGATGTTCAATGTCGCGAATACAGCGGTAGCAATGGATGCAACGGCGAATGTCTGCCACAACCTTGCCGTTGGCGTGGCTGAACACACCTGGCGGACAACTTTCAATCAATGAAGCAACCTGGTTTGCGGGATAATCGCCCCCGACCGGCAGGCCGGGCGACACACCCACAGCCGCTTCCGGTTTAGCCGGATACGCGGTCGTTTTAATTCCTGTCCGAATTCCGTTGATGACCCATTGGCTCATAAAATTTATCGGTCGTTTTCCGCCACGGACAAATCGAACGTGGACAACATGATCGGAAAATCCTGGAATGCAAATTTCTCCACGGATAGGTGGAAGCCGTGCCAGTTGGCAAACGACGGCGGAACGATTCGATAACGCGCAATTTTTCCGCCCTCATTCAGCCGCACCCAATGAAATGCGCCACCGCGCGGGGCTTCGACCCAGCCCAAAGCCGCGCCCGCGCGAAATTGAATCGGTACACGAACGCTGCCACTTTGCAGCGCGGCAACGGCTTGTTCCATAATGCGAACCGATTGCCGCGTTTCGGCGAACAAAATCCTCAACCGCGCGTAGCCGTCCCCCTCCTTTTCACCCGGCACGTCGAACTGAAATTTTTCATAGCCCAAATACGGTTGCGCGCGGCGCAAATCGCGGATGATGCCCGACGCGCGGGCAATGGGTCCGAGCAGGCCGTAAACCATCGCCGTCCGCTCTGGCACGATGCCGACTTCCTCAAGGCGGTCTAGAAAACTGCTGGAGACGCGCAATTGTTTTTCGAGTCTGTTGAGTTGCGCCAATACCTTCTGCGATTTTTCGAGCGCCTTGGCGCAAGCGTCATTCGGCAAATCGCAGAGCAGTCCACCCAACGCGAGCAGGCCGAACAAATAACGATGGCCGGTAAGCTCGCCGGAAATCCGCAGTAAATCCTCTTCCAAAATTCCGGCCTGACTGTTGGCGACGGCCAGCGCAGTGGACTCGCAAATTTCCTGAATCGCCCCGGCGTGCTGGCGCAGGCGTTCGAGCTCCGCCAGAAACACGCGCAAGGTTTTTGCACGCGGCGGAATGTTCGCACCGCAAATTGTTTCAGCGGCATGACAAAAAGCCAATCCATGAGCGAATGCTGTTATCGCCGCGAACCGCTCTGCCAACAACAAAACTTCGTCCAGCGTTTTGCCTTCGGCGAGTTTCTCAATCGCGCGCCATTTGTAAAACAGGCGCGGCGTAGAGCGGATGACATCTTCGCCAACAGTTTCGAGCAGAAAATGCACCGACTCGGTTACACCGGAGTATTTCGGGCCGACAGGCATCACGAACGCACCCGGCTCCTGAACGATTCGATGCGGACGCCAATCTGCGTCGGGTTTGCGATGGCGCATGGCTGCCTGTGGATCAAAATGGCGGCGCATCGGCTCGACGTTTTCCTGCCAGGCGTCATCGTGCAAAATAAAATCACCGAGACGCGGATGACCTTCAAAGTTCAGGCCAAACAAATCCTCGGCTTCGCGCTCGTGCCAGTCGGCAGCATGAACAAATTTGACGATGCTCGGGAAAGTTTTTTCAGCGAGCGGTGCAGTGACCAGCACATGAACCCAGCCGGCGTCGCCCTCGCCATAAAAGGCATAACGCAACTGCCATTCAGTCGCGCCTTCTTCCACAATCAAACCAGCGAAACTGAAATTCCAATCAAGGAAGAGGCGTCCGCACAATTCCGGCAGCGCGGCGCGGGCGCAAGTCACTTCGCACGGTGAACCGGAATTGGACGGACATTGCACCTGGCCGGGCCAGCGTTGGTCGATTTCTTGTTTCAGTTCGGTGCGGTTCATGGCAATGGATTTTTCATTTCGTCAAAGCAGCGGTGGCTTGGGTCAGTAAATCATGCAGCGATTGGGGGATGTAAAAGCCAAGCACAAGCACCGGCACGGCGGCCAAAACCAGCGCCAGCCGGCAACTGAACGGGAGATGAAGCTTGTTTCCCGGTTCAGAATGATTGTTCGGTGACTCTGCGCCACTTTCATTTTCCCGCGCGCCGAAAACCATACGGTTGACGTGCAACATGATTCCAAAAAACGCGATGACGATGAATATGGCAAGCAGCCCTGTCGCCACATAATGTTTCTGCGTCAACCCAGCTTTGAGAATGGTAAATTCACTCAAGAAAACCGCCATCGGTGGCGCGCCAGCGATGGCCAGCCCGCCAAAAACGAGCGCGGCACCGGCAATGGGAGATTGACGAATGAGTCCGCGAATGGATGCGATTTGCCGCGTCTCAACGGCAAGCAGCACAGTCCCGGTGGCGAAGAAACAAAAAGATTTCGTCACGCAATGGCTGACGATTTGTTGCATCGCTCCGTAACCGGCAACCGATATGCCGAGGCCGACCGCTGTTAAAATGATGCCCATGTGCTCGACGGTGGAGAAAGCGAACATACGTTTGTAGTCTTTCACTTGCAGGAGCAAAAACGCGGCGGTGCCGACCGAAATGAGGCCGAGCACCAGCGCCCAAGTTTCAGCATGAGAGTTTGGCGCGGCTTGCATCACGGGAAATAACCGCAGAATGACGTAGAGAATGGATGTGGTTTCGATGCCCGAAAGCAACGCGCAAATCGGCGAGGGTGCCTGGCTGTGGGCGTCCGGCAGCCAAGTGTGCATCGGAACGAAACCAACCTTCGTTCCGAGACCAATCAAAATCAGCAGGAACGCCGTTTGCAAAAGAACCGGCGGCATCGTGGGCGCGGCGGTAATCAAGTTATTCCAAGTGTAAGCATCATTGCTGCCCGACGCCTGCATGGCCGCAAACAAAACCAAAAATCCGAACAGTGCCATGCCCGCGCCCATGAGCGAGAGCACGACGTATTTCCAAGCGGCTTCCAATGCCTCGCGCGTGTTTTCAAATGAGACGAGCAGCGCGGAACAGAGCGTTGTCAATTCGACCACAATCCAAACCAGCGTCGGCTCGGCCAAAACCGGAATGGCGAGCATCGAAAAGACAAACAGGTTGTAATTGATGTAGTAGAGCCGGAGTTTTCCCGGTTTCAAGTTGCCGTGCGCCATGTAACCGGCAGAGAAAATCGCCGCTGTCGTTGCGACGAACGCAATCAACACCAGAATCAACGCGCTCAAACCGTCCACGGCAACCCATTTGAGCCATCCAAGGCTCAAATCCACAGTGACGGAATTGCCGTTTGAAGCAAGCCAGGCAACACGCGCAGCCAAAATCAAAGTGGCCAGCGAAGATACGACCGTCACACCCGCCGCCCAAGGTTTTTTGAAAGGCAGACAGACAAGCGCAGTTGCAATCAGTGGCAGTAGCAAAACGATGAGGACGCTCATTCCGTTCCCTCCTTTTCCGCCGGTTCGACCGTGGCTTCTTTCAAGCTGGCTAGTTCGCCTACGGCGGTTGTGCCGATTTGTTTTTGGACGGCTCGCGTCAGGACGCCCATGATGAAAACGATTATCAAGCCGTCCGTGGCGATGGCCAATTCGACGAGCAGCGGCAGATTGCGCGCGATGGCGATGCCGCACAAGAACGCGCCGTTTTCCATCGCCAACAAACCAATGAGCAGCGGCACCGCTTCGCGACGCACCGTGAGCGTGAACGCGCCGAGTAGCAACCCGGCGATGCCAATCGGCACGTTCGGGCCGCGAAATTCCGGCGCGACGGAGTTTAACAACGGCTGGGCCAAAAAGTAGGCTAGAATCGCCAGCGCCAAGGCGATAAGCAGGGCGGTCGGGATGTTCAACCCCTGGTCAACTTCGCGGCGCGTGTAAATTTCCGATGGCGATGTCTTGCGCAACAGCCACGGAACGATGATCGGCTTGCTGATGATGTTCACCAGCGCCACACCGTAAAGATGATCCGACGTGTAACGTAATCCCAGGAACACGGCGGACGCGGCGAGTAACAACGATTGCACGATGAACAAATTCAGACAGCCTCGCGCCTGTCGCATGGCCACAATTCCGAAGCCCGTCAGCAGAAACAGTCCGGTGACCAGCGCGTTAAGATTAACCAATAATTGATTGGTGGTGTCGCTCATTTTTCGTTAAGGCAGAAAGACCTGCGCAATCATTGCTGCGACGGACGTGATGAACGCCGCGCCTAAAAATTCGGCAATGCGGAAGAGCCGGAGCTTGGAAAGTGACGATTCGATGACAACCAGCACGAGCAAAAAGCAGAGGATTTTGAACAGAACGAGTGGAATGGCTAGAAGCACGGCACTTAAAGTTTGATCGCCCGCCAGACCCCACGGTGTCACCAGCACGTTGAGAAAAATACACAGGAGCACAAAGAACTTCATCTGGCCACCCCATTTCATCAGCGCGAAGCCGCGCCCGGAGTATTCGAGCGACTTGGATTCGTCAATCATTGCCAGTTCAAAATGGCCGGTTGGATTGTCCACGGGAATGCGGCCGCCTTCGGCCAGAATCAGCATGAGAAACGCCAACACCAGCAGCACATGCGACGGCATGAAGAAATTCGCGAGCGGCGTCACCCACTTTTCTTGAACGATGTAGGGAATGGTTGAACCGGCCACAAAGGAAACGGTGAAGAAAACAATCATGAACACCGGCTCGGCCAGAAAGCCGACCATGCGCGTGCGGCTCGCGCCGACTGGACCGTATGGATTCGCCGTGTCAATTGCCGCGAGCGTGGCGAAAAAGCCGCCGAGCGCCAGAATGAATCCGCCGCCAATCATGTCGCCCATGAACGCGAAAAACAGCGGATAGTTCGTCAATACCGGAATCAGCAGCGCGACGAAAATCGGCGTAACGAAAACGATATAAGGCGTGAACCGGAAAATCCACGAACTGTCTTCCGACACGATTTCGTCCTTGTGAAACAGTTTCCACAAATCGCGATACGGCTGGAAAATACTCGGCCCGCGCTTGGACTGAATCATTTCCTTGAGTCGCGAAGTCACGCCAGACGCCAGCGGCGCGAAGGACATCACCACCAGAACTTGAATCAGATTGAAGAGAATGTGGTTGAACATAATCAACTTTTGGGGTGCTCCGCGCCGATGGCATTTTCTTCGTCAGCGCGATAGTCAATGACACGCACCTTTTCCAGTGTGATCAAACCGCCTTTCATCATTTCATCAAGCACAGGCAGGAAGGCGTTAACCTTTTCCTCACTATCCACGATTTCGATGACGAGTGGTAAATCATACGACAGCCGAAGAATCTTCTGTGTATGCAGACGGCTTGATTTGCCAAAACCCATTGGCCCGCGCAAAACCGTCGCCCCAGCCAAATGCGCTTCGCGTGCTTTGAGAACGATGCCTTCATAAAGCGGTTTGTGCCCGTAACGGTCGCTTTCGCCGATGAAGATTCGCAATAGAACAGCTTCGTGAGGCAGGTGCATAATTTATCCTTTCATGGGGTTGATGATCTCGGCCAGAAGGTGTCCCGCCCAGACGGCAGTCAAACACAGGACTAGGTTGAACGCCGCATTGCCGCCGGCATAAAGCCATTCGTTGTCTTGCGCGAGATTCAAGGTTTGCAGGCTGAAGGAGGAAAACGTGGTGTAACCGCCGCAAAAGCCGGTCATAAAAAAATTACGGCCACGCGGCCCCACCAGCCAGCGTCCTTCCGGCGCTGTCACCGTAGCAAAGAACCCGATGATAAAAGAACCTGTGACATTGACGAAAAGCGTGCCCCACGGAAATGACTGACCGAACCGGTTGGCGACAAAACCAGAAGCCCAATAGCGTGCAATACCACCTGCCGCGCTGCCTACCCCAACGATAACGTAGTTGAGCATAAAAAAATCCTGCCGACACTTCATGTTTCGGTAGGAGTTATTAGCCCTGAAATCGTCGGGCGGTTTTCCCATTTCGGGAGGGCAAACACCATTGCCAAAACGCATTCTACCTATCGCACCAATCCTCGCAAGTTTTTTTCAATACAGTTTTTCAGCGTCAGTACTGCCGGTTAAAGGGCGAACAGAAATTGGCGCATAAAAAAAGCGAGAAAACAGCGGCGAAAGGATTTTTCATCGCACCCGGCAAACACTTCGGCGAAATCCAACCAAATGAATGTTCACACGATTGCTATCCGCCAAGAAATGCCTCCTTGCCGTGACCAACGCCTTGCGCATCCGCGCCTGCGCGTTCATCACGGCGGCTCTTTGGCTTCCGTCTGGCCGTCTGCCGCGTGAAAGCTCGCAGCAAGACGGCCAGACCGAAGCGTGTTCGCTACATCATCCTTCTCCTCGTTCGCGAGGAGAGGGTGAGTTATTTTATGGAACGTTTTCCCAAGGTAGCCCTTACACCGTGCGAACAACCTTGAGATTGTGCGCTGGGATTTTGGGCCAGAGTTTTATGGATTCGGTTCAAGCACAAGCTCAACGCAAGTTGACACCATACCGGCATAAAATGTGTCTTGTTTTTGTCAGAAAAAGTGCATATTTTTTCTGACAATAATTAAATGGGAAAACACGCAAAATCCATTGATAGTCAAATCCTCCAGCGGGTGAAAGCCAGCGGAAGGGGCTGGGTTTTCACGGCTAGGGATTTCATGGGCCTTGGCAGCCGCGATGCCGTGGACAAAGCTCTTTCCCGTTATGCACAGGCCGGAATCATTCGAAAACTGGCTCGCGGCCTCTACGATTATCCCCGCCAAGACCCGCAACTCGGCTTGCTTTCGCCTTCCATAGATGCCATCGCCCAAGCCCTGCAGGGGCGCGATGCCGTCCGCCTGCAACCCTCCGGTGCTTACGCCGCCAATCTGCTCGGCCTCTCAGATCAAGTGCCGATGAAAGTCGTTTTTCTGACCGACGGTTCCCCGCGCCGGATTCAGCTTGGCAAGCTCCAGATTATTCTCAAACGCACCACGCCCCGCAACATGGCAACCGCCGGAAAAGTCAGCGGCTTGGTAATTCAGGCGTTGCGTCACCTGGGTCAACGCCATGTGGACGGCCGTGCGTCGGCCACCCTCCGGCAGCGCCTCAAACCTGCCG
>Ga0335074_10006343_pt1 | contig 16413 bp, 15 predicted proteins | sample Lox_Sample_23_FD_206715 | JGI IMG/M metagenome (GOLD analysis project Ga0335074, IMG submission 206715) | Soil microbial communities from Loxahatchee National Wildlife Refuge, Florida, United States - Lox_Sample_2.3 | ecosystem: Environmental > Terrestrial > Soil > Wetlands | place: USA...
GCTGGCTCCTGCCCGGGCGCCGGGAACATGCCGGCCGCGATCATCTGGGTCAAATCGTCGGCCGCACTCAGGTAGGCCAGGTCCAGCCGGCTGGGTGTGCGAGCCGAGCTGAGGTTGGTGGACCGCTCGATGACCGCGATCACCCGCTCGTCGCGGGTGACGGGGATCGTCTCGTGCCGGACCGGTACTCCCCGGCTCCATTCGGGGTCCCCTTCACGGCAAACCCTTCTTTCCAGGAACGCTGCCGCCAGGAACGGCTGTTCTCCGCCGGGCCGCACAGTCCCCACAATGTCGTCCGGCAGCGCCGTCGGTGCCGTCGTCGGGCGCATCTGAGCGAGGGCGATCCAGGATGCACCAGCGGGCCAGTCAGCGCTCGTCGACTGGCTGCCGAGCGGCGCCCAGAGCACCAGGTCGGCGAACGACAGGTCGGCCAGCAGCTGCCAGTCAGAGATCAGAGCATGGAGCCAGTCCAGGTCCGCGCCGCGGATCCCGGCTCTCGATGCGAGGTCGGTCAGGGTAGGCACCTCGTCATCATCGCAGTCGCGGACGGATATGCGGCTCGTTGCCGATCTGGTATCAGCACAAACCGGACATAGGATAGCTCGGCTGGACTGCCTGCGGTGTCGGACGTGGGGCGCTGAGGGCGTGAGTCACGGATTGACGCCCTAAGAGGGGCAGTAGTACGCACCTCACGCCCAAAGGCGGCTGCCGGTCAAGGGCTACCTGCTGGTAGCGTCCCGGCATAAAGCGGCGAAGTGGAGTGCCATGACGGAACCAGGCTCGGGCGGACGGCCAGCTCATGGCGGGGCACGCGCAGTGGCTGCGGCGCAGCAGCACGGCGCGCAGACGATGTTCACGCTCTCTGGCGGGCATGTCTTCCCGCTCTACGACGGCGCCGTCAACGCCACTCCCCCGATGCCGATCGTCGATGTGCGGCATGAGCAGTCCGCCGTGTTTGCTGCAGAGGCAACCGCGCGGCTGACCCGTGCGCCCGGCCTGGCCGTACTGACCGCCGGGCCTGGCGTGACTAACGGGATCAGCGCCATCACCACCGCCCATTTCAACGGCTCACCGGTCGTAGTGCTGGCCGGGCGAGCCCCAGACGGCCGATGGGGCTCAGGCAGCCTTCAGGAGCTCGACCATCCGCCGCTGGTCGCCCCGATCACCAAGCGAGCCTGGACGGCCCACCAGCCGGGCCAGGTCGAGGCCGCGGTGGATCAGGCGTTCACGCTCGCTGGCGCGCGGCACCGGGGGCCGGTGTTCCTGGATGCGAGTCTGGAGGCACTCTTCGGCCCCGCGGAAGGGCAGCCAGCCGATGACACGGGTTCGGCAGGCACGGGCTCGGCAGGCACGAGCTCGGCAGGCGGCACCGGTACGGCGGCGGTCAGCCGGGCCGCGAGTGGCGGGGCGGCCGACGATGCACCTGACCGCGATGCCATCGCCGCGATAGCGCGACTGCTGGCGGGCGCCAGCCGGCCGGTGCTCATCCTCGGCTCGGACGTCTGGCTGGACGGAGCGGAGAACGCTGCCAGGGCTGCGGCAGAGCAACTGCAGCTGCCAGTCATCGCTAACGGGCAGGGCCGTGGCATCCTCCCGGCAGGCCACCCGCTGCTCGTGACGCGGGCCCGGTCAGCCGCGCTCGGCGAGGCCGATCTCGTGCTGGTGGCGGGCACGCCACTGGACTTCCGGCTGGCGTACGGCAGTTTCGGCGGCAAGAACGGCACCCCGCCGGCCCAGGTCGTCCACCTGGCGGACGCGCCGGATCAGGTCGCGACGCACTGCAAGCTGGCCGGCTCGGCCGCCGGCAGCCTGTCGGCGATCTTCGCTGGCCTCGCCAGCGCTGCCGACGGGGCGGTTGCCGCCAGTGCAGCCAGCAGGGCCTGGACAGAGGACTGGCTGCCACGCCTGCAAGCGGCCGCCGCAGCTGCGGTAAGTGCTGACGCCGGACTGCTGCGCAGCGGCGCCAGCCCGATCCACCCGCTGCGTATCTACGGCGAGCTAGCTGGGCTGCTGCAACCCGACGCCGTGGTCATCGGCGATGGCGGCGACTTCGTCAGCTACGCCGGCAAGTACGTCGAGCCGCAGCAGCCCGGCTGCTGGCTCGACCCCGGCCCGTACGGCTGCCTCGGCACCGGACTCGGCTACGCGATCGCGGCCAGGCTGGCGCGGCCAACCGCCCAGGTGGTCCTGCTACTTGGCGACGGCGCCGCCGGGTTCTCGCTGATGGACACCGACACGCTGGTTCGGCACCGGCTGCCTGTCGTGATGATCTGCGGGAACAACGGGATCTGGGGGCTGGAGAAGCACCCGATGCAGGCGCTCTACGGGTACGACGTCGCGGCCGACCTCCAGCCTGGCTGCCGCTACGACCAGGTCGTCAGCGCACTCGGCGGCGCCGGCGAGCTCGTCACCGAGCCGGACGACATCGGCCCTGCGTTGCGGCGGGCGTTCGACTCCGGCATGCCGTACCTGGTGAATGTCGTCACCGACGCCGGGAATGCCTATCCCCGGTCGACGAGCGGAGTCTAAGGCGGACCCGTTTCGCTACTGGATAATCGCGATCAGATCGCCTTCCTGGACCACGTCGCCCTCGGCGACGGCCATCTTGGTCAGCGTGCCGGAGTCCTCGGCGAGCACTGGTATCTCCATCTTCATGGACTCGAGGATCACCAGTGTGTCGCCGTCCGCGACGGAGTCACCCTCGGCGGCCACGACTTTCCAGACGTTGGCCACCATCTCGGCGCGAACCTCGCTCATCTGTCCTCCTGCCTGCCGGCCCTAGCCGGGCCGCTGCGCTCCATCATCGCCGCTCGCGCGCTGTCACGGGCGCAGCCGGCTGACCACTGCGGTGTCGTAGTCACCGCTGCTGAACTCCGCGGACCTGAGCAGCTCCGCGTGAAACTCCAGGTTGGTCCGCAGTCCGGCGATCGTGAACGCGGCCACCGCGGCCCTCGCCCGCTCCAGCGCCTCGGACCGGTCAGCGCCGCGCAGGCAGAGCTTGGCCAGCAACGGATCATAGAACGGCGTGACCGTATTGCCCGCGGCATACCCCGCATCGACCCGGACGCCCGGCCCGGACGGCTCGGCCCAGTCTTTGATCGTGCCTGGACTCGGCAGGAATCGCTTGCTGTCCTCGGCGTAAATGCGGAGCTCAAGCGCGTGGCCGGATGGCGTTACGCCATCGGGGTCGAAGCTGACGTCCGCGCCGTCCGAGATCAGGAACTGCTGCTCGACGAGGTCGATGCCGGTGACCAGCTCGGTGACCGGGTGCTCGACCTGCAGCCTGGTGTTCATCTCCAGGAAGACGAAATCGCCGGTGTCGACATCGACGAGGAACTCGACTGTGCCCGCGCCCCGGTATCCGACGGTCAGGCCAGCCTGCACCGCGGCGGCCAGCATCCGCTCGCGCAGCTGCGGACTGACGCCGGGTGACGGTGTCTCCTCCGCCACCTTCTGGTGACGGCGCTGCACCGAGCAGTCGCGCTCCCCAAGGGCCACCACCCTGCCGTCTGCGAGGCCGAGTATCTGGACCTCGACGTGCCGCGCCCGCTGCAGGTAGCGCTCCAGCAGGATCGCGGGACTGCCGAAGAATCGCTCGGCCCTCGACCGCGCGGTCTCGAACCCGGCGGTCAGCTGGGCCGGGTCCGCGGCCGCGCTCATGCCGATACCGCCGCCGCCGGCCGCGGCCTTGATCATGACCGGGTAGCCAATTAGCTCGGCGGCGGCCAGCGCTCCGGCGACGTCGGCCACCGGGTCGTGAGTTCCGGCCGACACCGGCACGCCTGCCTGTTCCATCAGGTTGCGGGCGTTGATCTTGTCGCCCATCTGATCGATCGCGGCGGGCGGGGGCCCGATCCAGGTCAGCCCTGCCTCCAGAACGCTCGCTGCGAAGGAGGCGTTCTCGGACAGGAACCCGTAGCCAGGATGGATGGCCTGCGCGTGCGTCGCACGGGCGGCCGCCAGCACCGCTGCCACGTCCAGGTAGCTGGCTGCTGGCTGCGGTGGCCCGATGAGCACGGCCTCGTCTGCCTCGCGGACGAACGGCAGCTCGGCGTCGGCCTCGGAGTACACCGCTATCGCACGAACGCCAAGCCTGCGGGCAGTGGCAATGACGCGTCTGGCGATCTCACCGCGGTTGGCTACCAGGACCGACTCAAGCACCCTGGGAGCTTACAGCCGGGAGGGAACCCGGCGGCCAGCCACGTCGGCCAGGACAGCCACGACCTCAGCGTCGTATTCGGTCGGCTGCAGGCGCAGCCGGTCGAGCGCGGCCGCCGACCTGTCCCGGTCGGTCGAGCTGCCGACCATGTCATCGAACGCGTTGGCAGCCCTGATGATCATGCTGCCGAGCGGCGGCGCCGGATCGTGCCCGTGAGCTGGCCACGCCTGGCGCCGCACCAGGTTCGCCACGTCGTCCAGCACTCCTGCCTGGCGGATAACGTCGGCGCCCAGCTTCGCGATCTGCTCCTGATCCTGGGGGGCGACGAGCACTGTGGCGCCGGACGGGATCGGGTCGCGGAGCGATAGCTGGCCGATGTCGTGCATCAGCGCGGCGTACTCCAGCGCGAGCAGCTCCGGCTCAGGCATGCCGAGGCGGCGCCCGACCGCGACTGCCAGCCAGCTGACCCGCAGTGAGTGACCAGCCTCGACGTAGCCGGCCACCTCCGTCACCCCGGCCAGGGACCGCACGGTCTGCAGGTACGTTTCCCGGATGGCGGCGTAACGGCGAAACGCGACCTGGGTCACCAGCAGGGGCCCGATGAAGATCAGGAGCTCCGTCGAGCCCATCACGCGGGCGCCGAAGACAGTGATCAGGACAGACGCGCCGACCGCCAGCCCGAGCGGCCACTGCAGCCGCATCTCATCGACCATGGCGACAGAGAAGCGCGCGCCGACATCGTCAGCCCTGATCAGCGCGGTTACGACGGCGTCGGCCAGCCAGCCGAATGCCACCAGGAGCACCATGACCGCGAACGCAAGCTCCCAGTGCGCGTGCGCGAGGCTCGGCGCCAGCTGGCGGAAGATGAAGGCGACGCAGGACACCGCCACCAGGCGGGTGCACATTCCGGTCAGCCCGGCCGGGCGCCCGGCCGCAATGTGCGGCAGCGCCCCGACTGCCATGCCGATCGCCGCCACCGAGATCACCAGGGGCGGGTTGGTGGCAAGCGGAGGCTGGCCCGGCAGCCACAGGAGCAAGGCGTAGGACATGGCGCCGACCATCGCGATCGGTGCGGCCTCGCGGCCGCCGGGAAGCCGGAGCCGCAGCAGCTCGCCGAACGCGATGAAGCCGCCAAAAGTCAGCGCCGTCTCCAGGGCATGCTTTCTGTCCGGTATGGGGGTGACGGCGGCGGCGGCAAACGCGGCCACTGCCAGCATCGCGGCTGCCCCGACGAGAAGCAGCCGGCCGGAGTCCATGTTCTGCCAGTAGGCCATTCTGTACTGCGACCGCCGGCCTGACTCCGCCAGCGTCCCGCCGGTCACGGGATGATCACCTGAAGCGGCGCGGTCGGATCATCGTGGTCCTGAGCCGTCACGGTGGTCAGGTCAGGCGGCCTGGCGGCGGCCCGCGGCAAGTCCCAGCCGTCCTGCCCGAGTGCGGCAATGAATGCCTCCACCAGCAGCGGATCGAACTGCGTTCCTGCTCCCCTGCGCAGCTCGACGACGGCCTCCTCGCGGCTCTTGGCCTCCCGGTAGGAGCGGGTGGACGTCATCGAGTCGAACGCGTCGGCGACCGCGATCACCCGGGCGAACTCAGGGATCTCATGACCGGCCAGGCCCAGCGGGTAGCCGCGGCCGTCAATCCGCTCGTGATGGTGCAAGATCCCGTTGAGCGCCTCAAAGAGAAACCCGATCTCCTTGACGATCTCCAGCCCGCGCATCGGGTGCAGCTGAATAGTCGCGAACTCGTCCTCGGTCAGCGGCCCGGTCTTCTGCAGCACCTGCGTCGGCACGCCGAGCTTGCCAACGTCGTGCAGCATGCCGGCGAAACTGATCGCGTCGGTCCGGTCGGAACTCATCCCGATCTGACGGGCGATCATCACGGCGCCCTTGGATACCCGGTCGCCGTGACCGCGGGTGTAGTAGTCCTTCGTCTCGACGGCCTGGCAGAGCGCGTTCATCGTCGCAGAGTAGGCGCGCTGCTGCTCGGCGAACTGGCCCATCGCCCATCGGGCGACAAAGAGGGGCACCAGCACGATCACAGTGGCGAACCATCCCATGATCTGCCAGAGCGAGGCGATCACCAGGCCCAGGCAGGCGTAGCCCAGGTCGGACGTGAGCAGCAGGAGCAGGCTGGATTCCCGCCCTTCCGGGCGAGCGCTGCCAGTGCTGCGGTTGAGCCGGTTCACCCCCCAGACCAGGGTGTGATTGGCCAGGACATGAACCACTGCGGCTGCGGCGAATGCCAGCGCGAGGTGCTCGAACTCCGACTGATGCGGCTCACCGATAGGTCCGCGCAGAAGGTGATACGCCTCGCCGGCAGCGAGGCCGGAGAGCGCGTGCATCGCGCCGTTGAAAAGCCGCTCTGCCATCCGAAGCCGTCGACGGCGAGCGGGGTCGCCATCGCTGGCCGGCTGACGCCGCAGGCTGAGCAGTGAGGTGGCGCCGACTAGGGCAGCCGCTACCGGTCCCAGGAGTACCACCGCGGCCAGCGTGGCTGCCGAGCTCGGCGACCAGACGGTCTGCCGCGATGTCGCTGGCGACTTGACCGAGTCGCAGAGCAGGAACAGAGCCTGCAGGCTCGCCAGCGCCACCCACGGATTCAGAACGTGGCCTGCATAAAAAAAGCCGGTCGCTTGCTGCACCGCGAACACGAGCACGGCGGTGATGAGCGCGACCAGCACGATGTAGACCCATGCCGCGCGGGAGACCAAGTGACCCCCTTGTTGAGGTGCGCTGGTGCCGGCCGAATGCCGAGGAAACCCGGAGTCGTGCGTCAACCCGCGCCGCTTTCTCGTCGCCTGACCCGTTCATGTGACTCGCATTGCCACTTAGCGTAACGCGACCACTGCGGATCCTTACTGGACTCCCCTGCAATGGCAGCCAGCAGTAGTGAAACGACTGCGCAGCGTGGCGGCAGATGACTCAGTCATGGGACGGGGGAGAGCGACGGCGAAGGCAGATCAGCTGAGGCCGGATGCGGCCGCGCCGGCTAAGTCGGGCCTGGCTGAGGGCTACTCGGCGAGAACCTCGGTCTCCTCGATCTCGGCCCGTACCGCGGCGATCCGGCTCAGCACCTTGATGCGGAGCTCGCCGGGTACGGCCTCCTGGCCGCAGCACTTGTGCACGAGCTTCTTCACCAGCTCCTCAAGGCCGTACTCGCGCAGGCAAGGCCCGCACTCGTCCAGGTGCTGGCGGATCTGCCCGCTGCCGGTGTCTTCCATTTCGCCGTCGATGTAGGAGTACACCAGGGCGAGAACCTCGGAGCACGGTACCTCGTGCGGCTTCCCGCAGCTCATGCCTCGTCCTCCCGCGGCGCGTCACCGTTGGACGAAGGCCCGGCCGGAGCGGCGGGAGTGGTCGCCAGCATGCCCTGCTCCGCCGCGTAGTCCTGGAGCAGGTCGCGGAGCTGCCGTCGGCCGCGATGCAGCCGCGACATCACAGTCCCGATCGGGGTGCCCATGATCTCGGCGATCTCCTTGTAGGCGAAACCCTCAACGTCGGCCAGGTAGACCGCCAGGCGGAAGTCTTCCGGCAGGGCCTGCAGCGCTGCCTTGATGTCCGAGTCCGGCAGGCGCTCCAGCGCCTCGGTCTCGGCAGACTTGAGGCCGCCGGAGGTGTGCGATGCGGCCCTGGCGAGCTGCCAGTCCTCGATCTCCTCCGTACCAGAACGCTGTGGCTCGCGCTGACGCTTCCGGTAGGTGTTGATAAAGGTGTTAGTCAGGATCCTGAACAGCCAGGCTTTGAGGTTCGTACCAGCCTGGAACTGATGAAAAGACGCATATGCCTTAGCAAAAGTCTCCTGAACCAGATCCTCGGCATCGGCCGGGTTGCGGGTCATCCGCATCCCAGCTGCGTAGAGCTGGTCCAGGTAGGGCAGCACGTCGTTTTCGAACCGCTTGCTGCGCTGCTCAAGTGTCTCGGGGACCGGACCCACCCCTTCCGGAGTCGAGGGCTGCAGCCGACCTGCCTGCACGCCGCCTCGCCGGGAGGATACAACGCCGAGCGTCATCACATCGCGCGCGACCGCCCGGCTGGGTCCGGGCCGGGTCACGCAGCTTGCTGTCGACACGTGCGGTCAAACACGAGGCTGGCCGGCTTCATTCCGCGTCCGGCGGTAACTCCGCACCGGCACCGCCGCGGCGGCGAGCACGACGTTACCGGTGCCGGCGATCCCGCTTGGCCTGGCACGCAACACACCTGGCGGCCTCCGGCTTGGCTTCCAGCCTGCCTTCGGGTACTGGCCCGCCGCAGTCCACGCAGGTGCCATAGGTGCCCATATCGATCCGGTGCAGCGCCTCGACCACAGCGGAGCGCTGCCGTCGGGCAACATCCAGCACCGCTTCGGAGCGGTCGGTCTCCGACAGGTTGGCGCCGGCGTCGGCCGGATCCTGCGGGTACTCGCCGGAATACAGGTGCTGCTGGCCGTTTCCATTCAGCACCGTGATCGACCGCTCCAGCTCGGTGCGAATCTCCTCGAGCCGCTGGCGTGCCGTCATAACGTCCATGCGATCCCCGCCTCCCTTCGCAACTGGCCGACAGCACCACAATGGGGGGATCTGGGTGTGCTGCCGGGCCGCTACTGCTGGCCTACGACAGCACTCCGGTGTCGTAGGCCGGAACGTCTCCGTTGCCAGGCGCTTCCGGTGCGGCAGCTCCTGGCTGGCCGACTGGGCGGGGCAAGGCCGGCTCGATCAGGCTCGGCCCGTTATTCCGGACCGAGTTCACGGCTACGGAGACTGGATACGTAGTGAGTCCGCTGGCCGCGGCCGGAGTCAGCAGCGCGCGCACGTCAGCGACGTCATTGGCGGCCGGGTCCAGCCAGTCGGTCCAGCCGCTCGGATCGATGATCATTGGCATCCGGTCGTGGATCATCCCGAGCTCATCCGGCGCGCTCGTGGTGATGATCGTCGTCGTCCAGAGCCAGGCGTCTTCGTCAGCGGACGGCACCGCGGGGTCGCGCCACAGTTCGTACAGGCCGGCGAAGGCGAGCGGGCGGCCGTCGGTCCTGGTGATGTAGATCGGCTGTTTCGGACCGCCCGCCTGGGCCTGCCATTCGTAGTAACCGTCGGCGGGCACCAGGCAGCGCCGCTTGGCGAAGGCACGCCGGAAGGCTGGCTTCTCCGCGACAGTCTCGGCTCTGGCGTTGATCATCCGGCTGCCGATCTTGACGTCCTTCGCCCAGAACGGCACCAGGCCCCAGCGCATCACCCGGAGCTGGCGCTCGGCCTTCCCCGGCGCCTCCGTGCTGTCAAACGCCGCGCTATCAGGCACTGTGCGATCAGCCCGGGCGGGCTCCTGCTCGGGGCCGGCGCCGGAACGGCTGACCACGGTGTATACGGCCTTGGTCGGCGCGACGTTGTAGTCGGGCTGGAGCGGCTCGGCTACCTCGTCACGCTGCACACTGAACTCCTCCAGGAGCTCAATGCGCTTGCGCGCCGACGCATACCGACCACACATGTCCTCTCCCTGACTGCTGACCCCACCGGCGAAGCCCGGAATGCGCAATTCCTAACCAGAATCCGGCTCAGCCAAACCTGGGCCGGGATATCCGATATGGTTCCGACTTCGCAGCGGCGCGGCGTTTCCCTGTCACACCGCGTGGGCTTGATTGTCACTCCGTACCGCCGGCTACGTCTAGACGTGCTTCGAGCCAGTAACCTCTTCGGCATGCAGGCCCCGAACCAAGCCGCCCGGCAGTCAGCGGCGACCAGCCCGTCGCCGGTGGCCGGCCACCCGCCGGCCGACGCTGACTGGGCAGCGCCGACCGCATCCGCGGCCGTGACGGCCAGCGTGGACCTGCCTGGCTCGAAGTCCATCACCAACCGGGCCCTGGTCCTGGCCGCGCTCGCCGATACCCCGACCACGATCGTCAGACCGCTGCGGGCCCGTGACACCGAGCTGATGGCCGGGGCGATTGTCGCGCTCGGCGCCACCGTGGATGCTGTTACGAAGGGTGCTGCGGCGGACGGTGCTGCCGCGGACGGTGCGGCCATGGACAGTGCGGCCATGGACGGTGCGGCCGACGGCAGCCAGTCCTGGGTCGTGCGGCCGGGCCAGACCACCGGCACAGTACGCGTCGAGGTGGGGAACGCCGGCACGGTGCTGCGCTTCGTACCGCCGATGGCCGCTCTCGCGGAGGGTGACGTCGAGTTCACGGGCGATCCGCGCGCCTCGGCACGGCCGGTCGGTCAGCTGCTGGACGCGCTCCGCCAGGCCGGCGTGCAGATCAGCGATGGCGGCCGGGGTTCGGTGCCGTTCACTGTGCACGGCAGCAGCGGCGCCCCCGGCGGCGCCGTGACGCTCGATGCGTCCTCCTCCTCCCAGCTCGTCTCCGGCCTGCTGCTGTCGGCCGCTCGCTACGAGCAGGGCATCGAGATCGCGCACCGCGGCGAGCGGATCCCGACTGCGCCGCATATCGCGATGACCGTGGCGATGCTGACGGCCGCCGGCGCTGACGTCGAGACCAGGACTTCCGGACGCGGCAGCCAGCCGGTCCCTGACTTCTGGCGGGTGCGGCCGGGCCGGCTTACCCCCGGCACCATTGCCGTCGAGCCCGACCTGTCCAATGCGGCCCCGTTCCTGGCCGCAGCCGTCGTCACTGGCGGATGCGTGACGATCCCCGGCTGGCCAGCCGACAGCCTGCAGGCCTCCGGCCAGATCCTGGATGTGCTGGAGCAGATGGGGGCGGTGTGCCACCGCACAGCCGCCGGACTGCAGATCGAGGGCACCGGCCGCATTCATGGCATCAGCGCCGACCTGCGCGACATCAACGAGGTGGCGCCGGTGCTGACGGCGCTCGCAGCGCTGGCGGACTCCCCGTCGGAACTCACCGGGATCGGGCACATGCGGTTCCACGAGAGCGACCGGCTCGCCGTCCTCGCGACCGAGATCGGTGCGCTCGGCGGCGACGTAACTGAACTGCCAGACGGGCTCGTCGTGCGGCCGCGACCGCTGCGCGCCGGGGCTGAGCCGTTCGACAGCCATGACGACCACCGGATGGTGATGGCGGCCGCGGTGCTCGGCCTCGCGGTGCCAGGACTGCGGGTGCGTAACGCCGCCACTGTCCGCAAGACCTTCCCCGGGTTCCTTGCTCTGTGGTCGCAGCTAGCGGGGCAGGCGCCCTGAGCCGGCCAGCCAGCTACTCCCGGCTCGACGAGGACGACGTTCGCGTCCGGCCGGGCAAAGGCACCCGGCCCCGGACGCGTCGCCGCCCAGCGCACGCCGACGCTATCGACGCGTTCGTGACCGCCGTGGACCGTGGCCGGTATCGATGCTGGACCGGCGACCGGACGGTCACCGCGATGAAGGCCAGAGAGCTCGGCCGCGGCGGCGTCGTGGTCGGGGACCGGGTCGGCCTGGCGGGCGACGTGTCCGGGGAGCCTGGCACCCTGGCAAGGGTCGTACGGGTCCAGCCGCGGACGTCGGTGCTGCGCCGGTCCGCCGAGGATGACGACCCAACCGAGCGCATCATCGTCGCGAACGCCGACCAGCTCGTGATCGTCACGGCGCTGGCCAGCCCGCCGCCGCGGCCGCGGCTGATCGACCGCTTCCTGGTAGCCGCCTACGATGCGGGCCTGGACCCGTTGCTCTGCCTGACCAAGGCCGACCTGGCGCCGCCGGATGAGCTGATCGCCAGTTACCGGCCGCTCGGCATCCGGGCGGTTGTGCTCAGCAGGCCGTCCGGTGGTCAGCTTGGCGGCGAGATCGCGGAACTGCGCGAGCTGCTGAGCGGCCGGATCAGCGTCCTGGTGGGACATTCGGGCGTCGGCAAGTCGACGCTGGTAAACGTTCTGGTGCCGGACGCCGATCGGGCCGTCGGGTCGGTCAGCCCGGTCACCGGACGGGGGCGGCACACGTCGTCGTCCGCGGTCGCGCTGCCGCTGCCCGGCGGCGGCTGGATCATCGACACTCCGGGCCTGCGCAGTTTCGGCCTTGGCCACATCGCTGCCGACCGGGTGGTGTCAGCCTTTCCCGAGTTCGCCGACGCCATTGCGAGCTGCCAGCCAGGATGCAGCCATCTCGAGGAGGGCTGTGCCCTGGACGACTGCGTCGCTGCTGATGGCCACGGAGGAGCCGCCGCTGCCGCACGGCTGGACTCGCTGCGGCGGCTGCTGCGCAGCAGGGAGGGGCTGGAAGCTGCGCCTGAGACGGCTGATCCAGCGGAAGACGCTGACTGACGCGCCGAAACCGAGCCGAGCGTGGCAGCGTGCGGTCCTTACCGCTAGCGTTGCCGGGGATGGCTGGATATGACGGCGACCTCGGCTTCGCGCACGTCCTGGCGGACGCCGCGGACGACATTACGATGCGCCGCTTCCGCGCGCTGGACCTGAGGGTCGAGGCCAAGGCGGACATGACTCCGGTCAGCGACGCCGATGTCGCGGTCGAGGAATCACTGCGCAACGTGCTCGCCAGGGCCAGACCGCGGGACGCGATGCTGGGCGAGGAATCCGGCCGGACCGGCTCGAGCTGGCGCTGCTGGGTGATCGACCCCATTGACGGGACGAAGAACTATGTCCGGGGCGTGCCTGTCTGGGCGACGCTCATCGGTCTCATGGACGGCCCCGAGGTCATCGCCGGCGTCGTCAGTGCCCCCGCACTCGGCCGCCGCTGGTGGGCGGCTCGCGCCGGCGGCGCATGGACGGGCAAGAGCCTGACCAAGGCAACGGCCTGTCGTGTATCCGGCGTGACGAGCCTCTCGGACGCCTCCTTCTCCTACTCCGGACTGTCGACCTGGGAGAAGGCCGGCCGGCTGAACGAGCTTCTCGGCCTGTCCCGGAAGGTGTGGCGTACCAGGGCTTACGGTGATTTCTGGTCACATGTCCTGGTGGCTGAAGGCGCCGTCGACATCTCCGCTGAGAGTGACGTCAATCTGTGGGACCTCGCCGCGCTCCAGATCATCGTGACCGAGGCGGGCGGCAGCTTTACTGACCTGGACGGTTTGCCCCGGCCTGACGGCGGAAGCGCGGTCTGTACGAACGGACTGCTGCACGCCGAGGTGCTGAGCCTGCTGACGGCCGGGCACGAGAAGGCCCGCGAGGACGCCGGCTAGGGGGTTGCCCTCCGCGCCGATCGGGCGGATGCTGGAACGCACTGACTGTCACAAGCGCACAAGCAGGCCCCAGCGCAGCGGCCCGGTGCGGCCCTACGCGAAGGGAGCGATGCAGCATGAACGTTCGAGACGGTATGACGACCGTCGTCCTTAGCGTCGGACCCGCTCACACGCTGCGGGAAGCCGCCCGTCAGATGTCCGCGCACCGGGTCGGGGCCGCCGTCGTGGTCGATCCAGAGCACCCTGGGATTGGAATCATTACAGAACGCGATATTCTCGACTCGGTTGGCGCGGGGCAGAATCCAGACGAGGAAATGGTCTCCGCGCACCGCACGTCTGATGTGGTGTTTGCCGCTCCGGAATGGACGCTCGATCAGGCCGCCGCTGCCATGACAGCGGGCAACTTCCGCCACCTGATCGTGGTCGAGGGCCACGAGGTGGCCGGCCTGCTGTCCATGCGGGACATCGTCCGCTGCTGGTCCGGCGCGAGTGTGGGCGCCGGTGTCTCCGTCTCGGCCTGAGCAACGCTTGCCGGAGCCGATCACAGCAAATACTCAGCCAGTCGCAGCAATCCCTGAGCCGATCGCAGCACGTGCTGCGGCCGCGCACCATGGAGGCAGAGTGAGCGGCCCGTGCAGATAGCAGGCGCGATCGCGCTCGTGACGGGTGCATCCTCCGGTATTGGCGCAGCCACCGCGGAGGCTCTCTCGGATGCTGGTGCCAGGCTGATCGTGACCGGCAGGGACGAGGACCGGCTGAAGGCGGTAGCGGTGAAGACTAGCGCCACCGCCTTCCCTGCCGACCTCAGTCAGCCCGGCGCCTGCGCTGAACTCGTCCGCCTCGCACTGGCCGTCCACGGACGGATCGACCTGCTGGTCTCGAACGCGGGCGCCGGCTGGGCCGGCGCGATCGGCGACCTGCCTGCCGACACCGCCGACCAGCTCGTCGCGGTCAACTTCCTGGCCCCGATCCACCTGGCCCGGCTGCTGCTGCCTGGCATGACCGCACGCGGATCCGGGCGCCTGGTGTTCGTCTCCTCGATCGCCGGCGCGACCGGCGTCCGGCACGAGGCCGTCTACGCCGCCACCAAGGCAGGGCTCAACAGCCTGGCCGAGAGCCTGCGGTACGAGCTTGCCGACACCGGCGTCGGCATCTCGGTGGTGCTGCCGGGCGCCGTCAGCACGCCGTTCTTCAGCCGCCGCGGCCGCCCCTACACGCGGCACCGGGGCTGGCCGACGCCGGTGAGTGCCGGCCAGGTGGCCAGCGCCATCGTCGCCGCCGCCGCGCACGACCGGCCAGTCGTCTACATCCCTGGCTGGCTGCACTTCCCCGCCTGGCTGCACGGTATGGCGCCGGGGCCGTTCCGTTCGCTCGCGACCATGTTCGGCTAGGCGGCGACTCGTCCCTGACGCTGCCTACCCAGGCTGCACAACTATGGCTGGCAGCCGCGCGGCCAGCACGCATCCTGCCGCGATCACGGCGATCGCGCCGTTCAGCGTGCTGGTCAGGCCCACGTGCGAGACCAGCACGCTCGCCAGCCCCGCGCCCGCCAGGGTTGCCGCCATCTCGGCCGTACCGCAGGCAGCGCTGACCCGGCCGACGAGACCCTCGGCCGCACGGCGCTGCACCAGAGTCCGGCGGACCATTAGAAACGCGCCGCCCGTCAGCCCGGCAAGGGCGATGAACACCAGACCTGGCGCCAGCTCGTGCCAGTCGAAGAAGCCGCAGAACGCGGTAGCCACTCCGGCGACCAGCGCCAGGACTGCCGCTCGCAGCCGCGGGCTTGCGCACACCGTCCGCCCGGCGTAACCGCTCAGCAGGTACCCCGCGCCGAGCGCGCAGAACAGCACGCCGACGACCGCGGATCTCGCCCGCAAGACTGTAACGACGTACGGAACCAGGAGCGCGGTCAGCGCGCCGTTGCCGAGCAGAAACAGCATGGAGATGCCGACGAGCACGCGCAGCACGGGGTCGGCGAGCAGCGCGGCGAGGCCAGTGTGCAGTTCGGCAGCGAACCGTCGTATCCCGGCGGCCGGCTCGGGCGGACCGGGCTCGGCGTCACCCGGCTCGGCGTCACCCGGCTCGGCGTCGCCCGGCTCGCTGCCATCCGACGCGGCGCGGCGCAGCGCGGGCATCGCCGCTACCAGCGCGGCCGACACCAGGTAGGTGGCTGCGTCGATGGCTGCGACCGGTCCGAATCCGGCCACCAGGTACAGCACCCCGCCGACTGGCCCGCCCACCAGCCGGACCACGCCGCTCGAGGTCGCGTACCAGGCGTTCGCCGTGCTGAGATCACCGCCCCGGCCGACCAGGGCCGGCACCGCGGTGTTGTGCGCCGGGCGGAAGAACGAGCCTGCCGCGTTCTCTGCGAAGACGGCGCCGAACAGGATCGGCAGCTGCCCTGACCTACTCACGGTGATGAGTGCGGCGACGCAGCCGGCCCGGACGAGGTCCGAGACGATCATGGTCGTCCGGCTGCGCCAGCGGTCAGCGAGCACGCCCGCGGCAGGCCCGAGCAGCAGGATCGGCACCACTTCGGCCACGAAGGCCAGCCCCGCGTCGCGCGCCGAGCCAGTCAGGTGCAGCACGTAGACAGGCACTGCGACCACCAGCAGCCAGCTGCCGGTGTCGGACAGCAGCTGTCCGGCCCACAGCAGCCCGAAGGACGGATTCCGGACGATGATCGGCGCGCGGCGCGGGCCAGGAAGCCGGCCAGACAAGCTCATTCTGCTACGATAGTTTTGTCCACTACTGTTCTGTCAAGACAGTTCAGTTTCCGTCAGGACCGATAGCTCCGGCGCGAGAGCGCTGGCAACAGGACACTGGGGCAATGTCAGACACAGCGCAGCTCAGCAGCCGGCTGCGCGGCATGCGGGCTGCCGCTGGCCGGACGGTGGCCTCTGTCGCTGCAGATGCCGGCCTGTCGGTCCCCTACATCGCCAATCTGGAAAACGGCCGGGGGAACCCGACGCTGGCTGCGCTGGAGCGGCTTGCGACGGCCTTTGGCGCGAGGCTGCAGATCTCGTTCGCACCAGCAGGCGAGGCAGGCCAGGCACCGCAGGCACCGCCGGCCGGCGAAGGCATGCCTGCGTCGCTGGTGCGCCTTGGCCGGAGCAGGCGATTCCGGCGCGACGCTGAGCTGATCGCCGCCGCCGCCGGCGCGGACCCCGGCGAGCTGTCAGTGCAGCTGATCAGCGCGCTGG
>Ga0335074_10006344_pt1 | contig 16412 bp, 6 predicted proteins | sample Lox_Sample_23_FD_206715 | JGI IMG/M metagenome (GOLD analysis project Ga0335074, IMG submission 206715) | Soil microbial communities from Loxahatchee National Wildlife Refuge, Florida, United States - Lox_Sample_2.3 | ecosystem: Environmental > Terrestrial > Soil > Wetlands | place: USA: Florida...
TACCAGGTCGGTAGATGACTTTTCCGACGCAGCATGCGCATCGGCATCCGTGGCGGCCGGATAGAGCGCCAGCAGCCTGTCCGCGAGCGGTCCTACGTGCTCGGTGGCCCACTTACGATACTGCACGAGGTTGTGCACCGGCGGACCACCCATCAAAGTGCCTTCATCCGCGTTAGTGCCTGCGATCAGCGCCACGCCGTGATAATTGCCGGACGCAAACAGCCGCGCGGGATCGTCGGGAATCGTCCATCCATCCACTACCGGCATGTAAGCCTCGCCGCGATCGGCCGCGCCATTGTTCGACATGGCTGGAGGCAGCATGCGCATCAACTCGCCGGGCGTCTTGGCGCGTAACGCGGCGATATCCGCGCCCAGCCGCTCGCCGAATTTGGTCAACGGAATGCGCCCATACCACGACTCCGTGATGTGACTGATAGGTCCGAACATCCAGGCGGCGCTTTCCGAAATCACTTTCTGGAACAAGCCTTGCGCTTGGGGCACGATCATCAGGAGGCAAACCGCCGTGCCGCCGGCCGATTCGCCGAAGATCGTCACATTACCGGGATCGCCGCCGAATGCAGTGATATTGCGCTTCACCCACTGGAGCGCGGCTACCATATCCATGAGGCCGTAATCGCCCGATGCGCCGTGCGGCGATTCCTTATCCAACTCGGGATGCGCCAGGAATCCCAAAAGCCCTAGCCGATAGTTGATGCTCACCAGGACGACGCCTTGTGCGGCCAGTGCCGTGCCATGGTAAGCGCTCTGCGAACTGGCGCCGATCTGAAAACCTCCGCCGTGAATCCACACCATCACCGGCAAATTGGCGCCGGGTTTGGCGGGCGTCCAGATATTGAGTCCGAGGCAATCCTCGCTTTGCGGTCCAGGCACCAGGGCCATCTGCGGGCAGTTATTCGGAAAGTTCTTGGCGACCAGAATATCCTTCCAAGGCTTGGCGCGCTGCGGCGGCTTCCAGCGCAGCGGACCTACCGGAGGGGCGGCATACGGGATGCCTTTGTACACGCGAATTCCGCCTCCTTCTTCGACGCCGGATAGCCAGCCCGTATCAATTTTCACAAGGGTGGCGAGATTATTGGCGAGAGCGGGAAGCGCCAGTAGGAATATGCTGCTTATGAGCCTCATCAGAAGGATGATGACACAAAAGGGATCGGGCCGGGGCGCTGGGGGTATGTTCTTTTCGCGCCACCGGCATCACCGCGTACCTGAAGAACGTAGTGGCCCCGTTGCCCGGTTGGCCGGGAACACTCAGGTGGTTTCTCCCGAGCAGGTAAAGGGTGCTTGGAGGGGCAGACCCCGACGCCGTGGAAGCCGCCGGTCTGGCCCATGGCCTGGGTCATCCTCGGACGGCATCTCAGGCATGAGGGAGAAGGAGATCATCCAGTTCTATCGCTGTTTGCAGGGGCATGTCGAAGAGCCAGGGGAGAACATTCCGGCGCCCAGCCACTTCTACTCTTGGCGCAAACGCACATTATTGAACCATCGCCCGCCGAGACGGATGAATTTGCCCCCCTCGCCAGACTGGCAGTTCCGCTGTTTTCCGCCGCCGGCGCGGCGCTGCGGCGCTGCTGGAATCTTCGTGATGCGCGCTGCCTGAAAGCGCTGCTGGCGATCACGCCCGGCGCCGCGGCGCGCCTCATTTCCTCCGGGCGGCCGGCCAGCGACTTCTTCGAACAAGTGGCATACAACAGCCGCCGGCTCGCCAAACTGAACGTTCCGCCGAAAGATGTGGTGAACGCGATCAGTACATATGACCGCGAGCTCGACCGGTTGCTCGCCAAGCGCCATCTGCGGGAGCATAGCTCGCTCGCAGCCGCCAGGCAACAACTGCACTTCCGCATCGTGCTGGCGGTGCACAATGCGTATTACCAGGTGCGCGAGGCGGAGACGCAGGCATTCTACGGCTTGGTGCGCGCTGAAACGGACGCCACCGGATTGGACGATCTGTTGCGCCGGTTCATCGTTATCCTGACGCGCACGTTTCGCGCGCAAGCCGGCCGGCTGATCCCGTTCACAGATCCCTTCCCGCTGGCTTCCGCCGTCTTGAAGCGCCTGGCGCGGCCGCGCTACATCGCCGCCCGCGGCCGTGACGAAGCCTTGATTCTGGATCGCGAGATGCGTGGCCTTTTTCAATCCTATTGGTCGATTCCATTCTTCTCCGGCGAGCGGCTGGCGGGCCTGCTTCAATTCGGATTTACCGCGCCTTACCGTTGGCTGCCGCGCGAACTGGATCTGCTGAACGCATTCGCGGAGCGCTGCCTGCGCGGCGCCGAGCGCGTACGGCTCATGGAAGATCTGGCCGCGCGGGAAGAGCAGGTGCGCGCGTTGGCGGCGCATCTTATGGAAGCCGAGGAGGAAGAGCGCCGCCGCATCGGGCGCGAGCTGCACGATGAAGCCGGCCAATCGATGCTTTTCCTGCGCTTGCACCTGGAGATGCTCGAAAAAGCCGCGCCGGACAGCCTGCGTCCGAAGCTGGCCGAAGCGCGCGAGGTCACCGAGCGGATCATCAGCGAAGTGCGTCGCATCATCGCGGCGCTGCATCCTTCCGTGGTTGAGACGCTGGGATTGCCGGCCGCCATCCGCCATCTGAGTGCGCGCTTCCGCAAGCTTTATCCCATCAAGCTCTGCCTGCGCTTGCAGATCAGCGCGGCGCGCCTGCCGCGCGAAACCGAAACCACGCTCTACCGGATCGTGCAGGAGTGCTATCAAAACATCGCCAAGCATTCCGGGGCGTCGCGCGTAAACCTTCTGCTGAAATCCACCGATACATTATTGGAACTGAGTGTCGCCGATGACGGCGCCGGATTCGATGTGGAGCGCGCGGTGGATCAACCGAAGTCTTTCGGGTTGAAAGGAATGCGCGAGCGCGTGGCCCTGCTGGGCGGATCGATCGAGATCCGCAGCAGTCCCGGGCACGGCGCGCGTATCTCCATACGGATTCCGGTTTCCGGCCGTTAGCGGCGTCCGGTTCGCTTCGCGGCGGATCAGAAGCCGCGGACATCGAGACGAACTTATGGCTATTCGCACGCTACTTATCGACGACCACACCCTGTTCCGGCAGGGCATCAAAACGTTATTGACCACCACGCCGGATCTCGAGGTGGTGGGCGAAGGGGCCAACGCGGCCGAAGCCATCACCTTGGCAGGTGAAGTCCGGCCCGACGTGGTCCTGATGGACGTCAGCATGCCGGGGCTCAGCAGCTTTGAAGCCACCCGCCAGATCCGCAAGACTCTGCCGGACACCAAGGTCCTGTTCCTGACCATGTACGACGACGAAGATTACCTGGCAGAATGCATGGACGCGGGCGCTAGCGGTTACGTGCTGAAAGATTGTCCCGCCGAACAACTGATCTCGGCGATCGGCGAAGTACATAAGGGCGGCAGCTATCTAAGCCCGCGCATGCTGACGCACCTGGTGGACGATTTCCGCACCCGGGTGCAGTCGGCCACACACCGGCCGCGCTTGAATACGTTGACCCGGCGGGAACTGGAGGTTCTTAAGTTCCTAGCCGAGGGGAATTCGGTGAAGGAGATTGCCTGTACGCTGAATCTGAGCGTGAAAACCATCGAAGCGCACAAATTCAACCTGATGCGCAAGCTCGATATTCACAACAAAGCGCAGTTGGTGCACTACGCCATTCAGAAGAAGATCATCCGCCTGGCGAGTTAGACGCTCGCCAAACTTTCCGGCCTGCTGCTACTTAGTAAACCTTGGTCTATCGTGGCCCTCAAGCCGACCTTGTCGTTCCCGGCACCGCTCGAAGCCAGGAAATCAATCGTCGGCTCGCCTTCAGGGTCAAACCGCTCAGATTGAAGTCGTGGAATTGCCGGACATCGTTAGGCCGCCGTCGAACAGAATCCTGGTTCCGTCCTCTACGATTTCGATAGTTATATCGTCTCTTGACGCTGTTCGTAAGACGAGGTGTTTAAACTTCAGGCCGCCGAATATGGATACTGCCGGCCGTTACGCCGCTTCAGCACATCCGCCAGGTTCTCTCCCGCATGTTTCCGCCCACATTTCTACCCTGCGACTCCCGGCGCACCAAGTCCCGTGGGACAGGCCATCTCTTTGTGTGGCCTGTCGCTCGCATACGGCGCGCCAGCCAAATTCTGATAAAATTGCGCGCGCCACAGGCGCGTCCCGGACAGGCGACACAAAACGATCGTCCACCCACGGCGCCAAGTCACATCCCGTTCCATCCGGGTTCACCCGGAGGCGGCGCTACCTATCCCGGAAGCGCGCCCCAGATACACCACCAGCGCTGCGAATAACAATCCCGCCAGCAGGAATTTCATGGCCACGGGAGCGTCGGTCGGCGAAAAAAAACCTTCGATAGTCCCAGCGATCAAAAGCATGGGAATGGTTCCCAGCAACAGGCGCGACGCTCTTCCTCCGGCTTGGCTGAGCGACGCCCGCCGCGGCAGCAACCCGGGAAACAGCCATCCGCGCGCGATCTCCAGACCCGCGCCCGCCGCGATGCAAATGGCGGGCAGCTCCAGCACACCGTGCGGCGCCACGAAGCTCCACAGCGAGAGCGCCATGCCCGCGCGCCAAGTGGCTGCGCCCACCACGCCGAGCAGCAGCCCGTTGAATGCCGTCATCCAAACGGTCCCGACGGCCGTGATTCCCAGCGCGAACACCGTGAAGGCGACCGTCAGATTGTTGGTGGTGATCGCCGAGGCCGCCAGCGGTTTGATGGCCACGATTGAATGTGTCCACATCTCGTGCCGGTCGATGGTCTCCATCATTTGCGGACCCAGCATACGCCGCGCGAAGCCCGGATCGTGCAAGGTCACGGCCCAGCCGCCCAGCACCCCCAGAAGAAAGATGATGGCGGCCAGCGCGGTGGCGGGTAGCGTCTCGCGGAACACCTGCGGATAAGTGTCGCGATAAAACCTGACGATCCCGCCCGCGTCGGGCCGGCGCCCCAGGTAAATCAGATTATGGCTCCGCGCCAGCAGTTGATTCAGGTATCCTGCTAGTTGAGCGCTGGTAGGATCTTCCTTGACCACCGACAGGTCCGACGCGATCTGCCGGTAGAGCAGGCCGAGTTCGCGCAGTTCCTGATGGTTGAGGCGGGCCAAGCCGTTTTTGCCGAGGCGCAGCAACTGTTCGAGGCGCTCCCAGTAGCGTCTGCGTTTTTGTACCCAATGGATCGAAACCATGCCTGACGATCGGCCCTCACCCGAGTCTATCACCGCCAGTCACGCGGTCGAGACGCCGGAGCAGATGACGCTGGATTTCAAGCTGGCGGGCATCGGCAGCCGCTTTCTCGCCATCGCCATCGACACGCTGATCCAGGCCGTGCTGGTCGTCGTTTTCTTCATCGTCATGATCCTGTTGGCCGGGCCTATATTCCGGTCGCTAAACGGGTCGGGAGCCTGGATCATCGCCATATTCCTGGCCTTCATCTTTCTGGTTAGCTTCGGTTACTTTGCGATTTTCGAGATTCTTTGGAACGGGCAGACTCCGGGCAAGCGCGTAACCGGTATCCGCGTGGTGAAGGATTCGGGACGTCCGCTGACGCCCGGCGAATCCATCGGCCGCAATTTGCTGCGCATCGTGGATCAATTGCCCGCATTGTACGCGGTGGGGATCGCGGTGGCGTTGACGAACGCGCAGAATCGCCGGCTGGGCGATTTCGTGGCGGGTTCCATCGTGGTGCGGGAGGACTCGCTGGCGGAGATCAGGCCGGTGTGGCAGGCGAACGATGTGCCGGCCGTCATGTCGAACCCGGTCGCCGGCGCATCCGCGCTCACGACGGAGGATCTGGTCCTGATCGACACGTTCCTGAACCGGCGCTCGGATCTCGCGGCGAATGTGCGGGCAACCATGGCCGTGGAGATTCTGCGCAAGCTCGGGCCAAAGCTGTCGCTGCCGGCTGATATGGACCGGTCCGCGGAATCCATTCTGGAAGCCGTTGCCTACCAGCGGAGGTCCAGCGGCAATTTCTCGTAAGTGGCGTCAAAACCCCGGCCCCTATCCCCGTCCCCTAATCCCGCCGCACGAAAGCGCCGCCCTGCTGTGTAGGCGCGCCAACACCGCGTGCACGCCGGGACACGCGGACAATCGCCGCGATCCGCCTTTTTCGCATGCCGGAGGCGATGGCATCGCGCATGCACTTCGCCGGCGCGGAGGAACGCCGCACGTGCTACCGAATATCCTGTTAGACAGTATGTTTCGGACGCTTTGGCGGTGGCGCTGGGTTCTGGCCATCCTTCTCATCATCCCGCTGCTGGCTGTGGCGTCCATCTTCTGGCGAGCTTCGCACGCAAAAGAAGAAGCTGCCGCCGAAGTTCACGCGAGATCCGAGTTCCCGTTTCGCATCGTGCCGGTGGATCGCACCGGGCCGCCAGGCGCCGACCCCATCGCGGCCATCCCCGAATTCCGCGATATCGCGGCGTATAAGGATTTGCTCGCGGTGAGCGCGCGCGCCGGCCTGTTCCTGTACGATCGCCACGGCGTCTTGACCCGGTCGTACCGCGCGGGTCTGGAACTGCCGGCCGCCGAGCTTGGCACGATGGCCGTGGGGATCGCGGCGGGTTCCGCGGAGCCGGAGATTTTTATCGCCACGCGCGGCGAAGGGCTGCTGGCTTTCGATGGCACGCGCATCCGCCAGATTCTGCCCCGCGATTCGCGCTTGCGCATCGTCACGTCGGTGCTGGCGCCAGGATCGGGCCGGATTCTGCTTGGCACCGAGCATCACGGCGTTCTGGTGTTCGATGGCCGGCGGCTTACGCCCTTCGACGAGCGGCTGGCGAATGCACATATCACGGCTCTGGCGGGAGCCGACGGCAACATCTGGATTGGCACGCTGGCGCAAGGCTTGTTTCATTACCATGCGGGGCAATTGGATTCGCTGGCCGCCGCGCTGCCCGATCCGCAGGTGCTTTCATTGGCCATTGAGGGCGAAGCGTGCTATGCCGGCACGCCGCTGGGCGTGGTGGAGTTTCGCGATGGGCAACGCGTGCGGACTCTGGCGGATGGATTCTTCGCGCGCGCGCTGGCCACGCAGGGCGAAACGCTGTATGTGGGCACGGAGGACGAAGGCATCGTAACCATACCGGCGGGTTCGGCCCATGCTCCTTCGGATGTCGATAGTCCTGGCGGCCCGATCCTACGCGTCGCGAATATCGAAGGTGGCGCTTACGCCGTGAGTTCGGACGCCGTCTATCAGCGCGGTGCGGACAAGCGTTGGCGTCCGGTGCTGACCGCGGGCAGCGCCCTGATGACCGATCGCAATGTGGCGGCGCTGGCACTCGACCGCGGACGTTTGTGGATCGGCTATTTCGATCGCGGCCTCGATGTAACCGACGTCGGCCTGGAACACACGACGCACTTCGAAAACGGCAGGCTGTTCTGCATCAACCGGATCGTGCCGGATGCGGAACATGCGCGGACCGCCGTGGCCACGGCGAATGGCTTAGAGCTTTTTGATGCGAGCGGGCAGCCGCGTCAGGTGATGGGACGCAAAGACGGCCTGCTTTCCGATCACGTGACCGACGTGGCTTTCCGCGAAGGCGGCATGGTGGTGGCCACGCCCGCCGGACTATCGTTTGTGGATCGCTCCGGCGTGCGCAGTCTGTATGTCTTTCATGGCCTCGTGAACAATCATGTTTACACCATCGCCACGCACGGAGCTGAGACGGCGGCGGGAACGCTGGGCGGGTTGTCGCTGCTCGATAACGATATCGTGCGCATGAATTACACAACTGCCAATTCACGTTTGAAACATAACTGGATCACCGCGTTGGCACGCGTCTCGGGCGATTGGTTCGCTGGAACTTACGGCGCAGGGGTAATGCGGCTGGATGCCTCAGGTGAGTGGCACAGCTTCCCGGATCTGGATGCAAGTTTCGTGGTGAATTCGAATGCCATCGCGGTGACGGACGGGCGTGTTTTTGTAGGCAGCCTCGACCGGGGGCTGTTCGTCTTCGATCGCGCGTCCGGGCGTTGGACGAACACCATGCTGGGGCTGCCCTCGAAGAACGTGACGGCCCTGGCGGCCGGCGGCGGTTACCTGTATGTGGGTACGGACAACGGCTTGGTGCGAATCGCGGAAGGAGCACTGCGATGACTGGAAGAATTTTGCAATGCTGCCTCTGCGCCGCATTACTGGCCCTCGCCGCGTATGCCGACACCGGCGTCCTGATCCCTGGCGACCGGCAACTGCCCGATCCGTCTATCTTTTCGCTCAACGAAATGGCGCTCGAAATTCTCATCGATAACGGTACGGCGCGCGTCCGCGTGCGGCAGATCTTCGGAAACCACAGCGGATCGATTCAGGAAGGCGTCTATCAATTTGCGCTCCCGGCCAATGCCGGCGTTTCCGATTTCGCAGTGTGGGATGGCATCACCAGAATCCCCGCCGTGATCCTGGAACGGCGGCGCGCAGGCGAAATCTATGAGCAAGCCAAATCGCAAGCGATCGATCCCGGCTTGCTGCAAATGGGCGAGCGCACCGAAGGCGAAGAAACCGCGCCCGCACGGCAAAGCCAGTTGTTCACCGCCCGCATTGTGCCGATTCCGGCGTATGGGACCAAGCGCATCGAGATGGAATATCAGCATCCGGTCGCGGTGGAGCAGTATCAATCCGAGTTCGCTGTGCCGCTTAAGCCCGATGTATTCGGCGTGCAGACGGCCGGGCATCTGACGATCAGGTTCGAATTGCGATCCGCGCACGCCATCAAAGATTTCGCCGCGATATCGCAGCAGTACCCGCTGCAGATCCGCGAGCGCACGCCCCACCTGGTGCGCGCCGAGTTCTTCGGCGACCACGTGGAGCTGAAGCAGGATTTCACGGTGCGCTACACGCTGGACGCCGCGGATGCGGATTCGTTGCGCGCGATCACCGAACGCGAGAACGCCGCGGAACCGGGATTTTTCGAAGCGCAGGCCCTGCTCCGCGTCCCACCGAACGCTGCGAAGAGCGCATCCTCCGTGCCGCGCACCCTGATCGTTCTGTTTGATGATTCGCTTTCCATGCAATGGGATAAGCTGGAACGCAGCTTCACCGCCTGCGAGACCGCGCTGAAGAGCTTGCGCTCCGCCGATTCCTTCAATCTGCTGCTGTTCAACTCGGAAGTCAGCGCCTTTACTCCGCAGCCGAGTCCGGCGACTACGGCGAATATCGAACGGGCGCTCGCGTTCATCCGCAACAGCCGGATTCGCGGCGGCACCGATCTCGAACGCGCGTTGTCGGCCGGTCTGGCGCAATCGAAGGCGGGCAATTCGTATGTGATGCTGATCAGCGATGGCGGCGCCACCGAAGGCCTGGTGAACGCGGGAAAACTGGCGGATTGGTATGCGGCGGAATGGCGCAAACGCACCGCGGCGGAGCGTCCGCACACGTTGGTATTAGGCATCGGCGACGACGCCAATCTGCCGCTGCTGCGCATGCTCGCGAGCAACAACGGATACCTCGCTTGGGTGCGATCCACCGAACCGATCGAATTCAAACTCAACGCCTTTTTGCACAAGATCGGCGAGGAGCCGTTGAAGAATCTGGCGCTGGCGGTGGCGCCCGCCGCGAGCGTCGATCTGGTTTATCCGCTCGAAGACCTGCGCTTCGCGGGATCGATGGCCGATTGGGTGGGCGAATATAAGAAGCCCATCGCGCGCGCCAATTTCACGGTGACCGGGCTGCGCGACGGGCAAGCGCTGCGCATGGAGGCGACCGCGCCGCTGCCGGCTTCAGAGACGGATCATCCGGAGTTGCCGCGCACCTGGGCGAAAGCGCGCGTGGATGCGCTGCTCGAAAAGATTGCACGCGATGGCGAAGATCGCGCCACCATCGACGAAATTATTCGTCTTTCGAAGAAATACAAATTCGCCACGCCCTATACTTCGCTGCTGGCCGTGCCGCGCGCGTTGTTGCGCCCACGCGTGATCCGGCCGGGCGATCCGGTGCTGCGGGTGAAAGCGGATGAATCCATCGTTTCGGTGATTGCGCTGTTTCCCTTCGGCCTGATCGAACCGCTGCGCTACTTGAAAGATGAAGACATCTGGCAGACACGATTTCTCGCGCCGGTGGATATGCCGGACGGCGTCCATCAGGTGCGCCTGATTCTGCGCGACCGCGAGGGCCATGTTTATCGCGAGTCGAAGAGCTTTGTGATCGTGAGCAAGACGCCGGTGGTGCGTGCGCGTGTGGAGAAGCCGCGCGTACGTGCGGGCGAGGCGCTGCGAGTTTCCGCGGAGGTTTCGGGCGATGCGCGGACGATCACCGCGCGTCTCTATGGCGCGCTGCCGGTGGCATTGCATTGGAACGGCGCGGCGAAAGCGAATACCGGCGAACTTGTGGTGCCCGCGAATCTTCCCGCGGGCAAATATACCGTGCACGTAACGGCCGAAGACATCGCGCACAACGTGGGTACCGGGGAGGTAGCGCTTGAGGTTTGGTAAAACCATCCTGGCGATTGGGGTTCTTGCTGCCGGCGCATTCACGATCCGCGGCGAGCTCGAAATATGGGTGCAGCACGTGCCCGCGGGCCCGGCGATTGCGGCGCTGTTTCGCGGCGTTTCCATGCCGGGCGGCGCCGTGCCGATCCTACTGCCTCCATCCGAAACACGGCCGGCGCTGGCTAAGTTGATCGCGAATACGCCACGCGATGCGGCGCTTTATCGCCTGCGCGCGCAGGAAGACGAGATCGCGCTCGATTTCACCGCCGCCGAAGCGGATTGGAAGCTTTACGTGCAGACGGCACCGGACCCCTACGCCGCGCAGATCGAACTGGCGGACTTCTTTCACCGGCGCATGCGGACACGCGATGAAATCGCCGCGCTCATGGCCGCATCGGGTGCGAAAGATGATCCATTATTGCCGGCCACGTCGCAGCGCGGCTGGGCGGCATTCGAGCGCATGGCTGCTTTGGGTGCCGGCGAGGATTTGCCCACGTCCGTTGCGGAGCCTGTCTTTCGCGCGTGGGTGGCGCGCTATCCGAAGCAGCGCGAAGCATGGCGCAAGCTGATCGATTATCTTTCCGCGCATAAGCAATACGCCGCTGCGGAGACGTCCATCGCCGATTATGCGCGCGCGTTTCACGACGATTTGGAACCGGTGCGCATGCGCGCGGATCTGGAATTGCGGCGGGGATCGCCCGCAGCCGCGCTGGAGATTTACGATCGCGCATTTCAACCTTCGTGGCCGCAGGAAATGACTGCCGCATATTTCAAGCTGCTCGAGGAACACGGGCAACTGCGCCAATTCGCCGGCCGGGCCCGTACGGCGCTTGAAGCGAATCCCGCGGATCTGGGCGCCGCCGCGCGCCTGTTTCATTACTTCAAATCGCAGAACAATCCGGCTGCCGCGCGCCGCGTTTTGCTCGAATACCGCATGGCAAAAGAATCCGGCGCAAGCCATTGGACGGCCGATGAACTCGAAACCGCCGCGCAGCTTTTCGCGCGCCTGCCGGATGTGAACGAAACCGCGCGCATGTATTACGCGCTCTATAGCGTTCAGCCCGCGACGCCGGCACACGCGGAACGGGCGTTGTACGGTCTCGCCGATCTGCTGCTCACGGCGCCCGATCAGCCGATTCAATTCGGATCGGGCGATCTTTCGTTTTATAAAGACATTGCCACAGCCGATCCTTCGCCTGGATTTCTGAACGGCATTTTGTCGCTGCTGCTGAATTCCACCCAGCCGCGCCGCGAGTATCGTAATGCGAATCAAAAATCGTTGGCATATTTTCATCGCGCGGCCGCCTCTCGATTGGTCGATCTGCTAGAGCAGCGCTTTCCGCAATCCGGGTATCGCGAGGTTTTGCGCGCGCAGTTGATTTCCGCCTACGCCGGTTATGGGGACGACGCAAGCGTCATTCAGGCTGGACGCGCCTATCTGGCGGCGTTTCCGAACGGCGCCGGAAGCGTAGCGGTGGCCATGGAAGTCGCCGATGCGCTGGCGCGCGCGGATCGCACCGATGAAGAATTCGCACTATACGATCAATTGCTGCGCGAACTGGCCGGCAAGGCTTTGAACGTTCCACTGGGCGTGAATAATAGCGCGCGCTCGCCCGAATATGCGCAGGTGCTCGATCGATATCTTTCGCGCCTCGCGGAGTTGAATCGGCCGCTCGACGCGCTACGGGTCTACCGCCGCGAAATCGACCGCAATCCCAACGATCCGGGACTTTACGAGCGCCTGGCGGTGTTCCTCGAACAGCACCACATGGCGGGCGGTGTGGAACAGATCTATACGCAAGCGATTGCGAAGTTCGGGACTCGGTCGTGGTATGACAAGCTGGCGCGCTGGTATCTGCGCGAAAAGCAGTATGCGGAAATGGAGAAGATCAGCCGCCAGGCCATCACAGTTTTTTCCGGCACGGAACTGGAGCGCTACTTCAATGAAACAGTTTCGCGGGTGCATCCCGACGCCGTGCTTCACCGGCAGTTGAACCTCTACGCGCACGAGCGTTTTCCGGAAGACCTGGTCTTCGTAAACAATCTGCTGAACGCCTACGGGCGCCTCGGGACCTACGACCCGGCGGCGGCCGATCGATTGGTCCGGCAATATTGGTTCTACGATGCGCAATTGCGCTCGCGGTTTTTCGCGGGTCTTTCGCTTGAGGGAAGGCTCTATGCGGAACTGGCGCAGGTGCGCGCGGCCAATCCAGGAATTGTGGATGGCCACTTGGATCGCGCGCTGGCGGCCAATCCGGCCGCGGTTCAGTTTGCGGCGGAAGCGGAAATCTGGCTATCGCATTTCGAAGCGGCGGCGCCGGCCGCGCGGGCATTGGCGGACGCTTATCCGGGCAAGCGCGAATTCGCTGACCAGGCCTCCGCGCTTTACCGGTCGCTGGCGGCTTACGATCCGCGCGATACCGGAATCGCCTTACAAATGGCGGATTACGAACATCGCGCCGATCCGCACGACGGGCATATTCTGGCGCGCATGGGCGACATTCTGGCGGATCGCGATTTGTTCTCGCAAGCGCGCGCGTATTGGGACCGCATGCCCGCCGCGGAGCCCGGCAACGCGGCGGCGTACTTGGACACGGCGACTATTTATTGGGATTACTATCTCTACAATGATGCGTTGCGCTGGATCGAAGCCGCGCGCAAAAGGTTTCATGATCCGGCGCTCTACGCATTCGAGGCCGGCGCGATTTATGAGAACAAGCATAACGATGCGGGCGCAATTCGCGAATATATCGCCGGCGCGTTGCACGCAGATATGGCGTCACAGAATCTTCTGCTGCGTCTCGGGAACCGGCCGCGCACGAGCGCGCTGGTGGATCGCGAAACGGCGGCGGCGGTAGCGTCTGATCCTTCGATCGCAGCCGTGAAGCTGCGGGTCGCGGTGTTGGAGGCCGGCCAGCGGCGGCATGAGTTGGAGGTGCTGCTCCAATCGCGCGTCGCAGTGGACAAGTCCGCGGCGGCGCTCACCGAATTGCAGGAAACCGGACGGCGCCTGGGATTCACTGCTATCGAAGAACGCGCCAGCGAACGCCTAATTGCCATCACCAACGATCCCGTGGATAAGATGCGGCTCACGTTCGGCTACGCGCGCTTGCTCGAATCGAAGAAAGACATCACGCAAGCGGCCAGCACGGTGGATGCCCTATATCACGCCCATCCGTTGATTCTTGGCGTGGTGCGCGGTGCGGTGGATTTTCATTTGCGCAACCAGCAGCCGGACGAAGCCATCACGATTCTGCTGGATGCCGCGAAGCGCGCGCGCACGGATCTGGCGGCGCAGTTCACGCTGGAATCGGCGCGTATCGCCACCAGAGCGGGCGAATTCGATCGTGCCCGCACGCTGCTCGCGCCGCTGCTCGGCGCCGATCCTCTGCGCGCCGAATATCTCGCTGCCATGGCGGATACTTATCTCGCCGCCAAAGACGATGCCGGTTTTCGCGATTTCGAGCTGGCCACCATTCAGCGCTTCAAACAATCGCCGCTCGCGCCGGCCGAACGCATCGCGCGCATCACTGAAATCCGCCGCAGCCTGATTCCCGCGCTCGACCGCTTGAAAGACTATGCCGGTGCGGTAGACCAATACATCGAGTGCATCGATAATTATCCGGACGACGAATCGTTGACCAAAGAAGCTGCCTCGTATGCCGTCGCGCACGGGCTGACGGATCGCATGCTGGCGTTCTATCGCAAAACGGTGGCCGATGCGCCGCGCGATTACCGCTGGCCGATCGTGCTGGCGCGCATCGAAACGGTGGCGGAAGATTATCCGGCGGCCATCGCTGATTATGAACGCGCCATCAAAGACCGGCCGGATCGGGCTGACTTGTTCGAATCGAAAGGCCAGTTGGAAGAGCGCCTGATGCGGTTCGACGATGCGATCCGGACCTATAACAGGCTTCATGAACTGGCGTATCGCGATCCGCAGTGGATGATCAAGGTCGCGGAATTGCAAGCCCGCCGCGGACAAAACGCCGAGGCGGTGGCGGCGTTGAAAACGGCTATTATTGGCGCGCACACCGAAACCGCGGATGCGGATTTTGATATTGCGCAACGGTTGGAGACTTGGCGCATGATTCCCCAGGCCGTGACATTCGCCGAAGCGGGCGAGCGGCGAATCGGCTCCGATTTCAATCGCGCGGATTATCACACGGCGATTTACGTGCGCATTATGGCGCGAGCGCGGCGCATAGACGCCGTTCTCTCGCACTTGATCTCTCCCGCAGGAACAGTGCCGCAGGGAAGCGCGGAGGTTGGACAAATCGTGAGCGAGTTGTATACGCCTGAGCAGAAGTTGCGATTCGAACAGGCCCTGATCGCGCAAGCAACGCACCTGCTGCCGCTGGCGCAATCCGCTGGCCTGGCCGCTCTGGAAGCACGCTGGCGGCTCGAAGACATGTCGGGGCAGCACGAACGAATCGATCAACGCTTGGTGCAGTTGCAGTCGCAGCGCGGTTTGTATGGCGAGTTGGGAAATGAACTGGAGGCATACGCCGCGCGGAATGTGGGCCAACCCGTGGAGCCGGCGGCGCTCGCACAAGCCGCCCAAGCATACATCGCGGCGGGTGATATCGAGAGCCAGATGCGCGTGATGCGCACAGCACTCGTGCGCAATATGCTGGGAGGCGCCTTGCTGGATCGTTATCTGGCGTTGCTGGTGAACCGCGATCCCGCGGAGTTGCTGGCCCTCGCCCGCGGCTCCAATCGCGCCGTCCAATTCGCGATTGCCGACGGGCCGCGGGAGCTTGCGTATCAAGCCGTCGATGCGCGCGGGAGCGGGCTGCCTCCGGTCTGGAGCAAAGCCCTCACCGCGCTGACAGGCGAGTATTTCAACGACCACTCCGCCGCAATTCAGACGGCTTTCGAACAAGCGCTCGATACGCGCACCATCGGCGAGCGTATCGCCGCGCCGCTCAAGCCCGACCAGGTGATTAGCGGCTCAATCTGGTTCTATTATGGCGAGCGGTACGGCGATTATTTGTCCATCGCCAAGAACCCCGCCGCGGAGTGGTGGCTGCCTGCATCGCTCGAAGCGGCGCCGGGTAATCCGTTGGTTTACATCGCGCTGGGCGATTTATACGCGCAACGCGGCCAGGCTTCCGAGGCTGTCACGCAGTATGAACATGCGCTCGCGCTTGACCGCGATCGCGGCGATGCGCACGATCACATCGCGCGCGTGCTGTGGTCCGAGGGTCGGCGCACGGAGGCCATCACGCAGTGGAAATCGGCTCTCGCGGCTTTCACGCGCATTCAGGATCGCGGCGTGCGTGTGCCCGGAGCGTACTGGGGCTGGGTTGCCGAAACGTTCAATGACATCGGCGAGCGGCGGGGGTTTGTCGATTTGCGCGGCGCGACCGACAATCTGCTGGAAGATTATTACCGGCGGAACAGACTGTACCGGTTCGAAGAATTAGTTGAGCCGGCTTTTCATGCGGCGCTCGCTTCGGGCGATGGAATCGCTTGGCTGGTGAATCTTTCCACGTCCCTCGATGTTTCGCCGGCGAATTGGACCACCCCGAGAGATCTCACCGATGCACAGCGCATTGCCTTACAGCGGGCTGACATCTCATTCGATTCCAAACGTGTGGCAGCATCGTTTGGCGATGAGCGCGCGCAATTCGAAAATCAACTTACTGCCGCCCGTCTGACGCTGATTTCCCTGCTGCTGGATGCGGGCGATTTGAGCGGCGCGCAGAGCGAGTGGAAACAGATCCCACCTCAATCGGGAGCCGAAGTGGAGATCCGCATGGCCGCCAAAACCGGCGGGCTGGCGGCGCTTCTGACGCGGTACCGTACGCAACCGGAGTTCGCGCCGCCCATGGAAACCCTGCGCAACGCCGCCATGCGTTTGGACGGCGCGGGCGACAAACAGGCTGCGCAGTCGGTTCTCGAATTCATGTACGAGCGCGAGATCCGCAACGGTAATCTCACTTCGGCCAACTTTCTTGGCTTGGCGGAAGTGAAGCTCGTGCGCAAT
>Ga0335074_10006345_pt1 | contig 16409 bp, 11 predicted proteins | sample Lox_Sample_23_FD_206715 | JGI IMG/M metagenome (GOLD analysis project Ga0335074, IMG submission 206715) | Soil microbial communities from Loxahatchee National Wildlife Refuge, Florida, United States - Lox_Sample_2.3 | ecosystem: Environmental > Terrestrial > Soil > Wetlands | place: USA...
GGTGCCCAGAGCACGAAGCGGTCAGCGTCACTGTCCCTGCATTTCTGGAATTGCACGGTGAACGATACCGACGCCGTGCTGCCGCCGGCAACATCTCCGAGGGAGAGCGGATACTTAGAGGGTGGCGTGATCATCGCGCGACACGGTCGCCCCGCCACCTGCAGGAGAAAGAGGTTGCTGATCTGCGTGTTGTAAGCCGGCTCCTGGCCGGGATTGGTCGCGGTGATGGTCCAGGTCTCCCCCGTTGCCGGGGCGCCGGCCCGGCCGGTGAGTGCGAGCGTCAGACCATAGCCCGGCAGTTGCGTCGGGTCGACGATGCCCCAGTAAGCCGGCTTAGCCTGCAGCAGCTGATCGAAGGGTAGCGGCTCATCGAGCCTGGCGATCGGGAACGTGCTCAGCCACGTGTCGTCATCCGCCATGCCCCAGAAGGTGACCGCTTGCAGCTCGTGTCGGCGCGCCAGCGCCTCGAAGACATCGAAGTAGCCTTTGTAGAGCCAGCCCTGTTCCGCCAGGATCGACTGCGGCACGCTGCCGCCATTGGCGCCGTAGTTGGAAGTGTTGTCGGTCGAGAGATAGACACTCATGTCGAGCTCCGTCACCTGCTGCTTCAGCCAGGGGAAGAGCCGGTGCAGCTGCTCGAACGACGAATACACCGCGAATGGGGATGGATAATCGATGTGGGTGTGCATCTCGTGCCCGATACCATCGAGCGGCACGTGATCCCGGCGCAGGCGACCGATCAGCCGGATCAGACATTGCAGGCGGCTCGCATCCGTCAGGCTGTAGTCGTTGATGAAGAGCTGGGTGCCCGGCGGTGCGTATTCCCGCGCCGCCTCGAGCGCGATGTCGATGTACCGCGGGCCGAGCACCTGGTAGAAGGGTCCGTGCTGCAGGCAGTCGAGTTGGCTGGGATCTAACGGCTCGTTCACCACGTCCCAGACGTAGACCGCGGTGCCGAAGTGCTGCACCAAGTTCTTGATGTGGTTCTGGATGCGCTCGGTGAGCAGCTGAACGTCGGCGGGATTCGATGCCGAGAGCGGCGTCGTCCCGTCCTCCTCGAGGAATACCCAGGAGGGAACCTCTTCGCCCGTGGACCAGACGAGGTTGTGTCCTCGCACCCGCATGCCGTTCTGCTGCGCGAGCGCCACTTCCTCGTCGGCGAGGGTGTAGGAAAATTGCCCCTCCTCAGGCTCCGTCTGCTGCCACTTCATGTCGTTGCCGGAGACGATGCTGTCGAAGTGCTTGACCAGCAGCTGCTCGTGCGGCCCGAGCAGGTCGGAGGAGTCGATCTCGGCCCCGACCGGAAAGTACTGCGCGAGCGTCTGATAGATCGATGGGATGTCCTGCTGGATGACCAGCGGGGGCAGGTAGCTGAGTTGAAAGTCGGTGATGTAAAACGGCTGCGTGGGAGAAGGCGTGCCATTCGCCCCGGTGTCGTTGCTCGAGGACTGTACGTAGAGGTAGGCGCTGCCCGGAGTGGGATCATAGCCATTCGACATCGAGAATCTCGGCACCGAGATCTGCACCCACTGGCCCGCAGGCGCCTGGACGGTCGCGATCCCCGTGTAGCTGGTGGCCGCCGTGCCGTTGGAGGTCAAGGTCGTCTGCAGGCTCAAGTTGAGCGTATCGCCCTGTGGTGACATGACCCATACGCTGATGTCGTACGAGGAGCCGACGTACATCTTGTTGAGGACGCTGATCTGTGGTCCGTCCCAGTAAGCCGCCCGGTCCTGGACGTACAGGGCGTTGGTGTCACCGGCCGGCCCGTTCGAGATCGCGACGTTGGATAGTCCGTTGGCACCGCTTCGCTGCGACCAGCCATCCAGCCCGCCGTCCTCGAAGTTGGTGGTGATGCCGGAGTTGTCCTGCTGACCGCTGTTGGGCGGTCCGGCGGTCTCGGTGATGGTCACATCATCGAGGTAGAAGGATTGCGGGCTCGTCGGGGTGGTGCCGGGGTCGAGCTGCGCGTAAAGGAGCAGGCTCGTTGCGGTCGTGCTGACCGTGTAGGTGCCGCCGATCTGCGCCCAGCCGCTGGCCGACACCGGCACCTGGTACTGGCCCACCGTGTCGTAGCAGGTGCCGCCGGAACAGGCGGAGTCCTGCGCATCCTGGCGCTGAATGGTGAAGTTCGCATCGCTCGCGGCCTCGCCGGCCGTCAACATCACGTATCCGGTGATGGTGTAGGTCGCGCCGGGCACTAGGCCCGTGAGCTGCAGCGCCGGGCCACCGCCACCGCCGCTGCTCGTGTAGTTGACGGTGGTGAGGAGGCTGCCCGTGCCGGGATCCTCCGTGGCGGCCGCCGAGTAGACGGGCGCCGAGGCATCGTAGAAGGCCGTCCAGCCATCGGCGGTACCGTCGCCGAAGGTGTACTGCGCCACCTGATACGGCAGTTGTTGCGCGCCCGCGGGCCGGGCCAGCAGGCATATGCTCGATAACAAGGCCGTGGCGGCCACCGCGAGAATGCGGCGGCGGACCGCGAGAGAAGACAGGCTACGCGCGCGATGAAACATGACGTTTCTCCCCTGTGTTCTTATGGCGCTTCTACCCTGCCGCTCGCCCGTGGTGCCCGCGGGCGCGCGGCGAGAGTGGTAGCGGTATCAGGCTAGCGCTGAGCATAGCAATTGTCAAAGCGCCGCTTGTGATTGCGGCGCTATAAATCCACTGGGAATATCGGAAAGCGGTAACTTGGTACCGCTACCTGCAGCTTGGCGCGTCCGCTACGCCGCGATGCGGGTCTCCTCCGCGATCATCTCCTCCAGCCGGTCGAGGTCCGGCACCAGCGGCGTCTCATTCACCATCCGCACCTGGCAGATCACCGGCGCCCGCTCCGGAAACACCCGCGAGTTATCCGGCCGCACGACATCCGAGCTCACCCGCACGAGCTGCGGGAAGCCCTGCGAGACGATCGCGAAGTTGCCGCAATCGAGCCGCGTGCCGAGGCAATGGAACACCACCACGCGCGTTCTTCCCGTAGGCGCCGGCATCGCCTGCCCGCACGCCCCCTCGAACGAGACGAGCGGCACCTGCTTGCCGCTCCAAAGCACCGTGCCGATGTACCAAGGTGGCGCGCCGGTCATTTCCGAGGGCACCTGGAAGCCCACGACCTCGGCCACGCAGGCGCGCGGCACGATGAGCCGCCCCTCGGCAAGGGGCACCAGGAGGCTGTAGATCTCCTGCACGCGCTCACTCATGGCTCACCTGCCCTCCGCTTGGCGCGGCATGTCCTGCACGGCACTCTCTTGTGCCGCCCGCCGCCGCTCCACCAGCGGCGCGATGGCATCGAGGAGCTCCGCTTCCTGATAGGGCTTGCCGAGGTAATCGTCGACGCCGAGCTCGATGGCGCGCGCCCGATGCTTCTCCCCGACTCGCGAGGTGATCATGATGATGGGCACATCCTTCAGGCGCGCATCGTTGCGCACGTGGGCGGCGACCTCATAGCCGTCCATGCGCGGCATCTCGATGTCGAGCAGGATGATGTCCGGCACGTGATCCTGCAACAAGCCCACGGCATCCATGCCATCGCGGGCGGTCAGCACGCGCATGCCATTGCGCTCGAGTAGACGCTGAGTCACGCGGCGCACCGTGATCGAGTCATCGACCACCAGCGCGAACGTCCGCCGGTCCTCCTTTTCCCGGGGAACCGCCGGCAGCTGCGCTCGGCCGCGCCACTCGGCCCGCACCAGGGCGCCGATATCCAGAATGACGACGATGCGACCGTCGCCGAGAATCGTGGCGCCGGAGATGCCGCGGATGCCGGAAATCTGCGGTCCGACCGACTTCACCACGATTTCGCGGCTGCCGACGAGCTCATCGGCGACCAGGCCCGTGGAATGTTCCCCCGCGCGCACCAGCACCACCGGGATCGTCACGTCCTGCTCCGGCAGCGGTGAGGGCTCCAGACCCACGAACAGCGCCAGATGCTGGAAGCGGTACTTTTGGCCGCCGTAATCGAACATCGCCGCCTCGGGCCCGAGATGCGCGCTGACTTCGGCCTTGGAAAGGCGCAGCACTCCTTCGACCGTCGGCAACGGTAGCGCGTAGTACTCCTCGCCGGTGCGCACCACGAGCGCATGACTGATCGCGAGCGTGAAGGGCAGGCGGATGGTGAACACCGTGCCCTCGCCGGCCTTGGTCTCCATGTGCAGCGCACCGCCCAGGCGTTTGATCTCGGTCGCGACCACATCCATGCCGACGCCGCGGCCCGCCTGTTGGGTCAGGGTGCCGGCGGTCGAAAATCCGGGCTCGAGGATGAGCTGCATGGCATCCTCATCGCTCAGCGTCCGCCCCGGCTGGATGAGGCCGAGCGCCTTGCCTTTGGCACGGATCGCTTCGAGATTCATGCCGGCGCCATCGTCGGTGAGGCGCACCATGACCTCCGCTCCCTCGCGGTGCAGCTCGAGGAGGATGCGGCCCGCGGGCGGCTTGCCCCGGCGCGTGCGCTCCTCGGGGGTCTCTATCCCATGGACCACCGCATTGCGCAGCATGTGCTCAAAGGGTGGCAGCATGCGCTCGAGCACCTGACGGTCGAGCTCGCCGGAGGCGCCCTCCACGACGAGCTCGGCGCGCTTGCCGCTGTCGGCGGCGGCCTGGCGCACGATGCGCGCAAGGCGCTGCACGTGCCGCTGGAACGGCACCATGCGCGTGCGCATGAGGCCGTTCTGCAGCTCCGTGATGGTCCTCGCCTGCTGCTGCAGGAGGTTCTGCGCGTCCTTGGCGAGATTCTCGAGCAGCTGCTGGATGCTCGCCACGTCGTTGGCGGTCTCCGCGAGCGCGCGCGAGAACTGTTGGATGGAGGAGTACCGGTCGAGCTCGAGCGGATCGAACTCGCTGCGGTGGCCGCTCTCGTTCTCGTGCCGGTGCAGGATCTGCGCCTCGGTCTCGATCTCGAGGCTGCGCAGCTGCTCCTTCAGGCGCGTGACGGTGCGCGAGAGCTCCGCGAGGTTGAAATCGATCGAGCCGAGCTGCTGCTCGAGGCGCGATCTCGCGATGCTGGCCTCACCGGAGATGTTGAGAAGCTTGTCGAGGAGATCCGCATCGACGCGCGCCATCTCCTGCCGCTCGACCGGCGCCACCGGCTCGCGTCCGGGCGGCACCAGTTGTGGCGCCGCGGGTGCGTCCTCGGCGGGGGTCTCGCCCAGATGGGCTTGCGTTCGGATCGTTTCCGCGGCTTGGATTTCCGGCTCCGCGGGCGGCGGCGCCGAGGAAAGCACGGGCTCCTGCTCGACCGGCGCCGGCGCGGGTGCCGATGCCGATTCCGATTCCGGTACCGATGCCGACTCCGGTTCCGGCGCCGCCGGCGGCGGCGGCCTCGCGGGCTCGGGTTCAGACTGGGGCTCAGACTCGACGGATAGCGAGAGGACCGGCTCAGGCTGCCTGAGCTCGGGGCTCGCCTCGATGGTCTCGAGTGTTTGGATAGCCGCCCGCTCGGCAGCGACCGGTGGCGCGTGTGTTTGCGGAGCTGCGACCGGCGGAGCTGCGACCGGCGGAGCTTCCGCTTTCGGAGGTGCCGCCTTCGGCGCCTCTGCCTTCGGGGCTTCCGCTGCCGTCTGTGGCGCAACCCCCGCGGATCCCCCAGGCCGCGTCAGCGCCTGAATGCGCCCGATCATCGCCCGCGCTGGGGCAACCCGACGGCCGTTGGCGACGGACTCCCGCATGCGCGCGAGCTCATCGAGGCTTCCCTGGATGACATCGAACACGCCGCCATCGATCGCCATCGAGCCGCCCTCGGCCTGAATGACGAGGGTCTCGAGCTCGTGACTCAGATCGCCCATGGCGGTGATGCCGGCCATGCGCGCGCCGCCCTTCAGGGTGTGCAGCGGGCGCTTGAGTGCGGTGGCGCTCTCGGCACTGCCGGGCTGGCTGCGCCACTCGCTCAAGGCACGCTCGGAGGCGTCGATGAGCTCGAGCGCCTCCTCGGTGAAGATCGCCGCCACTTCGGGGTCGAAGTCCGGCGGCTCCTCATCGGCGGGGGCAGGCGCCGCGGATGGCGCTGAGGCCGCCGCTCCGCCGGCCGGCGAGGCAGTCGCAGACGCCGACTCGGCGTGCGCGCCACCGGCGTGACGAGAAGCATCGGCAATGCGCGCATCGAGCGCCGTCTCAGCGTCCCGCAGACGCTCGAGGAGCTGCCAGTGATTCACGAAGTAGCCGGTCGGCTCATCGAGATGCGCGGCCACCGACTCGATCGCCGCCATGCAATCGCCGAGCAGTGTCAGATCGGTTCCCCGCAGCCCGATGCCGCTCGTGTATGCGCGGCGCAGCCAGTGATCGAGCGGCTCGGCGAGGCGCACACCGTGACGCGCCTGCGCCATCTTGGAGCTGCCGGCGAGGGTGTGGCAGGCGCGGTAGACGTCCTCGCGCAGCAAATGCGGCTCCGGAGCTTGCGCCTCGCGCTCGAGAAACCTGCGGATGGTGGCGACGTGCGCTCCGGTCTCGCGGGTGTAGATCTCGCGCAATCCTTCATCGACCGTGAGCTGAGATGCCGGCTGCGGCGCGGATTCCGGTTCGCCTTGCGGCGCGCGTTGCGCTGCCGCCGCGGCGGACGCCAGCTCCGAGGGCCTGCCGATGCCGCTCACGTTGATGGAGGCCGACTCCTCGATGAGCGTCGATCTCTCCTCGCCGGCACCATCGGCGGAGCGGCGCGCGGCGCCCGGCTGCCGTCCTGCCGCAAGCGCATGCGCGCGGGTCGCGATCGCCGTGACATCAGCGCTGACGGGACTGCCCTTCTCCAGGTGCTCGATCATCTGCGGCAGCGCCGCGATCGCCTGGCGCAGCACCTCGAGAATCGCCGGGCTGCGCGTCAGGGTGTTATCGAGAATGCGGTTGAGGAGATTCTCCACCGACCAGGCGAGCTCGCCGAGCTCCCGGGCTCCGACCATGCGGCCGCTTCCCTTGAGCGTATGGAAGCAGCGGCGCACCGTCACCAGCGCCTCGCGCTCGAGCGGATTCTGATCCCAGACCGGGAAGCTGCGCTCGATCTTGACCAACTCCTCGCGCGCCTCCTCGATGAAGAGCTTCACGAGCTCCGGGTCCGCGTTCTCCGCCAGCGCCGCGAGCCGCGCCGTCGACGACGGTGTCAGCACCGGAGGCGCATGGGCGCGAAGATCGGCGTCGGTGGCGGCCGCATCCGCGGGGGCCGGCGGCGAGATCTGCACGGTCTTGGCGAACGCCGACGGCTCGAGCGGCGGCACGGTGGGCACCGGCACCGCCTCCTGCTGCGCGAGCGCCTGCACGCACGCCTGTGCGTTGTCGAGCATGTACCAGGGGTCGCTGCGCCCCGCCTGCAGCGTCTCCATGTAGTACTCGACACTGACGATCGCATCGGCGAGCCGGTCGAGAAAGCCCGGCGGCAGCGCCGGCGCACCCGGCCGCATGACCCGCTTCAACTGGGTGGTGATCGCCTCGACGACTTCCACCGCGCGCGTCTTGCCGAGAATCAGCAGCGCCGCCTTGAGTCCGCGAATCAGCTCATGCCAGCTGTCGAGCCCGGCGGCATCGAGGGTGCCACCGACGCTTTGCGTGACCGCCTCCTTGATCCGCGCGAGATTGAGAATGCACTCGCGCAGCACGGCGAACTGGACCTGTTGGAAGTCGTGATCCTCGTTCTCATCGAGCGATGCGCCGCCCGCTTTCGGCAGGATCATCCCGACGAGACCCTCATCGAGCCGATCCTCGACGCCGATCAGCGCCGCGGCGACCTCCACCAGCGTCGCCTCATCGGCGCGCAGGCTTCCGGCCACGATCTTCTCCAGCTTGTCGGTCTGCGCCTGCACGATGGCGCGCAGCTCGCCCAAGCCAAGCACACCCAGCGTGTCACCGATCTTGCGCAGCAGCTCCACCTGCGGTCCGAGCTCCCGCGGTTGCCCCGCGCCGCGGCGCACGAAGATGTCGAGGACGTCCTTCACCTTGGAGAGGTCCTCGCGGATGGCGGCCGCGACCGTCTGCATGAGCTTGACGCTGGGCGCCGAGAGACTCTCGCGCTCCTGCTCGATGCTCTCGTCGACCGGCAGCAGCTCCGCCAGGCGGAAGGAGGCCCGCACCGCCGCGACCCGCGGGCCGCTCGATTCCGCGCGACCCACGTAATAGAGCAGGTTGTTCAGCAGCTCGACGGGCGGGTTCTGACAGTAGCGCGCCTCACCGAGCTCATACAGCCGCCGGATCTCCCGGTCGGCGAGCCCGAGCAGGCGTTTGACCGACACGCCGCCCTCGAGGCCGTTCTCGCGCAACGCCTCGATGATCGCGCCCACCACCCACCAGAGCTGGAAGACCGGCTGGCGGGTCGCGGTTTGCTCGAGCTTCTGTGAGACGGAGGCCAGCGTCTCGAGGTTCTGCTCGATTCGCTCGCCGCGGATCCAGCCGATGAGGCCCATCTGGAAGCGGGCGCGCAGGCGTCTGCTCCACTGCTCGATGTTGAGCGGCGGCTCATCCGCGGACGTCGCAACCGGCTGCGCCTGCTTGTCGGACTTCAGGTTGAGGAGGAGGAGCGTGCCTTCGGAGAGAAGCGAGCTGCCGCGCACCGCCCGCAGATCGTTCAGCAGCGGCAGCAGCACGAGCGCGAGATCGCGACCTCCGGCCAACACCCGCTCGAGATAACCGGGCAGCTGCACCATCGCGCGCAGCAGCGCATCGAGGCTCTCCGCCTGGCCCTTGCGCTCCGTGACGGTGGCGAGCAGATAGGCCGCCACCTGCTCCATCTCCTCGGCGAGGAGCGCCGCGCCGTAGATCTCGAGCACGCGCAGCACCCCGTGCACCTGGTGCAATTCCTGCTTGCAACGCTCGAGGAGCGAGACGTTGTCGGGCTGCTCGACGTAGGTCTCGAGCGCAGTGCGGGCCTCGGCCAACGTGCCATTGAGCTCGCGGCCGACGAGGTCCAGCGTCTGGGAGGCGACTTCCGACATTACTCAGGTGCCGCCCAAGGCGGAGATCTGTCTGACACTGCCGCTGGCCGCGGTGTTGGGATGGGCACCGGGGGCCGGTGCGGCCGAGCCGCCTGCGCGGCCGTCGGGTGGGCGTCGGAACGCGCCGGAAGCTCCGGGACCCGGCTCCGAGGAGCCCGGCAGGCGGAACCCGGCCGCCGCGCGACGCAGCCCCGCCGAGAGCTCGGCGAGCTTGGCGATGGCCGCCGAGGTGGCGTTGGTCGAGTCGGCCGTCTGCACGCTGATCTCCTTCAGCACTTGCATGTTGCGCGCGATGTTCTGCGCCCCGCTCGTCTGCTGGCGCGAGCTGGCCGAGATGTTCTGCACGAGACTCGCGATCTGGTTCGAGACCTGCTCGATCTCCTCGAGCGCCGCGCCGGCGTTCTCCGCGAGCAGCGCCCCGCCGACCACATCGGTGGTGCTGCGCTCCATCGAGACCACCGCCTCGTTAGTGTCAGTCTGGATGGTGCGGACCAGCACCTCGATCTGCTTGGTGGCGTTGGCGGCGCGCTCGGCGAGCCGCTGCACCTCGTCGGCGACCACCGCGAAGCCCCGCCCGGCCTCGCCCGCCATCGAGGCCTGGATCGAGGCGTTGAGCGCCAGGATGTTGGTTTGCTCGGCGATGTCGTTGATGAGCTCGACGATGTTGCCGATCTCCTGCGAGCTCTCCCCGAGGCGCTTGATGCGCTTGGAGGTCTCCTGAATCGTCTCGCGAATGGTGTTCATGCCGTCGATGGTGCGGCGCACCGCATCGCCGCCCTTGTGAGCGACTTCGACCGAATGGCGGGCCACGTCCGAGGCCCGCTCGGCGTTCCCGGAGACCTCGGCCACGGAGCTTGCCATGCCGGCCGCCGACTCGGTGGCGGAGGAGATCTGTTTCGACTGTGCGCCGCTCGCCTTGGCGAGGTGTTGCGAGAGTGCCTGCGTCTGGCGCGTGGCGCTGTCGAGTTGGATCGCCGACTGGTTGATGGTCGTCACCAGGCCGCGCAAGGCATCGACCGCATAGTTGATCGAGTCGGCGATGGCGCCGGTGATGTCCTCGGTGACGGTCGCCTGCACCGTGAGGTCGCCGTCGGCGAGGTTCGAAAGCTCATCGAGCAGGCGCAGGATCGCCTGCTGGTTGCGTGCGTTCTCCTCGCGCTGCGTCTCGGCCGCGAGGCGCTGCACGGCCACCGTCCGGTGAAGCCGCCCCGCCATGACCACGGCGGTGATGACGAGCAGCGCCGCCACCGCGCCGAGTGCCGCGGGGCCGAAAACCGCGAGCGGCGCGGGCAGTGCGGACACCACCCCGGGGTGGGTGGCGAGCAGGTAGTGCGCGGCGGCACCGAGCAAGGCGAGCGCCGCCGCAAGCATGAGCACTGCGCCCAGGGTGGAGCTCGGTGACGAAGCTTTGGTGGGTCGCGCCGCAGTCATGCCGCGGCTTCCGCGAACGCCTGGCTCTCGAGCACCGAGCGCAGGCTGAGCACCGGCCACTGCTCGGTCGCGCGCCGGAAGGCGCCGGCGACGTAGCGCTCGCAGCGGGCAACGGTCGGCGGCGCATCCCCCGTGAACTCCCCTTCGGCAAAGCGCCGGAAGCCGAGGACCTCATCGACGAGCAGCCCGGCTGGGATCTCGCGGTGATTGACCACCATGACGCGCGTGTTGCGCGTGATCGGAGTCGTCCCGCTACCGAGGAACTGGCGCAGATCGATGATCGGAAGAAGCTGGCCGCGCACGTTGGCGAGCCCTTTGATCCAAGGCTTGGCGCCCGGGACGCGCGTCATGCCGGCCGGCACACCGAATACCTCGCGCGTCTCCTCACGCGCGACCAGATACAGGTCCCCCGCCATTCGCAGCGCCACCCCCACCCATTCGCGGCCGGCCGCCCCTTCCTGGGCCACCTGGGCCGATACCGCCCGGCCACGCCGCTCGAGCTCCGCCAGCAACTCGAACGGCCGATCCCGCAAGGATCTGAGGGTAACTTCTTCGGTCATCGTTTCAACACCGGTGGCTCAAGACGACAGAGTCGCCTGCGCCTTGGCGACCAGCTGATCGGGCGAGACCGGCTTGACCATGTAGTCCACCGCGCCCTGGCGCAGCCCCCAGATGCGGTCGGTCTCCTGTCCCTTGGAGGTCACCATGATGATCGGTATCGTGCGCGTCCTCGGATCGTTGGCGAGCTGGCGCGTCGCCTGATAGCCGTTCATGCCCGGCATCACGATGTCCATGAAGATCAGATCCGGGCTCATCTCGCGCGCGAGCCTGACGCCCTCGGCGCCGTCGGCCGCGGCCGCGGTGCGGTAGCCGTGCTTCTCGAGTGCCTTCTGCATCACGTGCACTTCGGTCGGGGAGTCGTCCACGATGAGAATGAGCGGCATGGCGATCATCTCCCGATATGCGTCTCGATCGCGCTCAGGAGTTCGTCCTTGGTGAAAGGCTTGGTGAGGTAATGCTCCGAGCCCACGATACGGCCGCGCGCCCGATCGAACAGACCGTCCTTCGAGGACAGCATGATCACGGGGATCGAGCGGAACACCTTGTTGTGCTTGATCAGGGAGCACGTTTGATAGCCGTCGAGCCGCGGCATCATGATGTCGACGAACACGATATCGGGCTGGTGGTCCGCGATCTTCGCGAGTGCATCGAAGCCATCGATCGCCGTGAACACCTCGCACCCCTCCTTCGCGAGAAGGGTCTCGGCCGTGCGGCGGATCGTCTTGCTGTCGTCGATCACCAGGACTTTCAGGCCCTGGAGCTTCGTGTTGCTGCCGGTCACGGTCAGGCAACTCCTTCCACTTGACTTGAGGCTCGAGCTCCTCGCTTCGGAGCAGGCCCGATGGCCCGCGGGGAATCAGGGCGGCGAACGTCCGCGGGGCCGGAGACTACATCTAATGCCCCACGGTTCGCCATCGACCCCTTCCGCCTGCGAAACAAGCGCTGCGGGTTTTAACATATCGGTCAGTGGCTCGCTATGCGCTAGGCATCACGTTTTGATGGTTTCCTTGCCGCCAAGCCGGCTGCGCCGCTTCGCGCAGCCAGCCGTGCGCCCTGATTTGCGGCATTATGTCCCCATGCCAAACCCGATCCGGCTAGGGGTCGTCATGGACCCCATCGCCGCCATCCATTACGCGAAGGACACGACGCTCGCCATGCTGCTCGCAGCCCAGGCGCGGGGCTGGAGCCTCCTTTACATGGAGCAGCGCGACCTTTCGCTGCGCGACGGCATCGCCCGCGGGCGGGTGCGGCCACTTACGGTCAAGGCGGACCCGGCGCGCTGGTTCGAGCTTGGCGAGCCGCGCGTCGAGCCGCTGGGAAATCTCGACTGCATCCTCATGCGCAAGGACCCGCCGTTCGACACCGAATACATCTATACCACCTATGTGCTCGGCAGAGCCGAGGAGCAGGGAGCGCTCGTCGTCAACCGGCCCCAGGGCCTGCGCGACATCAACGAGAAGGTCTATACGGCCTGGTTCCCACAATGCTGCGCGCCGACGCTCATCACCCGGGACATGGCGGACATGGAAGCTTTCCTGCGCGAGCACGGCAAGATCGTCTGCAAGCCGCTCCACGGGATGGGCGGCCGCTCGATCTTCGTCCTCGAACAGCACGACAAGAACATGGGCGTTGTGTTCGAGACGCTGACCGACTACGGCCAGCGCTTCGCCATCGTGCAGCGCTACCTCCCGGAAATCGTGGCGTCCGGTGACTCGCGGGTGCTCCTCATCGACGGCGAGCCGGTACCCTATGCGCTGGCGCGGATCCCGCAGCCGCACGATCATCGCGGCAACCTGGCGGCCGGAGCGCGCGGGGTCGGCCGGCCGCTCGAGGAACGTGACCGTTGGCTCGCGGGCCAGATCGGACCCGCGCTCGCGGCGAAGGGAATGCTCTTCGTCGGACTCGATGTGATCGGCGGCTTCGTGACCGAGATCAACGTCACCAGCCCCACGGGTGTCCGTGAGCTCGAAAAGCAGTTCCACATCGACATCGCCGGCCAGCTGATGGACACGATCGCGCGGCGCCTGGCGGTGGAGTAGCTCCAGGTGGCGCGTCGCGCTTTGATGCTGCGGGAGGGCCGGGCGCCTGTCTGGGATCGGCTGCTCGCGATGCTCTTCTTCGTCGCGCTGCTGCATGGGGTTATCATCCTCGGGCTCACGTTCCGATCGCCCATTGCCGCTCACGACAGCGCGCCCGGCCTGCAGGTACTGCTGGTCTCGAACGAGGTGCCGGCGGCCGACCGTAACGATCATGCGACCTATCTCGCTCAGCGGACGCAGCTCGGCTCCGGCAATACCCGCAAGGACGTGACGCCACACAACGCCGCTCAGGCTCCGGTTTTGCCGGCCGAGCAGGGCACCCCGCAGGGCCATACCCTCTCGCCGCACGGCCAGGCAGCCGGCTCGAGAGAGCGGCGCGTGCTCACCACCTCCGCCTGGAGCACGGTCGTTCAGTACATGACCGACGAAGGCAGCGCCGGCAGCGCGGCGCAGCAACCCCTGCTCATCGATCAGCAGGCCTCCGCGCAGCCCGGACCCGCCGATGAGGTGGGACCGGTGAGACTCAGCGGACCGAAGCGCGATGAGCTCTGGGTCACACCGGACACGCGTGCCTCCATCGTGGCGCCATACCTCGTCGCCTGGCGCGCCAAGGTGGAGCGCATCGGCACGCTCAACTACCCCGCGGCCGCGCGTGACGCCGGCAAGAACGCGAACCCGGTCATCGAGGTAGCCATCGACTCGAACGGTCGGCTCGAGCAGGCGAGCATCAGCCGCTCGAGCGGCGACCCGGAGCTCGATCAAGCGGCGCTCGCCATCCTCAAGCTCGCGAGCCCCTTCGACCCCTTCCCGCCGGAGCTCGCGCAGCGCTACCATGTGCTGCACTTCGTCTATGAGTGGCAGTTCGTCGGCGGTCGGGTCGCTACCGGGTCGGTCACCACGGCGCCGTGAGGCGGGTTCTTTGAACACGGTTCCTTGAGCCGGCGGCGCTCGATCCCCATACTTGCAGCATGAGCGAGCACAGCAGCGAGGGCGCGGCGGCCGGCGGCGAATCGCTCTTCGCCGCGGCGGAGGGTGGAGGCCTGACGAACCATCTGCTGATCGCCATGCCTTCCCTTCTCGATCCGAACTTCGCGCAGACCGTGGTGATCATCTGCGAGCACACCGAACGGGCCGCGCTCGGCATCGTCCTCAACAAGCCCTTGCCCATGCACCTGTCGGATGTGCTCACGCAAATGAAGCTCGAGCCCTCCACCGAGCACATCGCTTCGCAGCCGGTGCTGCGCGGCGGTCCGGTGAATACCGACCGGGGCTTCGTGGTCCATCGGCCCGGCGGTCAATGGGACCACACCCACAAGGTATCCGAGACCATCCAGGTCACGACCTCGCGCGATGTGCTCGCGGCGATGGCTCGCGGTGAAGGTCCGGCTGACGCCTTCATAGCGCTCGGCTATGCGGGTTGGGAATCCGGTCAGCTCGAGCGCGAGATCCGCGAGAACGCCTGGACCTCCATGCCGGTCGATGCGCGTGTGGTGTTCGATCTGCCTTACGAGGAGCGCTGGATCGGCGCCTGGCGACTTCTCGGTATCGATGTCGACCGGCTGAGCCTGGTCGCCGGGCATGCCTGAGAAGCCGGTCGAGGCCGTTCTCGCCTTCGATTTCGGACTCAGACGTATCGGTATCGCGGCTGGCGATACGCTGACCGCATCTGCCGCGCCACACCCCGCCGCACTCGTCCGGCACTCGGGTCCCGACTGGACCGCGATCGCGCGCGAGATCGATGCGCTCAAACCGCGGCGCCTCATCGTCGGCGCACCGTATAATGCCGACGGCACCCCGGGAGCGCTCGCTCCGGCGGCCCGCCGGTTCGCCAACGAGCTCGAGCGCCGTTTCAAGCTTCCCGTCAGCATGGTCGATGAGCGCTGGTCCTCGTTGGAAGCGGGCGCGGCGCTCAAGGCTCGGCGCGCCGACGGCGGACGGCGGCGAATCCGCCGCGAGCATGTCGACAGCGCGGCGGCGGCGGTCATTCTCGAGCGCTGGCTCGCGGGTGAGAGCGGAGTGATCTGAAGTGATCGAGCAACTGCGCCCTGATGGGTCCCTGCGGCACCTGATAACCCTCGAAAGTTTGTCGCTGGCGACCATCGAGCGCTTGCTCGAGCGAGCCCAGGGATTCGTCCGACCGCTCGGGGCCCGCCCGCCCTGCAGCCAGTCTCTCCTCGGGCGCACGGTCGCCAACCTCTTCACCGAGCCCTCGACACGCACCCGCGTCTCATTCGAGCTCGCCGCCAAACGCCTGGGGGCCGACGTCGTCAACCTCGAGGTGCAGCTCTCCTCGAGGGTCAAGGGCGAGAGCATGCTCGATACGGTGTACACGCTGCAGTCGATGCACGTCGATGTGATGGTCATCCGCGATGCGGAAGCTGGCGTGCATGCGGCGGTGGCGGCGAACGTGGCACCGCATGTCAGCGTCCTCTCCGCCGGTGAAGCGCACGTTTCCCACCCCACACAGGGCCTGCTCGATGCGTTGACGGTGCGACAGCACCGGAAGCATCTTGAAAACCTCAGCATCGCCATCGTGGGCGACATCCGCCACTCCCGGGTCGCGCGCTCCGACTATCAGGTATTTCGCGCCCTCGGCTGCGCCGATCTCAGGATCGTAGCGCCACCGGCGCTGATGCCCGCGGCGGAGGAATTCGCCGGCTGCTCGCGCCATACTTCGCTCAAGGCCGGTCTCAAGGACGCTGACGTCGTAATGATGTTGCGCATTCAGAAGGAGCGCATGGGCCAGGCCGACCTTCCCGATGCCGACCGCTACTTCGCCAAATACGGGCTGACGCCGGAACGACTCGCGGGCGCCCGGCCCGATGCCATCGTCATGCATCCGCAGCCCATGAACCGCGGCATCGAGATCTCCTCCGACGTCGCCGACGGACCGCAATCGGTCATTCGGGACCAGGTGCGCAACGGCGTCGCGGTCCGCATGGCGGTACTGGAGGAAGTGTTGGCTTCGCGGACCTCGGTATGAGCCGCGAGAGCCGCGGTACGCTTCACCTCGAAGACGCCCGGGTCATCAAGCAGACGGCATATGACGGTGAGCAGTTCGTGCTGCGCCTCGCCGCCCCCGCCTGCGCCGCCCGCGCCCAGCCCGGCAGCTTCGTGCACCTCACCTGCGATCCCGCCATCCCGATGCGCCGGCCGCTGTCGATCATGCGCGCCGATGCCGAGGCCGGCTGGATCGAGGTGCTCTACAAAGTCCTCGGCCCCGGCTTGCACGCGCTGGCCGCGCGCAAGCCCGGAGAACCGGTCAGCATCATCGGCCCGATCGGCAGGCCCTTCACCCTGCATCCGGGGCGTCCGCGCCCCGTGCTCATCGGCGGTGGTGTTGGGATCCCGCCGATCGTCTTCCTGGCGGAGCGCCTGCGGGCGCTGCCCCCCGGTCTCTACAAGCCGCTCGTGCTGATGGGCTCGGAGATCCCCTTTCCCTTCCGGGCGCGTCCCTCCGTCATCGTCATGGCCGGCATGCCGG
>Ga0335074_10006346_pt1 | contig 16408 bp, 12 predicted proteins | sample Lox_Sample_23_FD_206715 | JGI IMG/M metagenome (GOLD analysis project Ga0335074, IMG submission 206715) | Soil microbial communities from Loxahatchee National Wildlife Refuge, Florida, United States - Lox_Sample_2.3 | ecosystem: Environmental > Terrestrial > Soil > Wetlands | place: USA...
TGGCCAGCGGGATGGACCGCGACCCGCGGATCCGGCTGTTCATCGACATCGGCACGAACTGCGAGATCGTGCTCGGCGGCCGGGACTGGCTGCTGGCGACGGCCGCCCCGGCCGGGCCCGCGTTCGAGGGCGCCGCGATCCGCTGCGGGATGCGCGCCGCCGACGGCGCGATCGAGGCGGTGACGATCACCCCGGGCGGGGACCTGAACCTCACGGTAATCGGCGACACGGAGCCGCGCGGCCTGTGCGGCTCCGGCCTGGTCGACGCGGTGACCGCCCTCGTGGAGGCAGGCCTGCTCGACGGCTCGGGCCGGTTCGTCCCGGCCGAGGACGCCAGCCGCATCGCGCCCGGCCTCGCCAGCCGCCTCACCACCGTCGGCGCGGAACGCGTCTTCATGCTGCACGGCGACATCTACTTGTCGCAGCGCGACATCCGCGAGCTCCAGTTCGCCAAGGCGGCGATCGCCACCGGCTGGCGCATCCTGCTCGAGGAGGCCGGCCTCACCGAGGAGGACGTCAAGCAGGTACTGCTGGCGGGATCATTCGGCTCCTACCTGTCATCGAAGTCCGCGATCCGCATCGGCCTCGTCCCCGCCGTCCCGGTCCGCCGCGTGGTCGCCGCCGGGAACGTCGCCGGCGAAGGCGCCAAGATGGCCCTGCTTTCCATCCGCGAACGCGCCGCCGCCCTGGCCCTCCTCGAGGAGGTGAGGTATGTCGAGCTCTCCGACCGCGCCGACTTCAACGACCGGTTCATCGACCAGCTCGCCTTCGCCCCCCCGGGCTAGCAGAGCAGTTGAGGTCATCGCCTGCGGCGCCCTGGCCTCGCACATCAGGGAAATAGCCGCCCGCCGCGGCTGGCCGCTGGTGGTCCGTCCGCTGCCCGCCCGCCTCCACAACCGCCCGGAAAAAATCACCGAGTATTCCGAACGGGCCCGTTCCTCCGCCCCCACGGTCATGGCCTACGCCGACTGCGGCACGTACGGCAAGCTAGACGAATTCTGCACGGCCAACGACATCCCCCGCCTCCCTGGCCTCCACTGCTACGACATCTTTGCCGGGCAGGAGGTCATAGCGAAGCTCTTGGACGAAGAGCCAGGCACCTACCTCCTAACGGACTACCTAGTCCGCACCTTCGACCGTACGGTCCTGGCGAGCCTGGGCCTCGACAAGCACCCAGGCCTCTGGCCTGACTACTTCGGCAATTACACGCGCCTGGTCTGGCTAGCGCAGCAGCCAACCCCGGCCCTCGAAGCGGAAGCCCAGCGCATAGCCACCCTCTTCGCCCTCCCGCTGACCACGATCCCCACCGGCGTCGCGGGCTTGGAGGCTGCCTTGGCAGATCTCCTCGCCGCTGTTGGCGGTGTGGCCCACACCGTCAATCCCGTGGGCGGCGTGAGCGCGACTGGAGTGAAGGCGGACCAGCAATGAGGCGCTTGATACGCGCGGGCCAGCACGCCACAGGGGATGGGCGTCTAACTGTGCTATTCCGGGTCAATATGCCCCGGAATTGCACACCTAGCCGGTCTTGGTCCAGGGCGAGCGGCCTGTCGGCCACGCGCAACGACACGCGGACGCCCAAGCCCCGCTACACGTTGGAGAGAAGGACAACATGAGTGAGGTCCCAGCCCGCGCCAGTGCGGTGGTTATCGGGGCGGGAATCGTCGGCAACAGCCTTGTCCACCACCTGGCGCTGCTCGGCTGGCGTGATGTGGTCCTCGTCGACAAAGGCCCGATGCCCAACCCTGGCGGGTCTACCGGGCACGCGTCGAACTTCATCTTTCCTATTGAGTATTCCAAGATGATGTTCGATCTGACCAGGGACTCCACTGAGCAGTACAAGGCCCTCGGCGTGTTCACAGAAAGCGGCGGCATCGAGGTGGCCCGCACGCCCGAGCGGATGATCGAGCTGCGCCGCCGGACCACGCAGGCCAAGTCGTGGGGCATTCCGGCGGAGATCCTCGCTCCGGAGGGCGTGCGCAAGCTGGTGCCCTACCTGGACGAGTCGGTGATCCTCGGCGGCGGCTACTTCCCGACCGTAGGCGTCGTGGACTCGCTGCGGGCCGGCACGCTGATGCGCGACGCGGCCCGCGCGTCCGGCGCGCTCACCGTGCTGGCAGGCACCGAAGTCCTCGATGTCACGGTGAGCGGTGACCGGGTGCGCGGGGTCGTGACGACCGCTGGGGAGATCGAGACCGGCAACGTCGTCATCTGCTGCGGGGTGTGGTCGCCGCGCATCGCGCGGATGGCGGGCGCGCGGCTCGCGCTCACCCCGATCGTGCACCAGATGATCAGCGTCGGGCCGATCGCGCTGTTCGCCGGCACCACCGGCGAGATCAGCTACCCGATCGTCCGGGACGTCGACACCGGCATGTACGAGCGGCAGCACGGCGGCGACATGGAGGTCGGCTCCTACATGCACCGGCCGATCATCGTGGACCCCGACACGATCCCGTCCAACGAGGAGGCGGCGCTGTCGCCGACCGAGCTGCCCTTCACCGCTGACGACTTCGACCCGCAGCTCGCCCAGGCCCTCGAGCTGATGCCCGAGCTTCTCGGCGACGAGAAGGCCGGCATCAGGTACGCGATCAACGGGCTGATCTCGATGACCCCGGACGGCCACCCGCTGCTCGGCGAGACGCCCGAGGTGAAGGGGCTGTGGTCGGCGGCGGCGAGCTGGATCAAGGAAGGACCGGGCTGCGGGCGCGCCGTCGCCGAGCTGATGTCGGGGAAGGTTCCCACGATCGACGTGCACGAGGCCGACGTCGCGCGGTTGTACCCGTCGTCGCGCGCGACCGGCTTCGTGCGGGCTCGGGCCGCCGAGTCGTTCAACAAGATGTACGGCATCGTGCACCCCGCGGAGCAGTTCGAGTCGGCTCGCCCGCTGCGCACCGGGCCGCTGTACGAGCGGACCAGGGAGCTCGGTGCGGTGTGCTACGAGACCGCCCGCTGGGAGCGGCCGCACTGGTACGCGTCGAACGAGCCGCTGCTCGAAACGTACGCCGGCCGCCTCATGGAGCGTCCCGCCGAGTGGGAGTCGCGGTGGTGGTCGCCGATCATCAACGCCGAGCACCTGGCGATGCGCGACGCGTGCGGCCTCGTCGACCTGTCCGCGTTCACCGTGCTCGACGTGACCGGGCCGGGCGCGCTGGCCGGCCTGCAGGCCCTGGCCGTCGCGCAGCTCGACGTCCCGGTCGGCCGGGTGATCTATACGTCTCTGCTCAACGACGAGGGCGGTTTCGTCGCCGACCTCACGATCATGCGCCTGGGCGCGACGTCGTTCCGGGTCGTCACCGGCGCATCCACCGGTGGCAGCGACGCCAAGTGGATCGCCGACCACCTGCCTGATGACGCCCAGCTCGCGGACGTCTCCTCCGGGTGGGCCACGCTCGGGCTGTGGGGGCCGCGCGCCTGGGACGTGCTCACCTCCGTGCAGCGTGATGGGGACCAGAGTCCGCCGCGTACGTTCGGGATTAGTGAATTCACCGAAATCGGGGGAGCGGTCGTGCTTGCCTCGAGGATCTCCTACGTGGGCGAGTTCGGCTGGGAGCTGCACGTGCCCGCCGAACAGGCCGGGCAGTTGTGGGACCTGCTGCGGGAGGCCGGGCGGCCGCACGGGCTGGTGCCGGTGGGTATCGGCGTGTACGCGACGACGGCGCGGCTCGAGAAGGGGTACCGGGCGTACGGCGCGGAGCTCACGCCTGAGTACAACCTCGTCGAGGCCGGGATGACGCGGCCCCGGGTCAAGCCGCAGTCGTTCATCGGGAAGGACGCGTACCTGGGGCAGCGGGAGGTGGCGCCGGACGCGGTGCTGTGCACGCTGACCGTGGACTCTGTCGTGTCCGCTGACGGGACCCCGAGGTACGCGCTCGGGGGCGAGCCGATCCTCGCCCTCGACGGGTCGCGGCTGGTGGATGCGCTGGGGCGGCCGTCCTACGTGACGTCCGCGGGGTCCGGGCCTTCGGTGGGCAAGCACCTGCTGATGGCCTACCTGCCGCCCGCGGCGGCCGCCACGGGGACCTCGCTGCTCGTGGAGTACATGGGCGAGCCGTACCCGGTGACCGTGGCCGGGTCGGGGGCCGTGTTCGACCCGTCCGGCTCCCGGATGCGGTGAGCTGCCATGGACGTGCTGGTCTGTGTCAAGCGGGTGCCGACGGTAGGCGGCGCCATCACCGTGTCCGCCGACGGGCTGTCCGTGGATACCCGGATGTCCGGTTTCACGATCAGCCCGCATGAGGAGTGCGCCGTCGAGGAGGCCGTACGGCTCGTGGAGCGGTTCGGCGGGTCGGTGACGGTGGTGACACTCGGGCCCGCCGAGGCGGAGGAGCAGCTCCGGTCCTGCCTGGCCTTGGGGGCGTCGGCCGCGGTCCTGCTCGAGACGCCGGGCGGGGCGGAGTTCGGGCCGGCCGCGACGGCCGCCGCCCTGCATTCCGTGGCGGCCGGTGGCGGGTTCGACCTGGTGCTGCTCGGCAACGAGGCGGCCGACACCGGGGACTACCAGGTCGGCATCCGGCTGGCGCACCTGCTCGGCTGGCCGGTGGCGACGGGGATCAAGGCGCTGGCCGTGGACGATGAGGGAACATCGGCGGCGGCGCGGCGGGAGTACCGGGGCGTCACGGAGACCTACGCGCTGCCGATGCCGTGCGTGCTGACGGTTCGCGAAGGGATCAACCTGCCGCGGTATCCGTCGCTGCCCGGCCGGCTGCGGGCGAAGCGGGCGGTTATCTCGCGCGTGCCGGTGTCGTCTGCTCCTGGCGGGGGCATGCGGACGACCGCGCTCCGGGTGCCCGCGGCCGCGCGTCGCGAGGCTACCGTGCTGGGGCACGGCGTCGACGCCGTACCCGCCCTGATGTCGGTGCTCGCGGAACTCGGGGTGCTGTCATGACGGTGTTCTGCCTGGTGGAAGTCGACGGTGGCGGTGTGGTGGATGCCTCGCTACGAGCGCTGACCCTGGCGCGCGGCGTGGCGGCCCAGTCGGGTGACGGGCTGGCGGCCGTGGTGTTCGGCGAACCGGCGGCGGGCGATCTCGCGGCTTACGGGGTCGAGGACGCCTACGCGGTGTCAGGGATCGAAGGCTACGCACCGCAGGCGTGGGGGCGTGCGCTGGCTGCGCTGGCGGACGGCGCGTCCGCGGTGGTCGCCGCCGGGACCGACCGCGGCAACGAGGTGCTGGCGCACGTGGGTGCGATCACCGGCCTGCCAATGGCGGCCAACTGCGTCGCCGTCTCGGCGGGCAGCGGCGGCTCGTTCGAGATCGTGCGACAGCGCTGGGCCGGGCTGCTGCTCGAGGAGGCGGTGCTGGACGCGCCGGTGGCGCTGCTGACCGTGGCAACGGACGCTGGCGCGGCGCAGCCCGCCGGCGCGCCGGGTTCCGCGGTCGTGCATCAGGTCGCGGCCTCGCCGGCGGACGGTGACCTCGTGGTACGCGCCGCTGAGGCGCCTGCCGGTGCGGGCGGCGCCTCGCTGGCCAGCGCGCGGGTAGTCGTCGGCGGCGGGCGCGGGGTCGGCAGCGCCGACGGGTTCGGGCCGCTGGACGAGCTCGCGTCGCTGCTCGGCGGCGTGGTCGGAGTCTCGCGGGTGGTGACGTCTGAGGGCTGGCGCCCGCATACCCAGCAGGTCGGCCAGACGGGTACCAAGATCACTCCCGATCTCTACCTGGCCTGCGGGATCAGCGGCGCCATCCAGCACATCGCGGGCTGCGCCAGCGCGAAGCACATCATCGCGATCAACACCGACCCGGCCGCCCCGATGATGGCCCGCGCCGACTACGCCGTTGTCGGCGACCTGCACGCGGTGATCCCCGCTTTGGTGCAGGCCCTGCGCGACCGATCCTGACCCTCCGGCGCACCAGCCGCCAGCGCACAGCGTCTCGCATCGTGAGACGTCAACCACTTAGGAGCAGAAAACTACGCAGAAACGCTGATAACAGCAAGAAAAGTGCAGGGTTCTGCTCCTAAGTCATCTCAGAGGGGGTTGCCCGTTGATGGTGGGCGCTGCGCTCAGAGGCGGGATAATCGCGGGGTGCGGTTTCACCGGGTGAAGGTAGTGCGGCGAGTGCCGCATCCCGAGCGCGGGTTCACCCAGGGGCTCATCGCCGCCGACGGTGGCATCGTCTGGGAATCCGTCGGCAGCTACGGGCAGTCCGAGCTGCGGCGCTACGAATTCGGCTCGGACGCGGTGGCGGCCCGGGCGGCTTTGCCGCCCGAGTTGTTCGGCGAAGGGATCTGCCGGGTGGGTGACAGCCTCTGGCAGCTGACGTGGCGTGAGCGGGTCGCGCTCCGCTGGGACGCGGGCACCTTCGCACTGCGCGAAAAGGTCCGCTACAACCGCGACGGGTGGGGCATCTGCGCGGCTGACGGGGAGGTCGTGACCAGTGACGGGACCGGCGAGCTGGTACGCCGGGACCCCGGGACGCTGGAACCGCGGCAGGTGGTGTACGTGCGGTGCGAGGGGAGCCGGGTCCGGGGGCTGAACGATCTTGCCTGGGCGGGCGGGCTGGTGTGGGCCAACGTCGCGGGCACCGCGTACCTGGCCGCGATCGACCTGGCGACCGGGGAGGTCACCGACGTCACCGACGCGCGCGCCGCCGCCGAACGCCACTGGGCCGACCAGCAGGCCATCATGAACGGGATCGCAGCGCTCGGCCGGCCGGATGAGTTCCTGCTAACGGGGAAGACGTGGCGGGCACTCCGCCATGTTCGCCTGGTTCCAGACCGGGACCGGGGTCACCGGGAACGGTTGCTGGCAGGCCTGTCTCGCTAGGCGCACGGCTCTCGTCAGGAACGCCGCGGGGACGCCGCCGGAGAACCGGCCGCAGCGGCCGGTCGGTGTAGCCGCCGTCCGCGAGCCCGGCGCCGCGCTCGAAAACGTTCCACGAGCCGAAGTCGCCGCACAGCAGCCATGACGCGCCTGCCGCGGTGAAGTAAAGCGGCAGCATGAGCAGTCCGCCGCACCAGGCGTACTGCGTGGTGTGGCGCGCCTCGTGCCGGAACAGGCTGCTGCCGGCGTCCAGCTCGTTGCGGCGCGTGATGATCACGTTGCCCATGGTGAAAGCCGGGGCGGGCGGCACTGGCAGCCGGTAGCCAGTGCCGGTCAGCAGCCCGTCGGCCGCCCGTGCTATCCGGGCGCGCCCAGCCAGCGCGACGCCGACCCCGGCCAGCGTGGCGCCGTTGGCCAGGTTGACCGCGAGCCGGACGCGATGCCGCGCGCGCATCCGTTGTCCGCAGGCTTTGTCCGTCGGTCTTGTCAGCCGGGTGTCAGGCCGACCCGTCCGGCTGCCCGTACGACGGTGGCTCGTATGTTGGCGGCTCGTACGTTGGCGCGGGCGAGCCGTCGCCACTGCCGTTCGGCGTCCCGTTGGGCTGGCTGCCGTACCCGTCCGCGAGGAGCGAGCCGCTAACCAGTGCCGCGGCCGGCGTTGCGGCCGGCAGCGGAATCTGCGGCGTGTTGTGGTCGCGGTGCGCGCGCTGGGCCGCCACGTGGTACGCCCTGAGCCTTGCGATGAACTCGTCGTCGGCGTACGGGGTGCCGTCCACCAGCGGTCCGCTGCCGCCCTCGAAGATCGCCGTGACGTCCTCGCCGCTGAGCGTCTTGTAGGTCTCGAGCGCGTGCGCCAGCGCGAGCACGTGTCGCTCGTTCTCGCGCAGGATCACCTCGGCCCGGTCGAGCAGGACGGACAGGTTGTCCTCAATCCGGTCCGCGAGTCTGCCGAACGGCGACGGTCCGTGCGCATCACCGCCACCGGCGGGCGGGGCGGCCCGGTTGCCGCCACCCGGGGTGCCCGCCTCCAGGCGGCGAGCCGAGGCGGCCGAGGACACGGTCTTGCCCATGCCCCAGTACCCCTCCATGTAGGACGCGACGGTGGTCGCCTGGTCCAGGTCGCCGGAGACGCCGGACGAACTGTCGCTGTCGAAGTACATCCGCTCCCCGGCCAGCGAGGCGAGCGCGACGAGGATGTCCGACTCGTACTCGCTGCGCCACCGGGTGAACTGGTCCTCCGGCTTGATCGACGACACCATGCCCAGGTAGTCGCTGCCCTTCTCGATCGTGGCGATGTCGATCTCCATGTGCTGCCGCGTCCGGTAAGCGACCACCGCGTGGCACGCCTCGTGGATCGCGACCGCGTGCCGCTCCCGCTCGATGTACTCCACGTCCTCGGGCGGACCGAGTTCCTTGAGCTGCTTGGCCTTGATCACGTCCTGATAGGTGATGACGTCACGGCCGTCCCTGATCGCGATGATCAGCGACTCGTTGACCAGGTCCTTGATGCTGGCGCCGGTCGCGTACGGGGTGATCGTGGCGAGCTTGTCGATCTGCTCGTCGGTCACCTCGTGCGGGACCTTGGCGAAGTACCCCTGGTAGGTACGAACCCGGCCCGCCTTGGTCGGGTAGCCGACCCGGTAGATCCGGTCGATACGGCCCGGCCGCAGCAGTGCCTCGTCCAGTGCCGACGGCATGTTCGTCGCCATCATCACCAGGATGCGGTAGTGCGGCGGCGGCTTCGGCCGCATGCCGAGTGCCCGCCTGACCACCCGGTTGAAGAACCCGCGCGGCTTCTTGAGCCCGGACAGCTCGGTGAGCAGGGCCTGCAGCGTGCCCATGCCCCCGCCACCCCCGCCACCGTTCATGCCGGCGCCAATGATCTGCTTGTTCCTCCGCCGGGCACCGGGCTCGGCCGGGTCGACGGCAAACTGCGAGGCCATCACGTCGCGGGCCATCCGCCATTGCATGTCGGAGGACAGGTAGGAGAAGCCGTGGCAGCCGGCCGTCGCGAACGGTGCCGCGCCGACGTTGCCGCCGCCGGGCGTGCCGCCCATGGCGATGCCGCGGTTGCCGAGCGAGTCTGCCTCGTCGAAGAAGACGATCACGCCGCCGTACCGTAGCGACAGCTTGCGCAGCTTGCGGAACAGCCCCTTGACTTTCAGCACGCCCACGCCGAAGAACATGTTGATGAACGCGCCAGGGTCGACGAATACGTACGGCTTGCCCGTCTCGCCGGCGACCGCCTCAGCCATCAGGGTCTTCCCGGTTCCCGGCGGCCCCCACAGCAGGATGCCGCCGGGCACGTAGCCGCCCCGGTCCTCGACGAGCTCCGGGTTTTCCAGGAAGATGATGTTCTCCTTCACCCGGTCCAGAACGTGGTCCTGACCCCAGACGTCGGAGAACCTGGTCTTGATGTCGTCCGGGTAGTAGACGTCCACCCCGCCCCTGGACAGGAACCAGAACAGCAGCCCGAACTGGGCGACGGTAAAGAACAGCAGGAAGGCGTACTGGATGAAGGTCGGCAGCGCGTGCCACAGGATCGCCGGGATTTGCGCCAGCGCGGAGAGCGGCGCGTCGTGCATGATCTTGCCGGCGATGATGGCGATGACAACGACAATCAGCGCCCAGCGGAGAATCCGCCCGAGCCGGTATCTCGTCCACGCCGACAGCTTGGTGGAAGACAGTCGCTGCGTCCTGCCCCAGACTTTGTGAACCCAGAACTGGTTGTAGGCCGCCCAGTGCTCGCTGATCAGGAAGTGGATCTGGTGGAGCAGCTCGAGGCCGAACAGGATGAAGACCCACCAGCCCAGCTGTGCCTCGATCCGGAAGGCATCGAGGAACCCGACGAGCGGATCGTTCGCCATGAGCGACCAGACGAGCAGCAGCCAGATCACAACGAGCAGGATCAGCCACTTCACCCGGTCCCAGAACGGCAGCCGCTTCCTGGTCAGGATGTCTTCTTCCCTGGGCCGGCCGCCCTCGTAGGAGAATCCATCCACGACTGCCCGCTGGGCCTTCTTCATGTCGGACTCCCGACGGTAAATGACGACATGACAGTGTTTATGTTGGTCTGGTTCTTGGTGTAACAAGCGTTGGTGCAGTGCACCATGAGGAAATAGACGACCGTCTGATCGGCGTTGGTCAGCACGTCTTCGTCGAAGGTGTCAGCGACCCCGTTCGGGAACGTGTACTGGAACGTCTCCCGGACCCCGTGCACCCCTTGCTTGGCCGTGATCGTGTCGTCCCGCAGTTGCTTGAAGTCGGTGAGCGGGAACCCCTCCTGCGCGTCGGTCTGCCGGGAGCTTGAGGTGACGGGCAGCATGAAGTCACGCAGCATGTTGTAGGACAACTCGGCGCTGACCGTCGGGCTGAGGGTTCCGACCTCGGCGAACACGAAGGGCTGTACGGCGTCGGCGGCCAGGAAGTGATCGGCAGACGGGGCTGAGTCGGCGTCGTACGCGGTGGACCAGACGCCGTCACCAGAACCGCCCGCTGCCTGCAGCGCGGCGTTCAGCGACTTCTGCGAGATCTGGTGCCAGGTATACGGAACCTTATAGAAGGTCTTCGCCGAGGAGTCGGCCACGTAGGTGTACTGCGGTGCGCCGCACCCGCTCAGCCCGATCGTGGAGAGGACGGCCACGAGGAGGATCGCCAACCCCCCGACGAGGCCTCTTGTTGAGCGGAAGGCCCGATTCGTCAAAGGGGTGACCTCCACATTTTGCTGTCTGCAGACAAGTATGCCGCTTCATATCGGTTTGGTATAGGCGGTCAGCGTACCGAACGGACCTGGCTGACTGTCAGCCCCGCTATGACCGTCACGACGCCGGCAAGCGCGAAGAGTGCTGGATAACTGTTCATTAGTCCAAGTACTACCCCCGCCACGAGCGGTGCCACCACGAGCGGGAGACTATAGGCGATGTTGATGATTCCCAGGTCTTTAGCCCGGTCCGCCGCCGCCGGCAGCACCTGGGTCAGCAGCGCCGGCGCGGCCGCCCAGTAGGTGCCGAACCCGGCGCCGAGCAGCGGCGCCGCCACCAGGGCCATGTGCCAGGTCGGCGACGCGGCCAGTAGCGCAGCGGCCAGCGCCATCACGATCGCCGCCGCCACGATGAACGGCTTGCGGCGTCCGGACCGGTCCGACAGGGCGCCGCAGGCCGCTCCGGCGATCACCAGCGCCACGGCGTACAGCGCCATCAGGATCAGCAGCCCGGTCTGCGGGTCGTGGTAGTGCGCCCCGCGGGCGAGGAAGTACAGCAGGTACAGCGTGCCCAGGTCGTTGCCGAGATTGACAAGGAAGTGCGTGAGCCAGCCCCAGCCGAAGTCCGGGTTCTGGCGCGGCGACACCCACATCCGCCGCAGCGTGGCCCACACCGACAGGGACGGCTTGTACTCGACGGGCAACGGCTCGTCCGGGGTCCGGAACGCGAACAGCGCCGCGAAGGCGACGACGATGATGGCGCAGGCCGCGTAGCCCGCCGTCATCCGCGTGATGATCACGGTCACGATCAGCGCGCCGAGCACGGTGCCCAGCATCTGGCTGATCCCGATGAGCGCGCCGAGCCATCCGCGCTGGTTGATCGGCACCCGGTCCGGCAGCGCGGCGGTGAGGGTGGCCAGCATGCCGCCGAGCCCGAGTTCCGCGATGAACCAGCCGATCGCCATCACCGGGACGGAGGGCGCCGCGGCGACGATGGCGATGCCAAATGCCCCGGTCAGCGCGCAGCCGACCGTCCACGGGTGGCGGCGGCCCCGCGGGTGCGTCGTCCGGTCGGACAGCGTTCCGACGATGGGGTTGGCCAGCAGGGAGGCGATCGCGCCCACGCCGATCACGACGGACAGCAGCACCGCGTCCGCGCCGCTCGGCACGCCGTTCTTGGGAACGTGGTCGTGCAGCGAGGCGACCTGCTCGGGGAGCAGCACCTGAATGGGTGCGTAAATCGCCAGCCACAGGCCGATGTTGGCGAGGAAAAGCAGCACTATCCAGTTGGCCAGGACCGGCTTGGTGGGTTCGGCGAGCGCGGCCGGCTGCGTTTGCGGGCTGGCCGCGACTGCTTCATCCAAAGCACTGTCCTTCCCCGCGATAGGTCGGCACGCTTCGCGCCACGGCCGCGTCCTCGACCAGGTGATATTCGGTCAGGCGCTCGGCGAGTTCGCCGCCCTTGGCGTGCCGCAGCCAGACCCGGTCGCCGATGCGGAGGCTGTCGGCCGCGACGCCGAGCACCGGCGTCTGGACCTCGCCGGCGCCCTCGACACGCGACAGCCGGAGCCCGGCAGGCCGGAACGGGGTGGGCAGCCGGTCCGGCGTCCCGGTTCCCGACGCCACGTAGCCGCCGCTGAACAGCGTGGCGATGCGCGGCGCCGGCCGCCGGACCACCGGCAGCGCGAACATGAGGGCGGGGCGCGGCCGGAACTTGCGGTACGCGTCGAACAGCGTGGGCCCGACAAGGCCGGACCCGGCGGCGAGTTCGGTGACCGACTCGTCCGCCGCGGTGGATTCGAGCGACCCGGTGCCGCCGCCGTTGACGAACTCCAGGGTGGTCAGCGCGCGGATCCTGCGGACGGTCTCGGTGCGCCGTTCCCGCAGTTCGGCCGCCGACTTGGCCTGGATCGCCCGGACCAGAGCGGCGCGGACCGGGTTCCCCGGCGGGGAGTCGCCGAGGCCCGCGATCTGGCCCTCGTAACCGAGCACACCGACGAGCACGAAACCAGGCCGCGCCAGGATTGCCTCCGCGACCAGCGCCGCTTGTGCCGGCTCGTGCAGCGGCGACCGCCAGGTCCCGATCTGCACGGCAGCCCGGTCGCCGAGCGGCCGCCACGACACGTCGAGTTCCAGGCATACCCGGATTTCCGGGTGACCCTCGCCGAGCGTCGCGTCGATGAAGTCGAGGTGCGCGGCGGAGTCGACGGTCACTGTGATGTGCTGTCGCGCTGTGGCATTCGCGGCGAGCGCGCGCAGCGCCCCGCGGTCCGCGGTGGGGTAGGCGACCAGCAGGTCGTCGCTCATGCCGGCCGAGTGAAGCCACAGCGCCTCGGCCAGCGAGTAGCACATGATGCCCCGGTACCCTGGCTGGGCGAGCGCCCGCTCGACCAGGTACCGGCAGCGCAGCGACTTGCTGACCACCCGGATCGGCAGGCCGCCGGCCCGGCGGACCAGGTCGCGCGCGTTGCTGTCGAACGCGGCCACGTCGACCACAGCGAGCGGCGGGTCCAGGTGGGCGGTCGCCTGCTCATACCGGTCCTGGGCGGTGCCGGGTTTCGCCAGAGTGCTGCGAGACATAGCCAGACAGTAGCCTGTCTGCGGCAGAGGTTAGGCACACCGGCATCGAAATCAGGAAAAACCACCCGATATGACTTGGCAGAACTGGGCAGGGACAGCGACCGCGGATCCGGCGCAACGGTACTGGCCGCGCAGCGCCGGGGAGATCGCGGACGCGATCAAGGAGGCGACCGCGGCCGGCCTCACCGTGCGGGCGCTCGGCAGCGGGCACTCCTTCACGCCGGCGGCGGCCACCTCAGGCGCGGCGCTCGACCTGTCCGGGTGGGCCGGCGTCATCTCGGCGGACGCGGGCTCGGGCCTGGTCACGGTTCGGTCGGGCACCACGATCCGGCAGCTTAATGCCGCGCTTGACGTGCTTGGCCTGGCGATGCCGAACCTCGGCGACATCGACGCGCAGACGATCGCCGGGGCGATCTCCACCGGCACGCACGGCACCGGCGCCCGGCTCGGCGGCATCGCGACCGCGGTCGCGGCGCTGGAGCTCGTCCTCGCGGACGGGTCGGTCGTCTCCTGCTCGCCGCAGCAGCGGCCCGACTTGTTCGCCGCTGCCCAGGTGGGCCTCGGCGCGCTCGGTGTGATCTCCACCGTGACCCTGAAGTGCGTTCCGGCGTTCGACCTGTCCGCCGATGAGCGGCCGATGCCGTTGGGCGAGGTGCTCGAGCGCTTCGGCGAGTTCGCGGCGTCGAACGACCACTTCGAGTTCTACTGGTTCCCCTACGGTAAGAACGCCCTGGTGAAGCGCAACAACCGGGGGGCAGAACTGCCGCGAATGCCGGCGTGGCGGCGCTTCTTGGAGTACGAGGTGATGGAGAATGCCGCGTTCGGCGCGCTGTGCCGCACCGGGCGCGCGGTGCCCTCGCTCGTCAAGCCGCTCAACCGGCTCGCCGCGGGCACGCTCTCGAAGCGGTCGTATTCCGCGACGTCGCACCAGGTATTCGTGACGCCGCGCCGGGTCAGGTTCGTCGAGTCGGAGTACGCGGTGCCCCGCGAGTCGATCCTCGACGTGCTCGGTGACCTGCGTGCCGCGGTGCCGCGGCTGGCCGATCCGGTGATGTTCCCCGTCGAGGTCCGCGTCGCCGCCGCCGACGACATCTGGCTGTCCACCGCCTACGGCAGGGACACCGCCTATGTGGCGATCCACCAGTACGTGGGACTGCCGTACCAGGAGTACTTCGGCGCGCTCGAATCGATCGCGGCCACCGTCGGCGGCCGCCCGCACTGGGGCAAGATGCACACGCGCGACGCCGCGCAGCTCGGTGAGCTGTACCCCCGGTTCGCCGACTTCCTGCGGGTCCGCGACGAGGCGGACCCGGGCCGCCGCTTCGCCAACCCCTACCTTGAGCAGGTCCTCGGCTCCTTATGCGCCGTACTTGAGGATCACGCCGTAGTTGCCCTGCGGGCCGGACGCCGTGCCGGTCGCCCACAGGGAGCGGGTACCTGGGATGCGGGTGAGCGGAGTCGGCGAGTGCACGTCGACGCCTGGCGGGGCCTGGCCACTGGACCAGCGGCCGCCGACCTGGTGATAAAGAAGCCAGAAGCCGCCCGGGTTGATGTCGATGCCATCGGCCCACAACCCCCCGCCGCCGTCCGGCGCCATCGTGCCGAGGATGTCGGCCGGGCTGGTCAGCAGCTGCCACGTTGTGCCGGTCCAGTACGCCGGGACCGTGCTGACGAGGTTGTTCGACGAGTTGTAGATCGAGACGACCATCCAGGCGTCCCTCGCGTCGGCCGCGGTCAGGTCGCCGTAGGTCGCGTAGTCACCGAACGGCAGCGGGAACACGGGTAGCCGGATGGTGGCCCAGGAGGCGCCGGTCCAGTGCATCGCGTACTCGGCGCCCAGCGCCCAGACGCCGGCGGATCCGGCGACGCTGACATCCGCCGGAACCTCGGGCATCGGCACCTTCGCCCAGGTCCGGCCGTTGTAGTGAGCGGCGTAACTGCCCGCGCCGGCGCTGAAGACCCACACGTTGCCCGGCCCGAACACCGCGGCCGTGGCGGTCACCGTCCCGCCGGCCTTCCGCAGCACCCAGGACGGGATGGCCTGCAGGACCCAGGTCCGGCCGGTCCAGCGGAGCGCGTCGGTGCTGCGGTACGTGCCGAATAGCCAGAAGTCGGTCGCCGAGCTGGCGCCGATCGCGACGGCCGACTGGACGTAGCTGTTCAGCTTCGCCGGCACGGCGACGCTGGCCCACAAGCTGCCGGTGGAGTGCAGCACGACCGCGGGTCCCGAGCCGGTCCAGACCGACCAGGTGTCCCTGGCGGAGTCCGTCGTGAGGAGTCCTGAGACGTTGTTCCTCTCCGGGCCAATCGTCTTGACTACGCGCCAGCCGGGAACCGCGGCGGCTGGGCCGGTCACGGCAACAGGCGCGGCGGCCGCCGCCGTACCGGCGACGGTGGTCAGCAGCGCGGCGGCGGCGGCCGCCAGTCCGCGGCGTGAATACCGGTCAGTGCGCATTGGCACCTCCGTAGGTCCGTGCTCGTACCCCCTTGGACGCATGATCGGCCAGTTCGGTTGAGCTTTAGTTGAGCCGACCGGGCCGTTCAGCCGTGATCGTTGGTGAGGGCAAATTTCTGACTCACGGTGTCGAGGTGGCCACGGTGCGGGACAGCACGGGCTGGGCGGGGATGCTACCGTGCCTGCTCCCGGCGTACCGGATCACGCAGATCCCGCGGCGTGGCGATGGGCCGGCAGCCGAGCTGGGGCAGCAGGCCGAGGCCAGCGACCCGGGGCTGGCTCAGCGCGTTGCGGCCTTGGTGGCCGCCTATCATGCGGGCGTCGCCGACGGCGCCGCGGCGGACGGCGTTGTCGCATTCGGCTGGGTGCGGCTGACGGCGGGCGGCCCCGTGCGGGTGGTCGCCGCGGGCGACGCGCTGGCCGGAAGCCCGCTGACCGGCGAGGATGTGCTGCTCTCGCTGCCCGGCGGGGCGCGGGCCGCGCTCCTCCCGCCCGGCAAGCTAGCGGAATTGCTCGGCCGGCTGCCCGCCTGGCGGGAGATCGCGGGCATCAGCGACGGGCTGCTGGCGCCGGCGGAAGAGCGCAGGCGCGGCGGCCGGACGACGGGGCGTGCCACGCTGTCGCTCGACGAGGGGCTGCTTGGCAGCTGGAACGGGCCGTTCGGCTGGATCGTCATCGCCGCGCCGCTGCGGCCGGCGGACCTGCGGTCGCTGGCAGCTGAGGTGGGGCGCAGGCAGCGGCTCGCCGAGGGAGCGGCGGACCGGTTCCCCGAGCGGGCGGCGGAAGCGGAGCGGCTCAGGGACCGGCACGCCGAGGCCGAACGAGGGGCATCTACCGGTTTCTGGCGCATCCGCGTGCTGGCTGGCGGGTGCGACGCGGCGAGCGCGGCGCGAGTGGCGGGGCTGTTCTGCGCGTCA
>Ga0335074_10006347_pt1 | contig 16404 bp, 17 predicted proteins | sample Lox_Sample_23_FD_206715 | JGI IMG/M metagenome (GOLD analysis project Ga0335074, IMG submission 206715) | Soil microbial communities from Loxahatchee National Wildlife Refuge, Florida, United States - Lox_Sample_2.3 | ecosystem: Environmental > Terrestrial > Soil > Wetlands | place: USA...
CTGTTACAGGCATTTCGCTCGAAGGTGTTTCTCACGACCTCGGACCCCGACACGGCCCGCTATGCTTCGGAATTGTGCGGCACGACCGAGCGGACGCATATCAGCTATACCGTCTCCGAATCCTCGACCAATGCCAACGTCGGCTGGCTCAGTGGCCGCACCTCATCCAGTCGCGGCACGGTCTCCGCATCGAAGCAGTACCAGAAGCGCCGTGAGCCGCTCTTCGACGAGAACGCCTTTTATCAACTCAGCAATGCCCAGGCCATCGTCGTCGCTTTCAACGGCATTCGCCCTCTGCCGCCGACCTACTGCTATCTGAAGCCCGACTTCCTGCCCGTCACCATGAGTTGGTTCGATCAGGAGAAGATCGACTTCGAGCCGGAAAGGATACGTGAGTGAGTTTTGAAGTCATCATCCCGTTTCTGCAACCGATTCAGACCCTGCTCGAATCCGCAACCGTCTCCGAGATTATGGTGAACCCGAATGGCGCCGTCTGGATCGAAGAAGGCGGCAACGTCCGACAACTGCCGGATATTCGATTTGACGAAGGTGCATTGCAGACCGGCCTCGAAGTCATCGCCAACCGTTTCGGCAAGAAGCTGGACGCGGACTCGCCCATCCTGAATCTGCGCCTCCCGGACGGCAGCCGCCTGGCCGCCATGATTCCGCCCGTCGTCAATCCGCGTCCCTTGGTTACGATCCGCCGGTTCACGGCCCGGAATTTCATGATGGCCGACCTGATCCGGGGCGGGATGCTCACGGAAGAACAGGCCACAATTTTGACCGCTGCGGTACGGAAAGGGCAGAACATTCTTATTGCCGGGGCTACGTCAAGCGGCAAGACCACGCTGGCCGGCGTTCTGGCCGACGCCATCCCCGAACATGAGCGCATCCTGCTCATCGAAGACACGGCGGAGCTGCACATCCGCAAGCCGCATGTGGTCTCCGCCGAATCCCAGACCGACACTCACCGCAGTCAGATTTCCTTCGATGACCTGCTCAAGGCTGTACTGCGGCACCGTCCAGACCGCATCATCGTCGGCGAAGTCCGTGGGCCGGAGGCGCGCACCCTGCTCGACGCCATGAACACCGGCCATCGCGGGACACTGGCAACCATCCATGCCAGCAGTGCAATAGAAGCACTCCACCGCATGGGAACCTTGGCCCTGCGTGGCGATGCCCACGCAGACATTCGACGGATTCAGGGTGAGGTCGAACGCTGCCTGAATCTGGTCATTTATATCGCACGGATCGATGGAAAGCGATTCATCCGTGAAATTCATGAAGTTCGCGAGGAGCGCTCTATATGAGCGTCAAAAATTGTTGACGGCCCATCCTTTATTCGTGAGATGGAGCGCGACCGTCTGATTTTGGCCTACATCACTCAGCGTCGTTTTGATCGAGGGGAATGCCTGCTGGATTTCGGGCAGCTTCGCCCAGGCCGCAAGATCAGGCACTTTGCCGGTATAGGTCACGGTCGTTTCGGAATAGCTGCCCTGTGTCTCCGGTTCGGTCCAGTTCACAATCAAAGCCACTTCTTCATGACCGTAGCAGAACCCATCCAATCGACCAGACACATCCAGGACCTTCTGGAAGTATTTCTGCCCCTCTGTGCTAACCGTATAGCGTTTTACAGGTTTGGGCTTTTGCGGAGTCAGCGACAGCGAATCCGCCAGGCTTCGCACTACCGCCGTCGTATTCACAGATTGCACCAGCCCGGCGTGCTCCAGAGCCGCCAGTTTCGCTGCCGTGCCTGAGTTGTCGCCGACAGGTACATCATGCGGAAACTGACCGTCTAGTGTCACGCACGCCCGATTCTGCATGGAGAGATACTGATCAATGGCGTTCTTAAGGTTCGCTTCGTTCGGCTTTTTTGAACTGTTGCAGCCCGAGAACACGATCAGACTGGAGACGATGAGCACCGTCCATTGACGCATCCGAGCCACTCCTCCCAGAAACCACTGGCCGACTTGCTCTCTTGCCTCGCGGCATCCGATGTCAAGTTTGTCGTAAACAGCTTGGCTCCAAATGCCCCCAGAGTCAAACCGACGCCGTTACGAATCGGCGATCCTCTGAATCACGGGGTACCGGTGGAGCACCTGCACGTCGCCTTCGCATGTACGGTAGAGTTCCCCTTCAGCCTTCATCCCGATCTGGAGCTTGATCGAGAGGGAGACCCCATCCGTAAACCGGATATCCACCTCCGGCGCTCCCGACGGGTCGTAGATGTACCGGATGTGCTCGACAGTCCTGCCCGCTGACTCCGGGAACTCCAAACAGCAATGATTCATATCGTCTCCTCTGGATTCAGATTCGCAGCTCCCCCTGGTAAGATGTGTGGCCGCTGAGCGCCATTCCCGATTTTGGGGAATGACAGCGCAGTCCCGCAATCTCGATTTGTGAACAAAGGGGACGCGGCCTACCAACGAGCCTATCAAGCGTTTTTGAAACGCCTCATAAAAGCGCGGCACGACGCCGGTTATCTCCAAGAGGAGGTGGCGAGGCGTCTTGGCAAACCGCATTCTTTCATCTCTAAGTGTGAACTTGGCGAACGCCGATTGGACATTATCGAATTGCAGCAGATCGCGAAGATTTACGGCAAGACGATCAACTACTTTCTCGGCGACGACTAAGATAGCCCCTTCACTTTCCGGGAATTCTCCCTGGCTGTGGCCGGTAATGCAACCGAGGCTGACCCTCGCTTCCAGCGCGTAGTTTCCGCCTGTCGAAGCGAAGCCTCGACCAGCTTCTGCAATAAGGGGGAATGGTTATCTTCACGAACGAACACGCCGCATCGTCGCATGAGGACGCGCGTTGAGAGCGGCTTCACGACGATCCCTGACCGTCCGGCAACCGATGAAATGGGCAAGAGACAGATGCCTGCCTTCTGCTCCACATACGCTGCGGCTTCCGGCGCAGAATATGCATCTGCGACTACATGAAGCGTAACTCCGAAATCGGCGCAGTGGTCCTCAATCTCCTGATGGCGCTCCGGCCACGGCTCTCTGGAAACTGCAATGAACGGCTCTCCGTCAAAATCTTGCGGAGACACAACGGGTTTCAGGACCAGTCTGTGAACTGTTGGGAGACAAGCAACAAGTGGCTCTTCATAGATTGTGCGAACCAGCAGTTCGGGTGTACGGATGGGCAGGATGCCGAAGCCCGCGTGCAGCGATCCATCGATCACTTTGCGGACCGTGGTCGATGTCAGGCCGCTTCGATGTTCAATATGTACTGACTGACCGTCTTCAACGTGAAGCTGCGTAATGACGGCGATCAGCCGTGGCGGGAGATTGGTGGAATGACCAATTAGGAGGCGATGGCTTTTGATCGCCTGCCGCGCTTCCAACTGTGTTTCCAACCGAAGAATTTGTTCTACTGCTTTTCTGGCATCATCGTGAAATTGTTCACCGTCCTCAGTGAGGATTAGGCTGCCACGGATAGTTTCAAAAAGGTGAATGCCAAATGTATTCTCGATGGTATCAAGTTGCTTTCGTACCCCAGAACTGGAAAGACCAAGCTCATCTGCCGCGCCGTCAATGTTATGCTTTACCGCGACTGCCATGAATGTGATGAGGTTGTCCAGCTTCACTCTAGGCCGGCGCATTAGATTCCCTATATGAACCGTGCCGTATAGGACGGTTCCTTTCTGCAAACGCCTTTACAGGCAACCCTTTTCCACAATGCGATCACGATCGATCCGTGCTATTCCACTCTCGCGGATACCCATGAAAGCACCTTGCCACAAAGACATAACTTAACGATCGATTCACTCCTCTCGAAGTACTTGCATGGGATCTACGGCGGCTGCACGCGCTGCGGTAGCCACACTGGCAGCCCCGGCCACAATTGTCAGACTGCATATTGCTCTGTCCGATCTTTTGTACCAGCGAGACTGTCAGTGTAGCGCAGCGTTTCATCAACATCCGGACGTGAAGCACGCATTTAGATCGAGCGCTCTGTTTTTACTTAAAATGCCTTCGCCAAACGCAAAACGACTTTGTTTCCTTCCGGGATATTTTGTCCACCTATTTCGTGATAAGCATTTAGGAAGAATAGCCACTTCCCACTTACGATCACTGCACCGGGGCCGATCGAACCTATTTGCTGTTCTGAATTCCGTATAGGTCTGCCATTGATCTGATGATCGGTTATTTGTTTCAGGTAATAGCCATCAGCACCCACATAAAGTCCGCGAAAAACTCTAAATGAGAGGGTGCTGTTCAAATGAACCGCCTGCCCAGCTTGTATGTTCTGCGCTTGCAGTGCGGCCGGAGGGCTAGAGTTTTCTGAGTTCCAGAGATAGTGAATGCGCCAACTCGTCTCCAATCGTTTAACTGGAAATAAGGTGAAGGCATAGTAAGGCTGAACGTCCCACTGATTGCTCCCGATATTGACGGAGGAACTTGGCGAATATTTCCCCGTTGGGAGGTCAAAATCCAATACGGCTCTTTGGTAAATTGGCATTTTAAACAAGTGCGCTTGGGGCCATTGCAGAATGAGCGGGCCAACCGTGATGTCACCGATGCCGCCGCCATCGCCGGCGGTTCCCAAATTGACATGAGCTGCGGACACCACAATCTCCCCGCCATACCATCCACCGAAGACTTTCGCATGAGAAATCCACGCAACGTGAGTCAGGCTTGTGATCGCAGTTATGTCCGTTTTGCCTGGAAGAGCATTCCCATTCAGATCAGTAGCCTTACCGTCATGTACACCCTGACCGATTTCCTCCACCAGCCACCCCGGTAATGCAATCCCGTCAAGAAAGCTTGTATCGCCGAGATTTACAGGAGGCAAAGTCACTTGCTGTGACTTTGCCTCCGGTTTCAACAAGACTGCAAAGGCGAGCACTAGCAAAAGGCGTTGTATGTACCCCATTTCACTCGGCGCCGTCCACACTGTATTTGTTTCCTGCTTCCTCAACTGCTCCCCCACACGAATTTAGAAGTTGTCGGGACAGAAGGTGACTCTTCAGCGCTTCAGAAAGCAAATCACTTGGTGGAACTGGCCTGATCCTTGTCATAGGTGAGCTGAAGACCCATCGTGCCGCCGGTCTGGATGAAGATATCCATGAACGCCGGGACAGTTTCAGCACGCAGCCAATCACGTTGTAGCTCACAGATCAGTTGCACCCAACCAATCGGCTTTGCCCCGGCCTGCTCAATGCGACGGAGAGCAGCTTCGTGAGCCTCAACCGAAGTTCCGCCTACGGCATCGACGACTGGATAGACCTCGTAATCTTCCTTGAGGGCGTCCAGGGCGGGATACGCAAGACAGGCCTCAGTCCAGAGTGCCGTCATGATCAGTTTTTTGCGTCCTGTTGCTTTGATTGCCGCCTGAAACTCTTTATCCTCCCATGCGTTAATCGTGGTGCGATCATAGGTGGGAATATCGCCAAGCACATCGCGCAACTGTGAGATGAGAGGCTTGTTGATACCGGTCTTGACATTGACCGTCGTGACGACGATGGGCAGGCCGTAAGCTTTCGCGATCCTTGCAACGGCCACTATGTTATCGACCAGTCGCTGCCGGTCCATCGAGACGATGGAATTTACCTGTACCGGTTGATAGTCGATGATGGCCAAAGCACAATTCTTAGGGGTAAGAAGGTGATCTTTGACTTGATCTCGGATAGGCAAGCTCGCCATAGTGTTCTCTCCAGTTGATCGATGGTGCGAGGTGCGCGCCACGATTTGCATAAAGTTAGTTGCACTTGCAGGTTGAACATTAGCGAATCTGTCGAGAACGGAGAATTCCCTGAGCTCGGTATTATTTGGTACTTCTTTTCAGGGACAAGGCGCAGACACCTCAGGTTCAACTACACAGGCGGAGGCCGCCTTGAGGACCGTTGAATCGTGATCTCGCGGAAGCCGAAGAGGCGCGCATCCAGAGAATAGGCCCCAGGTCCAATCAACGCCACTGCGACCGATACGGATACGATGAGGAAGACTGCCGGCAGGCCGTCGAGCGAGTCGTGTTCCGGACATGGAAGGAAGGAAATGTAGCTGCCTATTGCGCCGAGAGCCGTGAACATGGCAGCCGGACGTGTTGCTAAGCCGACCATAAGGGCTACGCCTAGTAGCAGTGCAACTAGGCCTGATAGCCACATGGTGCTTGAAATGTTCTCGTGTGTAGTGAAGTAGGCTCTGCCTTGGTAGGCCACAACCGCTCCGATGGTCAGCCGCAACAGCAGAAGACCGGCACCTGAGATTCCGCGCGGAAACGATGTAAAAAGCCGATACAGAGGAGTGTCCTCTCTACGGGTGTACGGAAGGTACACCAGCACTTATGATGGCGGAATTCTCTCTCTGTATGTATCCCCGAACAAAGTGGTTTCGATCTCACCCGTTTGAGGTAATCTTCTCCCCTTGTGAGGTCAAAGCCGCATGATGCCGCGACGCACGGCAATCGCAATGGCTTCCGAGCGATCACTAGCGCCAAGCTTTTCCATAATGTTTTTGATGTGCGCCTTGACAGTCTCTTCCGAGATGAAGAGGAGGTTCCCGATATCCTTATTTCGATTTCCACGCGCAACCTGGCAGAGCACTTCAACCTCGCGGGTCGTCAAACTCGGTTCACCGGTATGCTCTGCTAGCTGCATGGCTACAGGGGGTGGCACGCACCGCTTACCCGCATAGACTTGACGCACAATCTCAGTCAACTCTCCCGGTGGCATGCTCTTGAGCACATAACCTCTAGCCCCAGCCTGGAGACTGCGCTGAATTTCGACGTCCCCTTCCGATGTTGTCAAGACAACGATTCGAGCGTTACAGAACTCTGCGCGGATCATCATCAGCACGTCAATGCCGTTTACATCTGGCAAACGTAGATCGAGCAGCGTTACATCTGGTCGATGCTGGCGAAACTGCTCGACGGCTTCTGCACCACTTGCCGCTTGCGCGACAACAGCCATGTCGGGTTGGTCATTGATAACCCTCGAGATCCCTTCACGCAATAACGGATGGTCATCTACGGAGAGGACACGAATCATCGTCTGCTCGCTCAAAACATTACCCCCCTTCCGTCGCATGTGGCGGATCGTTTGCTCTCACGATAGCGCTCCGTTTGTTGAAGAAGGCTTGCCATCCGTGGCCAGCTGTCTGAAAGACTACCTTTCCAGGGACAACCAATTCAAGCTCAGTTCCAGCACTCATACGACTCGCCACCCGCAATGCTGCTTGAATGCGGCAGGCGCGTTCCTGCATCCCAGGCAACCCGAAATGACCCGGCCTGCCTGAGTTTGCGATGCCCGCTTCTATGCCTTTGCCATTATCCACGACTCGTATGGTGAGATCGCCAGCGTAGATCAGAGACATTTCCAGCTCTGTGGCCTCGGAATGAAGGTAGGCATTGCGAATGGCTTCACATCCAATGCGATATATTTCGTCGCGTACGATCGGATGGAGGTCACGGTGTGTACCCTGCAGGGACAGAACAAACTTCATGGAAGTTGTCACGCCGATGGATTCGGCTGCTTGTTGAAATGCCCTTGCGAGATCGTCCTTTTCCGTGGTCGAGAGGCGCACATTGTTCAACGTTGCACGGGCTTCAGAGGTTGCTTGTGCAAGCCAATCAGAAATGCTTTCAATGGTCTTGCGGAGTTCTGCAGGGTCTTGGGAGTTGCCGTTCCGTGCATTGTCCGCGATCATTTTTGTGGCCTGAACAGATTGGAGGATTGTGTCGTGGAGTTCAACGGCGAGACGGGACCGTTCAGCCATGCGCTCGTCGAATCGCGCTGTGAGTCCCGCTGCAATCTGTCGCACCCTTATTTGGTGGAGAACGAAGAACACGACGACCACCACACATATGATCACGAGATGGAACCACGGGCATAAAAATACTTCACGCACCATATCCTAAATATAGGACTTTCCATTAGCCGAAAGTCAACTGCTCCTTTCCCACCCTCTTCTTCCGCTTGCTATTGCGCCTAAATCTCCCAAGTTCTAGGTATAAAACACTCCCCCTTTCGGGGGAGAAACGATCCGCACCTTGCACGCAACTCTCAAGACGGGGCATTGTCGCCTACTCCATGAACAAGGGCACATGAATCTCGCTAGGCAGCAATCTCTACAATGATCGCGCGGATTGTCATCAATACGTCGACGCGATTCATGAATCACGGGTTGATCGATTCTGGCGTTCACTCTCTTCCATCCTCTGTGGTGGATCGCTTGCGATCAACAACGGTTCTCAATTTCCAGAGGAAGGAAAGCCAAGCGCCGCCAGTTTCCTGAAAGACAACTTTTCCAGGAACAACCAGTTCAACTTCGGTTCCAGCGCTCGCGCGACTCGCCACTCGCAATGTCGCCTGAATGCGACAAGCGCGCTCCTGCATCCCGCGCAACCCGAAATGGCCAGGCTTGCCTGAGTCTGCGATATCCGCTTCAATGCCTTTGCCATTGTCCAGAATTCTAACAGTGAAATCACGCGCATAGGTAAGAGTCATTTCCAGATCAGTCGCATCCGAATGGCGATAGGCATTGCGAATGGCCTCACTACCAATTCGATATATCTCGTCGCGAACGATCGGATGGAGATCACGAGGCGTACCCTGTACGGAGAGCGAAAACTTCATGTCGCCGATCACACCTATCGATTCGGCCGCTTGTCGAAATGCTTTTGCGAGATCGTTCTTTTCAGTCGTAGAAATTCGTAGGTCATTCAACGCTGCACGGGCTTCAGAGGTTGCCTGTGCAAGCCAATCAGAAATGCTTTCAATGGTCCTGCGGAGTTCTGCGGGGTCTTGAGACCTGCCGTGTCGCGCATTATCCGCAATCATTTTTGTCGCCTGAACCGATTGGAGGATCGTATCGTGAAGTTCGACTGCGAGACGAGATCGTTCTGCAGTGCGTTCGTCGAACCGAGCTGTCAACCCTGCCGCAATCTGACGTACTCGCAGGCAATACAGAGCAAAGAATACAGAGACTACTACACAAGCCATTAAGAGATGGAACCAGGTGGTTTGGTAGTAAGCAGCCGCGATGCGGAAGCTCCAAGTTGCGCCGGTCTCGTTCCAGACGCCATCGTTATTACTCGCAATTACACAAAACTGATATTTGCCTGGGGGGAGATCATTGTAGAAAGCTTGCCGTCGCGTTCCCGCTTCTCGCCAACCCGTATCGCGTCCCCCCAGTCTGTATCGAAACTTTACTCTTTGAGGAAGCACAAAGCTCAAGGCTGTGTAATCGATCTCGATGTCCTTGGTGAGAGCAGGTAATAGTAGGCCTTCATTGATTGCATAAGTTGTTCGATCCGCGATGACTCCTTCAATATGCACGGGCGGCGGAAGCTGATTCTCATAGAGATGAGCAGGATCAATGAATTGCGCCGTTCGGTCATTCGCGAACCATAGCCGTCCATCCGGCGATTTAGCGGCTAAAGGAGCAAAAGCAGACGCGCCGGCCTGGGCACCGTCCAGCACATCGAATAGGCGTACTGCTACAGGTGTCTCTGGCTTAGCCCACCATTTACTCAATTCGCTCGAAGAGATTGATATTAGACCGCAATTAGCAGAAAGCCAAAGTGTGCCATCGTTATCCCTGATTATGGAGCGGATGTTCTCACATGGAAGACCATTCCGGCTGTTCAACACCTGCATCGTGTTATTCCCCCAACGGACTAGCCCTCGCGTTGTAGCTCCCCAAAGAGAACCGCCCGGTTCTTCTAAGAGCCCTTGAAATCCTGCCTTTCCGGGAGTAGCGGCTACGATCGTCATGTTCCCCGCCGAATAGTGTTCAAGATCGCCCCATATCGTGCCTAACCAAACACCCTCTTTGAAGTCTGCCGTCATTGCATTTCCCACAATGTTTTGTGGCATCGGCAGAGCTTTTGTAACCTTCATGTCCTGAATTCGAAAGAGTGTCTGCGGCCTTCCGGTAACTACAGCCCAGATCGTATGAGTTCCATCTTCAACGATTCCAATAACGACACCCAAAGGGCTTCCGTCTGGTCGCTTCACAAATCGGAAACGGCCATTTTCTCTCACCGCCAATTCCGTGTCTATTCCGTACCAAAGCCGTCCTTGGTGGTCCACTAGCAAAGCCGTCGTCTGGCTCCCTCGTAGATCATTCTGAGTGAGTGAAAATACATGGTTATTTCGCAGAAAATCCAACGAGTTCCCATTCCCTAGCCAAACTCCGCCATTCCGCGAGGTAAACAATGCGCTTACATGGTCGCCGCTCAAACCTTGCAACCTGGAGAAGGTGCCCACCGGTAGGTCGCGAAAGCGGTCGATGCCTAATGCCGATACGACCCAAACATTGCCCTCATGGTCTTCAAATAACGACTCTAATGAATCGCTAGAGAGACCATCTCTTTCGGAGAAATGATCCAGCAGGTGGTCGTGAACGTGGAAGATGCCGTCGTTAGCCGTCGCAATCCAAAGTCCGCCGGAACGATCAGTCAACATCGCGCTTACCGCCCAAGCAGATCCTTGCACTCCAGCGACCTGGTAATCCTTCCAGGCTCCTGAGACGACTCTCTGCAGCCCAAGATTGTTTCCGCTCTGTCCGATCCCGACTAAGACCGAACCATCAGACTGCGTCTCGATTGCTTGTATACCTGCTGAGCCTGTTGCCGAGTTGAGCGACTCCGGAAACAAGTTGGAAACGGAGCCAGGTCTCCAATGACAAACGCCATGAGTCGTGCCGATCCAGAGGCCACCCGATCCATCCTCGGCTAGAGCCTCTGCACCCTCAGCGCTGAAGGTGATTCCGTCTCTCGCGCCATAACATTGGAGTCCCGAATCGTTGATACGGCATAGTGGACCCTCGCTTGGATCACTCATCCTCGACCGCGCGATCCACACAACACCATTCTGGTCTTCGAGGATTGCGTTGATGCGAGCACGTACCGGGTATTTCGTCAGCGCTCCATCCTTCCAGCGATACAAACCGGTGGCGGCACCAATCCACAAGCTGCCGTCCTGCCCTCCCAGAAGCGACACAATACGGCAGTTACATATGGTTTCACCGGCCGGCGGCCGCCAAGGTACGAACCGCACACCATCGAAGCGGACTAGACCATCCTCAGTCCCGATCCATAGGTATCCGTCCGTCGTCTGCGCGATTACGTGCGGAATGCCGGGAAGATCTCCATCTGAAGTGCGCCAGACTGTATGCCCGTACTGAGAGACCTGTCGACTCGGATCAAGAGCAACGGCTGAATAGGTGGATATCAGATAGAAAAGAATTGAAATGAGAAATAGGCACATGTGCGGTGGCCTCCGCGAACAAGCCACTGCTTCGATGACAGCGATGTTTGGTGCCTTTCTCAAAAAGTCTCCCGCTGTCCGTTCGGCCTACATCCATTTCCTTTCTTCTCAATCAAAGCCCCTGCAATCGCGGTTGACGATGCCGGTATTGCCGATTGCCGGCGAGAAGGCAAGTGCTCCGATCCTCGGACCTCAAATGAAACTGGTGGCAACGGATGAGCCATTTCGGCAAAATCCGTCGCGGTGTCCGGCCAAAAAGCAAAGTACGAGCATCCCGCCCGCATTCTGCCTGGACGAGAGAATTCCAGACTATTCAGTCTGTAAATTCGATTTCAGACTATATGGTCTACAATCTAAATTGTCAAGAGCAGGCGGTTCTGGCTTGAGGTTCCAGCTATGGCTCGACGCAAGGAATTCGATCCCGAGCGCGCCCTGACCAAGGCTATGGATCTATTCTGGCGGCAGGGTTATGAGAGCACGTCCGTTGACCAGCTTCTGCGGGCCATGGGAATCGCCAGGCAAAGCCTCTACGACACTTTCGGCGATAAGCGAGCTCTGTACCTGAAGGCGTTGGTGCATTACCGCGACCAGACCAATGAGGCTGGGCGGAAAATGCTTGAACAGATCCCAACAGTAAAGGATGGCTTTGCGAAACTTCTCTACGATATTGCGACCGAAACGCGAGAACAGCACGAACGCGGGTGCCTGTTGCTGAGCGCCAACCTGCAGCGCGAGGCCGGCGATGCGGCCGTCGCCGAAATTCTGCGCGAGAACCAGAAGCAGGTCGAAGCCATTTTTGAAAGCGCTCTTTTGCGCGCCCGAAAGCAGAAAGAGCTCAGCAGCACGATCGGTCCCCAACCTCTTGCTCGCTTCTTCGTTGTCACGATCCAAGGAATGAGATCCATGGCAAGGCTCAACTCCGACAGAAGGGCTCTGGAAGAGGTCGCAAGAGTCGCGCTTGCCGTCTTTCGTTAACTGTTGGCGGCCGAGCCGGTCGTGATCTTCACCCGGCCCACGCTGATTTCCTCCTTTTATTAATCGAGACCTCCGATGCATCCGGCGATTTTCAGCCCGACTTCGAAATGTGATTCATCTTACACTCGCTGGCCGGCGATTCTCGTGCATATGCCCAAATTCCCTCTCTGGCGGCATGCGCCAATCCCCCTTTAGGGGGATGCGCGATCGCCGTCCATTTGTGAGCGCTCATGGCAGAGCCATTGTCACTCCATTGTATGAAGAATGAATAGGTCGATCTTGTTAGCCAAAGATCACTACATTACGGGATAGGCTTCACCAAATGAATGATGGCATGATGCAATGCGAGATTCTGCTGAACCGCTTCTACAGCGGATTCTCTGATCCCCAAAGGCAGGTATCGCCATGAATGATTCGTCTCCGTCAGTCGACCAAGAAGAAATCCAACGCCGCGCGTATGCACTCTGGATAGAAAGAGGATGCCCCGACGGTTCCGCAGAGATTGATTGGTTTCTTGCGGAGGAGGAACTTCTGAATGAGCTTAGGAATACACCAACCGAGATTGAGGAATGAGGGCGAAATCGTGATAAGACGGTCGACGTTTGCATTCTCGCTGCTGGCTCTTGGCATTCTCTTCTTGGGCAGTATCGCCGGAGCGTCTGCACAGGGAGTGCCTTCACTCCCGTCGAGCTTTCAAGCGCGGACGATTACCACATCAGACGGTACGAAAATCTATGTGCGTTTCGGGGGCACCGGTCCAGTTGTGGTCTTGCTTCACGGGTATGCGGAGAACAGCGATTCCTGGGCTCCGCTCGCTGCCGACCTAATGAAAGACCACACGGTGGTAGTGCCCGACTTGCGCGGCATAGGGCGTTCCTCCATTCCTGCCAGCGGTTACGACAAGAAGACCCAGGCGGGAGATGTGCGGGCGGTCATCACAGGTCTCGGATATGACAGGACATTCGTTGTCGCCCATGACATCGGGAATATGGTCGCCTATGCGTATGCCTCGATGTATCCGGATAAAGTGGAACGCCTAGTCGTCATGGATGCCCCGATTCCTGGAATTGGACCCTGGAATCAGATACTCCTCATTCCGGGTGTATGGCATTTCAATTTTCATGGACCGGACGCGGAGCGTCTCGTTGCCGGTCGCGAGCGAATCTACTTCGATCGCATCTGGGATGACTTCTCAGCAACTCCGGGCGAACCCAATGCGGCCACCAGAGACTTCTTCACCGCAAGCTATACGCGGCCTGGGGGCATGAGGGCAGGTTTCGCTCAATTTGCCGCATTCAGCCAGGATGCCAAGGACAATGAAGTTTTCGAGAAGACAAAACTTTCTATGCCTGTATTGGCTGTAGGCGGAGAGAAGTCCTTTGGAGCAATGCAAGCGGAAATCATGCGTTATGTTGCAACAAATGTCCAACAGGCAGTGATTCTGGGATCTGGACATTGGCTCCTGGAAGAGCAACCCGCTCAGACCGTGGCTGTGGTGCGAAAGTTTCTCGACGCGTCGCCGGAAGAACGGTTGTCCGCCACAGACTACAAGTTTCCTGACAAGGGAAACCTAGGTACGGGCAGCTCAGGAGTCGCAGGTATTGAAACCATTGTGCTGAAGGGCGATCCCAATCAGGCTGGCGTTTATACCATCATGTTGCGCGTGCCTGCGCATACCCACATTGCACCGCACTCGCATCGTGACGACCGCGTCGCAACGGTAATCTCGGGTACATGGCGGATCGGCTATGGCGAGATTTTTGATGAATCGAAGCTGAAAGCACTTCCGCCGGGAAGTTTTTATACCGAACCACCGGGGCAAGCCCACTTTGCCGAGACGGGAAATGAAGCCGTCGAGGTGCAGATAACAGGCTATGGTCCATCGTCGACGGACTATGTGAACCCGCATGACGACCCTCGCACTTCAGAGCAACCGAAGTAGTTATATCTCGAAATGAGCGTGCCAAGATGAATTTGGAATTGGAAGGCAAGAGTGCCCTCGTGACAGGGTCCACCGCTGGGATCGGCCTGGCTATAGCAGCCAGGCTGGTGAAGGAAGGCGCCTCGGTGATCGTGAACGGGCGAACTCAGGATCGAGTCGATAGAGCGGTGAAGGAGACAGGGGCCGCGCACGGTATTGCAGTTGATTTGGGCTCTGATGAAGGCATCAGCCGATGCGTCGAGCAGTTCCCGTCGGTGGATATTCTGGTAAACAATCTGGGAATCTTCGAAGCCAAACCATTTGCAGATATCTCGGATAGTGATTGGCGTCGCTTCTTTGAAGTCAATGTGCTCGGCGGGGTTCGTCTGAGCCGGCATTATCTCAGTGCAATGATGGCCGCGAACTGGGGCCGTATCGTTTTTATCTCCAGCGAGTCGGCGCTACAGATACCGAAGGAGATGATTCATTACGGCATGACCAAGACCGCACAGCTCGCTGTTTCGCGTGGACTGGCGGAACTCACTGCGGGAACGGCAATCACTGTCAATTCCGTGCTTCCTGGCCCCACGAAGTCCGAGGGCGTAATGAATTTTGTGGATCAATTAGCCGCAGGCAGTGGAATGGATCGGAATGATTTCGAGAAGGAATTCTTTCGTAGCGGCCGCCCCACTTCGATCCTGCAACGTTTTACCGCCCCGGATGAAATTGCCTCGGTGGTTGCTTTCGTATGTAGCCCATTAGCTTCAGCGATTAATGGAGCTGCGGTCCGAGCCGATGGCGGGGTAGTTCGATCTATCGCATAATGACACTCTCACATCGCCCTGAAAGGAAGGTTTCAATGAGCACAGTGGTTCCGCAGAACGCAGTATCCACCTGGAATATCGATCCAACTCACTCGATTGCTGAATTCAAGGTCAAGCACATGATGATCTCGAATGTAAAAGGTCACTTTTCCAAAGTGACTGGCTCATTGACGTTGGACGAATCCGATCCGGCTCGTTCCCAGGTTCAAGCCGTGATTGACGCCGCTTCCATCGAGACACGCGACCCGCAGCGTGATGCGCACCTGAAGAGCGCTGATTTTCTCGATGTCGACAAATTTCCCACTTTGACGTTCAAGTCCACGCGGATCAATATTGTCCATGCTGGGGGTTTGGTGGTTGAAGGCGAGTTGACTATTCACGGGATAACACGAATGGCCAATTTTACTGTCGAGGGCCCCACCCCGCCTGCGAAAGATCCGTGGGGCAACACCCGTGTAGCCGTTGCAGCAACCACCCACGTTAACCGAAAAGACTTTGGCCTGGTCTGGAATGCGCCGCTGGAAGCTGGCGGCATTCTCGTCGGCGAAGAGATCGCGATCACTTTGGACGTTGAGTTTGTAAAGTCCTAAGACCGCTTTCAGTGGTAGTTGCCGTCTTGTCTATTGAGGACTCTGGCTCTTTTACACACTCTCACTGCAACGGATGCTGAGATGCGAACCAGCCAGCGTCCTCGAGATTTTGCTACGCCGAATGCCCGCAAAGATTAGAAGCGATATTCCATGCGGCCACTGAACAGCGCCTGTACATTCTGAAGGTCCACACTTCAGCAAAGGAGTAAAGATCCATGTCAAGCTTTATCGAGAGCGGAGAAACAGTCGAATCGGCGAGCGGCCTGAAAATCTTCTTTCGATCACTTCGTCCGCAACAAGAAACCCGCGGCTGTGTCGTCGTCGTCCCGGGGTTTAACTCTCATAGCGGCTACTACGCGTGGGTAGCTCAACAATTCGTTGCGATCGGCGTGGCTGTATATGCCATCGACTTGCGCGGCAGAGGGCGATCGGATGGTGAACGCTTTTACGTGGACACTTTTGACGACTATGTTCGGGACGTTGAGGCTGTGGCTAAAGTGGCGCAAGCCCGAGAACCAGGCGTGCCTCTATTCTTACTCGGACACAGTGCAGGAGGTGTCGTTTCTTGTCTCTATGCATTGGAGCATCAGGCTGAGTTGTCTGGACTGATATGTGAAAGCTTCGCTCATGAACTGCCAGCACCGGAGTTTGCTCTCGCGGTTTTCAAAGGTCTCGGTTATATTGCGCCACATGCGCACATTCTTCACCTTCCGAATGAGCAATTCTCCCGCGACACCAAAGCCGTGGATGCTATGAACAAAGATCCGCTGATTGCCCATGAAGCACAGTCAACGCGCACTATGGCCGCGCTGGTTCGTGCCGACGAGCGATTGAAGAAGGAGTTTACCCTCATTACCCTGCCGGTCCTCATCCTTC
>Ga0335074_10006348_pt1 | contig 16403 bp, 20 predicted proteins | sample Lox_Sample_23_FD_206715 | JGI IMG/M metagenome (GOLD analysis project Ga0335074, IMG submission 206715) | Soil microbial communities from Loxahatchee National Wildlife Refuge, Florida, United States - Lox_Sample_2.3 | ecosystem: Environmental > Terrestrial > Soil > Wetlands | place: USA...
AGCCGGACGGTATTCCGCGGCGGCGATAGTTGCGGCCCGGGGGACACAACGCATCGGCAGGGAGTAGAACGAAGCCCGGGACCTGAGCATTCCCTGTCCGGGAAAAGATTCCGGCTGCCCGTCAGGTCCTGCTCCGCTGCCTGGCCAGACGCCGCCTGGATCACCGCCCGCATCCGCCGTGATCTACGAGACACTGCCTAAATGGCACGGGATGAGGCGATCATCGGCTGCGTCGGGAAGCTCATCGTGGCCACCAGGGGAGCGGCTGGCCCAGGCGAGGTGATGATCCGTGTCCGGGGCGGTTCTGAAGCCTTCATTGCCTGGTCAGACGAGCCGTTGCCGACGGGCTCGACGGTGCTGGTGATCGACTCCCGGGGCCATCGGGCGGTGGATGTCCGGCCCTGGTACGAGTCGGTCGATGAATTCGACGAAGGAAACCGCTACTAGCTCTTGTTCAAGAACATACTGGGATAAGCCGGCACTGCGCCGGACGGGGGTTAGCTCAGGAGATGAGAGAAGATGTTCGGTTACCGGGTGCCTGCGCCAGACCAGGCGATGCTTATTTCAGGCGGCCGCTACGGGCAGAAGGGCGCGCCGTTCAAGGTGGTCACCGGCCATGGCGCGTTCGTGAACCCGTTCTTCCGTAAGGTCAGGTACCTGACGCTCGCCATGTGCGAGGCCGAGGTAGCCGAGCAGTGCGTGACCAGGCAGGGCATCACCCTGAACGTCCGCGCCGTGATCGCCTTCAAGGTCGGCAACGACACCGAGAGCATCGTGAACGCAGGTCAGCGATTCCTGTCTGACCAGGATCAGATGTCGACCCTGACCGGCCGTATCTTCGCCGGTCACCTGCGGTCGATCATCGGCTCGATGACAGTCGAGGAGATCGTGACCGAGCGGCAGAAGCTGGCCACTGAGGTTCTCGACGGCTCGAAGGCGGAGATGGCCAAGATCGGCCTGACCGTCGACTCGCTGCAGATCCAGTCGATCGACGACATGAATAGCGGCTACATCGACGCGATGGCGGCACCGCACACTGCGGCGATCCAGCGCGCCGCCCAGGTCGCCCAGGCGCAGGCCAACCAGGCGGCCGCGGATGCGCAGCAGCAGTCGCAGCGCGCGCAGGCCGAGTACCAGCGGCAGACTATGGTCGTGCAGGCGCAGTACAAGGCGGAGGTGGACAAGGCCCAGGCGGAAGCCGCCCAGGCCGGCCCGCTCGCCCAGGCACAGGCGCAGATGAGCGTCCTGGCGGCGCAGACCGAGCTGGCGCATCGCAACGGCGAGCTCCGGCAGCGCCAGCTCGTCGCGGAAGTGGTCAAGCCGGCCGAGGCGGAGGCGGAGAAGGTACGGATCCTGGCTGAGGCCGAGGCACAGCGGACCAGGATCATGGCCGCGGCGGCGGCGTCGAACAACCGGGTGGCGCTGGACCGGATGCTGATCGAGCAGCTTCCGATGATCGTCAAGGAAGCGGCCGGCGGACTGGCCGGGGCCAACGTCAGCGTGCTCAATGGCGCCGATGGCCTGAGTGAGATCGCAGCGGGCCTGGTCGCTCAGGGGCTGACGATCCTGGAGTCAGTGAAGAAGAACCTCGCGGGCACGGCCGGCCAGGAGGTCGCGCTGTTCGACTCGCCGGACGGCGCCCAGCTCCAGTCCGCGGCCGTTGTAACAGACAGCAAGCAGAGCTAAGGCAGCGGCGCCCCCGGGCGTGAGTCACGGATCGCTGCCCTTCCCGGGGCCGCGATCCGTGACTTATGCCTTTAGGACCCTCGGCGCGCAAAGACGTGCACTGCCGACGCTGCCTGAGCGGACCGGGCTAGGCTGCCGGCAGGTTGTGCCGACAGGATGTCGGCCAGCAGGCTCGGAGGCTAGATGGTCTCGCGCGTGGTTCGCCCGGAGGGCAAGGGCTTCATCTTCCTTGACGCCCATCCTGCCGGGTGCGCGCGCACGGTCGACGAGATGATCGACGAGGCGGACCAGCTTCGGGACGGTCCGGCCAGGCCTGGATCCGCGGCCAGAGGGCCGACCGCGCTCGTCATCGGCTGCAGCGCGGGGTACGGGCTGGCGTCGGCTGTCGCGGGGCTGTTCGGCTATGGTGCGCGCGTCATCGGGCTGTGCTTCGAGCGGTCAGCACGTGTGCGCCGGTCTGCGTCGGCCGGCTGGTATCGCGTCGGCAGGCTCGCGGACCGGGCGGCTTCGGCCGGGCTGCAGTTCGAGGCGGTAAACGGGGACTGTTTCGACCCCGCGGTGCGGGCGGAGGTGCTGGATCGGGTCGCCGCCGCGCTCGGCAAGGTCGACGTCCTGATCTACAGCGTTGCAGCGCCGCGCCGGACCGATCCCCGCTCTGGTGTCGTCTACCACTCGGCCGTCAAGCCGGTCGGAGCGGCCTACAGCGCGCGGAACGTGGCGTTCGCTGATGGCGTCGTGCTGCGCGAAGCCGCACTTGAGCCAGCGACGGACGCTGAGATCGAGGCCACCGTCAAGGTCATGGGCGGCGAGGACTGGTCCGACTGGATCACCGATCTGGGTGGCCGCGGGCTGCTCGCGCCGAAGTTCCGCACGGTCGCGCTCACGTATGTCGGCTCAGAGCTGACCGCGCCGATCTACCGGCAGGGCACGATCGGCCGGGCTAAGGACCACCTGGAGGCAACGGCCGGGCAGCTGACGAGCGGCGTACTCGCGGGCGCCGGCGGCAGGGCGTTCACGTCGGTCAACTGCGCCGCCGTCACGCTGTCGTCGCTAGCGATCCCCGGTATCTCGCTCTACCTCAGCCTGCTGCACGCAGTAGCAGGCGAAGCGGCACAGTCGCCGGTCAGGCAGTCCGCGCGGCTCTGGGACCACCTCACCGGCCTGCCCGGCGCCTCGCTCGACGACCGCGGCAGGCTCCGGCTGGACGACTGGGAGCTGGCGGACGACCTGCAGCGCGAGCTTCGCCGCCGGTGGAACGCGAGCGATCCGGAGCTGATCGCCGGGCTGGCGGATGCGGACTGGTTCAGGCGCCAGATCTGGCGGCTCTACGGCTTCGAGGTCAGCGGGATCGACTACAGCCAGCCGGCCGAGCTGGACCAGCCGTGGCCGCCGCCAGCCGCCACGACGCCGGGTCAGCATGCACCGGAGCAGGTCAGGGTGAGGCCGGTGTGCTGACCCACCAGGTCAGCGTCGATCGGGGGCGGCGCATCGTCGTCAAGCGCTACGAGCACGCGGATCGCGAGCAGCCTGCGCGTGAATGGCGGGCACTGCTGCTGCTGGCCGAGCACGCGCCAGGGCTAGCTCCTGAGCCGATCCTGGCGGACTTGGCCGGGAACCCGGCCGTCATCGAGATGTCGCTGCTGGACGGCGAGCCGCTGGGCGGCGAGCCGCTGACGCAGGAGCAGGAGTCGGCCGTGCTGCGGGCGGTCGGCCAGCTCTGGCAGGCCGTGCCGGTCAGCAAGGTGACAATGCTGCCCGATCAGCGCGCGCACGAGACGGAAGCCTGGCTGGCACAGCAAGTCAGAGAGATGGCGGCCAGCTATGACCTCGGCGAGGATCCGGTCGTGCGCTCGGCCGAGCTGGCCGGCCTGGACTGGCTGTCCTGGGCCGACGTCGGCGGCGGCGAGCACGGACTGCCGCAGGTGTTCGGCCAGGGCGACAGCAACCTGGCGAACTTCCTCTGGGACGGCGAGCGAGTCAGGATCGTTGACTTCGAGGACTCCGGCGTCAGCGACCGTGCCTTCGAGCTCGGGCAACTGGTCGAGCACATCGCCGCCTGGCACCACGCGGGACTGAATGCTGACCAGTTCGCGGCCGCGTTCGATCTCACCGCGGCCGAGCGAGCCAGGCTAGCCGACACGCGCCGCCTGGCCGCGCTGTACTGGCTGCTGCGGCTTCGGCCTGGTGGGGACGTCAGCGAGCGCAATCCGCCCGGCACACTGCGCCGCCAGGCCGAGCGGCTGCTCGCGCTGCTCTGACCTCGCGGCTTCCGCGGCTGGTCAGCCGCCGTTGCCCGGCTGCACGGTCGTCACCGTCAGCAGCTTCACCTTCCTGCTGCGGCAGGCCGTCGAGTCGTAGTGGATGTTGACCGGCAGGGTCTGGTTCGGCGGGATGACCGCCAGCCAGGTAGCCGGGGTCGGGTCGCATCTGGACGCCGGGTAGTTGGCTGCGTCGGCGATCTGCAGCGTCGCGTTCGCGAATCCGCCGGGCTGGAGCGTGACCAGGATCCGGGTGGTCGCCGGGTTCTCGGTGGACGGCTGGCCGATGTCGGTGACCGGCATTCCCGCCGCCTGGGCGACGCCCGGGTAGCCGTACAAGGTGCACGCGTCGGCGCCGGTGTTCTTGAACACGATCGCCATGTCGACCGCGCCAGCCGTGCCCTGAGACAGGCCGACCGACGCGTTCAGGTACCGGCTCAGGCAGCCGGCTGGCTCTGCAGGCGGCGGCGACACCGCGGGAAGCCTAGAAGCGGGTGACGACGCGCCTGCGCTGCTCGGCTGGGACGGGGCTGACGTGACGGTGACAGTTTTCGCCGGCTGAGCATTAGCTCCTGCGCCGGCTGAGCAGCCGGAGATAGCGAGACCGACGGTTGCGAGGGTCGCGAGCAAGAGGGACTTCATCGCCTGGTCCCTTCGGTTGGCGGCGCGGCACTGCTCGGTGCGCTGAGTACGAGTCGCCAGCAGCCCTGGGACTAACGCATATCTTGGGGTACGGGATGGGCAGTCCGGCACCGATTGACGGTTTTCGTGCCGTCGAGACTGGCTTGGTGACTGGCCCTGGCGGCGGCGCGCTGGGTACGGCACCGGGCGGGACGGCTTCGTTACCGGAAAATGGCTGGGATTGCCGGCCTGGCCCTCGATACAGTCGAGTCATGAGGATCAGGTGCCGACGCCCTCGCCTGACGGGCGTCCTTGCGGCCCCGCGAGCTATCTGCTCGCCGGTTGCCGCTGCCTGACCTGCTTGACCGCTGGCAACCGGGAACGGCTCGCCGGCGCCTCTCAAGTCACGCGCGGCTCTGCAGTTTCCGGTGCCGTGACCCTGAAAGGCGCCCTGAGATGAAAACCACTGACACTGTCGAGACGTTCACCGGATTCTTCACTGCGCGCGGCCACGTCCGCATAGCGGGCGGCTCGCTGGTGCGACCGCCGGGCGATCCGGTGATGTTCACGTCGGCGGGCATGCACCCGCTGACGCCGTATCTGACCGGGGAGCCGCACCCGTTCGGGCGCCGGCTGACCGGAGTGCAGCGCTGTCTGCGCACCACCGACCTGGAGGAAGTCGGTGACAGCAGGCACCTGACCGTGTTCCAGATGCTCGGAACCTGGTCGCTCGGCGACTACGACGGGCCGCAGAGCCTGCGCTGGGGTCTTGAGCTGCTGTGCGACCACTTCGGGGTGAGGCCGGAACTGCTGTATGCGACCGCGTTCGGCGGGGACGGCGTCCTCGGGCCGGACGAGGCCGCCCTGAGAACGTGGGCGGATCTTGGCGTGCCGGCTGAGCAGCTCGGACCAGACGACAACTGGTGGACCAACGGGCCGACCGGGCCCTGCGGCCCGGACTCCGAGATCTTCGCGTGGACCGGCTCGGGGCCGCCGCAGGGCCGGCCGAGCACCGACGAGCGCTGGGTTGAGCTGTGGAACCACGTCACGATGCGGTACGAGCGGCATCCGGACGGGAGCCTCACGCCGCTGCCGCGGATCAGCGTCGACACCGGCATGGGCCTGGAACGGCTGCTGATGGTCTCTCAGGGCGTGGAGTCGGTGTACGAGACTGACCTGTTCACGCCGTGGCTGACGGTGCTGCCAGGGCTCTGGCAGCCGGGTGAGCGGTCTCTCCGGATCATCACCGACCACCTGCGGTCGGCGATCGTGGTGACCGGCGACGGCGTCCGGCCGTCCAGCACCGGGCGCGGCTATGTGCTGCGGCGCCTGCTGCGCCGGGCGCTGACCGAGATGTGGCGCGGCAGCGAGCCTAGGAGCCGGACGCTCGGCGACCTGCCGGCGGAACTGGTGCGCGATACAGCTGACTGGTTCGGGCTTTCTGCGGAGCCGTCCGAGGTGCGCCTCGTGCTGCTGGCGGAGGAGCGGAAGTTCGCCGATCTGCTGCGCCGCGGCAGGTCACTGCTCTGTCGGCTGTACCCGTCCGGGCAGCTGACTGAGGGGGACTACCAGTTCCTGCACGAGACGCACGGCCTGCCGCGGGACGTGGTCGTCGAGCTGGCGTCCGAGCTGCCCGGCCGGGACTAAGGTCCGGCCCGGCCGGCTCGGCCGGTTCGGCCTCTGCAGGCGGGTCAGCTGCCGTAGCGGTCGTGGTGCTTCGGCCAGGGCCCGGCCGGCGCCATCCCGAGCGGGGTCAGGTCCAGGTAGGACTCCTCCAGCATTGTCAGGTCGACATCGCCGTCGTAGGCCCAGTAGGTGTGGTACACCACGTCGCCGTCCCGCAGGAACACGTTGAGCGCACCACGCTCCTCGGTCGCGCGGAAGTCCTCATAGAACTCCGGTCCGACCGCGGTATACCAGGGGATCTGCCAGCCCATCCGCTGGCGGAACGGCTGGATCTTCTCCTGCGGCGCCATCGACACGGCCGCGAACGTGGTGCCTAGGGCGTTGATGTGGGCAAGGTGGCCGACGTTGTCGATGATGTGGGAGCACATCGGGCAGCCCTCGGCCCAGTCCGCGCGGAACATGAAGTGGTAGACGACCAGCTGACGGCGGCCCTCAAACAGATCCAGGAGGCTTGCCGTACCCGCCGGTCCCTCGAACTGGTAGTCCTTGTCCACCATCACCGCGGGCAGCTGGCGGCGGGCCGCGTTCACCGCATCGCGTGCCTTGGCCGCCTCGGCTTCCCGGGCGCGCAACTCGCCGCGCGCGGCCTCCCACTGCTCCGGTGACACAACCTGGAACGTTGGCATGTCTGGCTCCTCAACTACTGTTGCCGGCTCAGATTCCGCGGCTGCTCCGCGTGAGCCGTTCTCCCTCAGCCGACGAACGGCCGCAGGCGATATGGACACCTCCTGGAGAGCGTGTGGCTCAGCGGACCTTGGCGATGATGTCGTCGGCGTACCTGCGCAGGCTATCCAGCTTCTCCGCCAGCGGCTGGGTGTCGGGACCGGTGTGGTACGGCCAGCGGAAGCCGACGATCACGTCGGTCACCCCCGCGTCCTCCAGCCGCCGGACGCCGTCGGCCGTGTAGGCATCGGCCGAGATCACGTGCACCTCGAACGGTCGGCCGGCGGTGCCGTACTCGGCCCGCAGCCCGGTCAGCCGGGCCAGCAGTCCGGGCAGGTCAGCAGGATTCCCGCCGCCGTGCAGCCAGCCGTCCCCTGACGCCGCGGCGCGGCGCAGCGCTGCCTCGCCGTGCCCGCCGATCAGCACCGGCACCGGGGCGGTCGGCACTGGCGAGAGCTTGACCGGCGGGATGTCGAAGATCTCGCCATGGAACTCGAAGTAGCCGCCGGCGGTCAGGCCGCGCACGATCGCCAGCGACTCGTCCATCCGCAGCCCTCGGCCCTCCCACGGCACGCCGAGGACTTCGTAGTCCTCCCGCCACGGACTCGTGCCGACGCCGAGGACCAGCCGGTTGCCGGTCAGCACCGCGGTCGAGGTCACCTGCTTGGCGACCAGGACCGGGTTGCGCACCGGCAGCTTGAGCACGAACGTGATGAACCGCAGCCGCTCCGTCACGGCCCCCAGGAACGGGATCAGCGAGAACGGCTCAAGGAACGGCTTGTCCTCCAGGAACTCGCGCGTCCCGTCCGGGTTGAACGGATAGACACTGTCCGACTCGGCCGGGTAGCAGATGCTGTCCGGGATCACCATGGAGTCGTAGCCGGCCTCCTCGGCCGCGCGCGCCAGCCGCGCGTAGAACGACGGATCCGTCATCGACTCGGCGTAGCAGAAGCGCACGTTTCCTCCCGAGGCAGTATCCGGCCCGGGGACCGGGTTGACCAGTCGGAGTAGAACATGTTCTTGTTGATAGTCAAGTCCGGGGCGAGAGGAAAGCTGGCCGCGATGGACCTTGCTGCGCTGGAGGAGATCCGCCAGCTGAAGTACCGCTATCTGCGCTTCGTCGACCTCAAGCGCTGGGACGACATCGGCGCGGTGTTCACCGACGACGCCAGCGCCGAGTACGGCACCCACGCGGTGCGGACTCCGCTGAGCCTGCACGGGCGAGACGAGATCGTTAGCTATCTGCGCGAGAATCTCGGCCCGGAGATTATTACCGTGCACCGGTGCGGCCAGCCGGAAATCGCGATACAGGGCGACACCGCGACGGGAACGTGGTCGTTCGAGGACACCGTCATCGCCACTGCGTACCGCGTCGTGATCAAGGGGGCCGCGTTCTACGAGGACCGCTACGAGCGGGGCGCCGACGGCCAGTGGCGGATCGCGCACACCGGGTACCAGCGCATCTACGAGACCATGTGCTCGCTTGACGACACGCCCTCGCTGCGCTTCCTGGACAGCATGTGGGCGATGCCGGAGAAGGCAGCCAGCTAGAACCTGTTCTACTTAACCGCCAGCACGATCGCGCAACCACGACAGGAAGGCCGCTGTTGCTAACCCAGCCGTTCGCCGACGCGGTGCTCGAAGCCGAGCAGGTCATCATCGGCGCTCCGCACGTGAAAACCGACCAGGACCTGACCGAGGGTTATGACTACCTGGCCGGCAGCATCCAGGCGTCGATGCACCTGGCCTGGGCGTACCAGCGTGACTTCCCGTACTTCGTCCAGTCCACCGGCCCGTACACCAAGATGGGCCTGGACAACCCGGACACCCTGTACCTGCACGCTTATCTGCACGACAACGCCGAGTACGTCGTGACCGGTCGTCGCGGTACCACCACCGACCTGAGCTTTCAGGTCCTGGACGGCGACTACTCGCCGTCGCAGGTGCCGGGCAGCCTGACCGCATTCGACGACCGCGACCTGCCGATTGCCGCTGACGGAACCTTCGAGCTGCGGTTCGGGCCGCCGCGGCCGGACGCGCCGGACAGCTACGTGCCGCTCGCACCCGGAGCAGCCATGCTCGCGGTCCGCGAGGTGTACAGCGACTGGGCCAGCGAGCGGCGCGGCACCCTGCGAATTCAGCGCTGCGACAAGATCGGCGCCGCGCCGGAGCCGCCGGACGAGGAACTGCTGGCCAAGCGCTACCGGGTAGCGGGCAAGCTGCTGCTCGGCCGGCTGCGCACGTTCCTGGCGTTCCCTGAGTGGTTCTACCTGACCGAGCCGGCCAATACGCTGACGCCGCCGCGGCGCACGCCGGGCGGACTCGCCACTCAGTTCTCCTCCGTCGGCCACTTCGACCTGGCCGACGGCCAGGCGATGATCGTCACGGTGCCGAAGGCCAGCAAGGATGTGGCGCCCTACCAGGGCATCCAGCTCGGCAGTCTGTGGTACATCTCGCTGGACTACATCAACCACCAGACCAGCCTGACCGCTGACCAGGCCAGGGCCGACCCGGACGGCATGCTGCGGTTCGTGATCAGCGAGCAGAACCCCGGCGTGACGAACTGGCTCGAGCTGACCGGCCGCACCCGCGGGTACGTGCAGCTTCGCTGGCAGCGCCTGACCAGGAGCCTGACGGAAGCCGACGGGCCGTCGGCTGAGGTCGTCCCGGTCGCCAGCCTCCCGGCCGCGCTGCCGTATTACCAGGAAGCCGTGATCACGCCGGGGCAGTACCGGCAGCGGATCGCGGCGCGTCAGGCCGCCGTCGCGGACCGGATGGTGGGGTAGCTGATGTTCCTGCAGGACAAGGTTCTCGTCGTCTCCGGGGTCGGCCCGGACGTCGGCCGCCAGATCGCGGTCCGCGGCGCGGCGGCCGGCGCCGACGTGGTGCTGGCCGCCAGGACGGCGTCGCGGCTCGAGGAAGTCGCTGCCGAGATCAAGGAACTCGGCCGCCGCGCGCTGGTCGTGCCGACCGACATCACGGTCGCGGCCGATGCGGAACGCCTGGCAGCCGCCTCGGTCGAGGAATTCGGCCGGGTCGACGCGCTCGTCCAGAACGCGCTCGTGATGCCGCCGATCCGCGATCTTGGAAAGGTCGACCTTGACGCCGTCCAGGCTGGGTTCACCGACAACGTGCTCTCGGCCCTGCGGCTGATCCGGCTCTTCACCCCGGCGCTCGCGGAGACCTCAGGCTCGGTCGTCATGGTGAACTCGATGGTCGTGCGCTTCTCCCAGCGCGGTATGGGCCCGTACAAGCTGGCCAAGGCGTCGCTGCTGGCGATGGCCCAGAGCCTGGCAACCGAACTCGGGCCGCAGGGCATCCGGGTGAACTCGGTAGCGCCCGGCCATATCTGGGGTGAGTCGCTCAAGTGGTATTTCGGCTACCTGGCCAGGAAGCGCGGCGTCGACCCGGACCAGATTTACGCCGAGACGGCGGCCAGCAATGACCTCGGACGGCTGGTGGAGCCGGATGAGATCGCCGACGCGGTGCTGTTCCTTGCCTCGCCACTGGCGCGCGCGATCACCGGCCAGTGCCTGGACGTCAACTGCGGCGAGTACCACCACTGATGCCGGAGCGCACCACAGTCGGCACGGTCGAGGACCTGCGCGAGTCCGCGAGCCGGCTGACTGGGCTGACCGACTTCGGTGCTGACGACTACAGCGACGGGCTGGACGTGATCCTGGAGTCGTACGCGCGGGACGCGGACCTGACCCCGCTCGGCAGCAAGGTTGCCAGGGTCGGACTGCGCAGCGCGCTGGCGGCCCGGCTGCTCGCCAGCTCTGGCTGGGCCAGCTACCCGGAGTATGCCGCGGTGCCAGTCGAGCGGCCCGTCTTCGTCACCGGCCTGCCGAGGAGCGGGACGACCGCGCTGCACCGGCTGCTGACTGCCGACCCGGCGCATCAGGGACTTGAACTCTGGCTGGCCGAGTTGCCGCAGCCGCGCCCGCCGCGGGACGCCTGGGCTGACGACCCGGGCTTCCAGCACATCCAGGCCGCCTACCAGCGGCATCACGTGGAGCATCCCGAGTTCATGGGCGTGCACTACATCGCGGCGGACACAGTTGAGGAATGCTGGCAGCTGCTGCGGCAGACGCTGCGCTCGGTGTCGTACGAGTGCCTGGCGCACCTGCCGACATACTCGGCCTGGCTGGCCGGCCAGGACTGGACCGGCCCGTACCGGCTGCACCGGCGGAACCTTCAGCTCATCGGGCTCAACGACGCAGGCCGCCGGTGGGTGCTGAAGAATCCCAGTCACCTGTTCGCGCTGGACGCGATCTTCGCCGTGTATCCGGACGCGCTGATCATCCAGACGCACCGGGAGCCGGAAACGGTCATCGCGTCGATGTGCAGCCTCGCCGCGCACGCGACTGACGGCTGGTCGGGGACGTTCCGGGGGGCCGTCATTGGCGCGGACCAGCTGGAGCTGTGGGCACGCGGGCTGGAGACCTTCGCCGCCGCGCGGGCCCGGTACGACCCGGCGCAGTTCCTTGACGTCGACTATGCGGGGTTCACCGCGGATCCGGTCGGCACGGCCAAGTCGGTCTACGCGCACTTCGGTCTGGCCTACAGCGACGCGGCGGCCGACGCGATCCGGGCGCTGCACGCAGGCGCGGGGGAGAGCGGCGGCGGCGCCAGGCCAGCTCACCGGTACTCACTGGGCGACTTCGGACTGAGCGCCGGACAGGTCAGGGAGCGGTTCGCCGGGCTGCCTGCGTAACGCCGCTAATCCCGGCGGCCGACAGCGGCGAGGAAGGCGTCGAACTCGTAGCTGACCGGCACCGGCGGCCGCCACTGCGAGACGTGCACCAGCCCCGGCTCGATCAGCGTGAATCCGTCCAGCAGCGCGCCGACTCCGGCCGCGTCGCGCAGCGTCACGCTGGCAGTCGCCGAGTCGTAGACCCGCTCGGCGTCGTCGCTGCGCGACGCGAGCTGAGGCGGCAGTCCGTCAACCGTCGCGTGCGAGAAGATCAGGTAGCTGCCCGGCATCATCGCGCCCCGGAAGGCGGCGATCAGGCTCGCAGGGTCCTGTTCATCAGTCACGAAGTGCAGGAGCGCGACGAGCAGGACGCAGACCGGGCGGCTGAAGTCGATCATCCCGCGGACCTGCAGGTCGGCGATGATCCCGGCCGGGTCGCGCACGTCGCCGGCGACGACCGCGACCCGCGGCACACCGTCGAGCAGGGCGCGGGAGTGGCTGAGCACGACCGGGTCGTTGTCGACGTAGATAACAGTGGCGTCTGGGGCTACCGCCTGGGCGACCTGGTGGACGCTGTCCTGGGTTGGCAGGCCGGCCCCGATGTCCAGGAACTGGGTCACGCCCTGGCTGGCGACGAAGCGCACAGCGCGGCCGAGAAACTCGCGGTTGAGCCGCGCGGCGACGGGAAGGGAGGGCGCCATCTCGATCAGCTTCGCGACAGCGGCGCGGTCGCTCGCATAGTTTTCCTTGCCGCCGAGCATGTAGTCGTACATGCGAGCGACGTTCGGCACGTTCGGGTCGAGCGCTTGCGCGGTGTCGCTGTGGGACCGTGTTGCAAAGGACTCGGCAGACGCTTCCGGCATGACAGCGGGGCTCCGGTTAGCTCGCAGTGTTGGGGGTCCGTGCTACCGCACATCGTAGGGCCACGGCCGGATCGGGGAGCAGCGGGACGGCCGCGAACGCCCGAGTCTGGGCTGACGCCGCCCCGCGCGGGCGCAGGAGCAGGCAGGCCCGCTGCTAGCCCGACGGCGCCGCGCGCGGCGGCCAGTGCCGGTATTCGGCCGAGACCGGGCTCATGAGGCCGACCGGGTTGCCGTCGGGGTCGTCGACGATCGCGTACCTGGCTCCGAAGAACGCGTCGTGCGGCATCTGATGACCGCGGTATCCGGCCCCGGTCAGCTCGGCGTACAGATCGTCGACTGCCTCCCTGCTCTGAACGGCGAAGCCGATGACCGTGCTGCCGCCGGTGGCCGCCGGCGGCCTTGAGTCCCAGTTCGTCACCGACTCGATGGTGTCCCATTCGATCGTGACCCCGTCGTGTACCCGCGCCTCAGCGTGAACGCCGTCCGGCGTCACCTCCGGCGTCAGGCCGAGCCGAGCGTAGAACGCGACCGTCGCCGCCATATCCGCCGTGATCAGGTCGAGTTGCGCGAACAGGGGCGCGCTGGCGCTGTTCACGACGATTCCGGAGGCTGCAGCACTTCGACGTCGGCGGTCCGCGGCATCGGCTGCTTGTACCAGCGCACAGTCGTGTCCTCGATGAACGCCAGCAGGTCCGGCATGCCGAAGAAGGCTGGCTCGATCCTGGACACGTGCATTTCCAGCCCGGTCGGCAGCCGGATGGTGTCCCCGGCCTGCACCTCCGCCGCAGTGATGCTCTGCCACGATTCGGTCATGCGGCCATCATGCCAGGAAGCGACTGCCGGGCAGAGGTGTCAGAGACGGCCGGGATACAAGTACGGCAGGATCAGCTGACATGACGTGGACCGCGCCCGATGCCGACCGGACTGCTAAGCCGTTCGTGGCTGATGAACGACAGCGCCTGGATAGCTGGCTCGACTTCGAGCGCGCCACGCTGCTGCGCAAGTGCGCCGGGCTGACCGGCGAGCAACTGGCTCGCCGCCCGGTGCCCACCTCGGCTCTGTCCCTGCTCGGCCTGGTCCGGCACGCCGCGGCGAACGAGCGGGTCTGGTTCCGCATTCGCTTCGCCAGGCAGGATGTGGCTGACCTTTACGAGGACGACCGGGCTGAGTTCGACGAGACCGACCCGCTGCGGACCGAGGCTGATTTCGCGGCCTACCTGGCCGAGGTCAGCGAGGCCCGGCGTGCGGTAGCGGGGCATCCCCTGGACGAGACCTTTGGTGACGAGTCGGTTACTGTCGACCTGCGCTGGCTCTACTGCCACATGATCGGCGAGTACTCGCGGCACAACGGTCACGCAGACCTGATCAGGGAGCTCGTCGACGGCGCGACCGGCCTCTAGAGGCGGGAGAGCAGCGTTACTGCCGCTCGGTCTGGATCGCGTCCGGGTCGATGAGCGGCTGGGCGAACACGTGTCCGAGCGGCTCTGGCCCGACGTACTGCTGGCAGCGGCAGTCCTCAACCGCGCAGTGGCCGGTTTGCGGGTTGTGGAAGCTCAGGTGATGGGTGCACCCGCAGACGGGCTGTGGCTCAGGCGGCGGCGCGAGGGAGGCTCTGCGCTGCTCGGCCAGCTTGCCCTTGGCCTCGATGATCCGCAGTCGCCGCGCGTGGTGCCGCTGCATGGCGCCACCAACCACCGGGGGGACGATGAAGATCAGCCACCAGTAGCTGCCCACGAAGTTCGTCAGGTCGTGCACGGAGCCAATCCTCCCGCATTCGAACGGGTCGGGGCAACGCGGCCGCAGGTCAGCTCGGGCCGGTCGGCCTCCACGGGCAATACCGGGCATACTGGCACCGTGGCGGGCGGGCGGATCGAGGCTGTCGTCTTCGACCTGGGCGGGGTGCTGATCGACTGGGATCCGCGTCACGTCTTCCGGAGCGTGTTCGACGACCAGGCCGAGATGGAGGACTTCCTGGCCCGGGTGTGCACGCCTGACTGGCACCGGGCCCACGATCTTGGTGCCGACGTCCGCGAGTCGTGCGAGCGGCTGGCTGGAGAACATCCCGGCTACCGGGACGCGATCATGGTGTGGGCCGACCGGTACGAGGAGATGGCCGCAGGCCAGTTCGACGAGACGGTTGACGTGCTCGCTGACGTCGTCAGCGCCGGCCTGCCCTGTTACGCGATCTCGAATATGGAGCCCGACACGTTCCGGGTCCGGTACGACAGGTTCCCGTTCATGCGGTGGTTCGACGGTTGCGTGATCTCCGGCATCGAGCGCGTGGCCAAGCCCGACCGGCGGATATTCGAGATTCTGCTGGCCCGGCACCGGCTCGATCCGGCGGCGACGGTGTACGTGGACGACATGGCGGCGAACGTGGCGGTCGCCGGATCCCTCGGCATGACGGCTCTGCGCTTCACGTCCGCGCGGCAGCTCCGGCTGGATCTCCGGCCGCTGATTCGCTAAGCCAGCCCTCGATCTTGCCGGCGACACCCGCGGGCAGGTCAGGCGTGCTCGGTCAGGCTGAACCAGTTGCCAGAGTCATCACGAAACACCGCCTCAACACCGTAGGGTCGCTCGGCCGGCTCCTGCATGAAGGTAACGCCGCGGCCAGACAGCTCCTCATACGTCTTGCGGCAGTCGTCGGTCTCCCAGACGCCACCGCCGAAAGCGCCCTTGGCGACCAGCTCGCGCAGTTGGCGGGCGGTCTCCTCATCGTGCCCCATCTCCGGCGCGGCGAGGATGAACTGCACCTCCGGCTGGCCTGGCGGTGACACAGTCAGCCAGCGAAAGCCCTGGCCGGCGCCCTCGAACTCGGCGCCCATCCGGATGTCGCTGGCCACGGTGAATCCGAGGGTCTCGGTATAGAAGCGCTTAGCCGAATCCTGGTCAAGCACGAGCACGCCAGCGTGCGACAGTCTGGTGATCATGGTTTTTCTCCTTCCGCCTGCGCTGACGCTACTGGCGCCGGCGCGTCCGGCGCTTCTCCGCGATTGCGGACTGTCGCGGGTGCTCCCCACATCAGCACCATGCAGCCGGGTACCGGAGGCGGTCCGCCGCGAGCGCGCGTGCAGCGCTGGTATTCCGACGGGGAGCAGCCGGTCAGCTCGGAGAAGCGGGAGCTGAACGAGCCGAGACTGGAGCACCCGACCAGGAAGCACACCTCCGTGACGGTGAGATTGGCAGCGCTGAGAAGCGCGAGCGCGCTCGACCCGCCGTCGCGACAGGTAGTCACCTGGCGTGGCTCCGTAGGCAGCGCGGAAGGCGCGAATGAAGTGATAGCGCGAGTAGCCAGCCCTGGCGGCCAGAGAAGTGATGTCGACCTGCGTCGCGTAATCGCGGTCGATCAGGTCACGGGCGCTGCGCAGACTGGCGAACCGGCTGGTGTCTGGCCCGCGACCCATCCCACCAGCGTAGGGCGGGACGCCATCGGCGTGGCAGGCTTGGTGGGGTAGCAGGGAGGCCGATCGATGACTGACCAGACTCGTGACGTGCCGGAAGTCCGCGGATACATGGTGTTCCGCGAGGAGGAGCCGGGCCTCTGGAAGCTCGCCGGCGATGTTGACTACCAGCCCGGCCTCACTGCGCGGGCCGAGCGTATCCGCGCCGTGACGGATGTTGTCGGGGCCGAACGGCCAGCTCGCGCGGGTTACGCCGCGCTGCCACGCGACCAGTGGCATGTGCTGCGCCATGCCTGACTCTGCGGCGAGCCCGCGGCCAGGGTTCGTGGTTCTGCGGGACGTCGGCAACGGATACTGGCAGGTTGTCGCCGAGGCCGACCGCCGGCCCGGTCTCAGCGCCGAGGCTGCGCGGGCGCGAGCGGTGCTGGACGCGACCGCAGGCGCCGCAAGCGCCGGTGAGCGGTACGCGGTGGTGCTGCGCAGTGAGTGGCGGATGGCGCAGCGGCTATGACGCCTCAGCGAGAAAGGC
>Ga0335074_10006349_pt1 | contig 16403 bp, 15 predicted proteins | sample Lox_Sample_23_FD_206715 | JGI IMG/M metagenome (GOLD analysis project Ga0335074, IMG submission 206715) | Soil microbial communities from Loxahatchee National Wildlife Refuge, Florida, United States - Lox_Sample_2.3 | ecosystem: Environmental > Terrestrial > Soil > Wetlands | place: USA...
TGCCGCGAGCACTCCCGATCCAGCGTCGCCAGCGTCATCAGGAACAGCAGCAGTGTCAGGCTCCCTCGCCCCAGCTTGCCTCCACTGAGCAGCGCGAACAGAATCGCCGGCAGCGCAATGGCCTGGTCGGTAAACCACGAGTAGGGCGCAACCACCATCGAAACCAGCGTCACCAGCGAGCCGTGCGTTGTCCAGTCCCACCCTTCGCGGTTCCGCACAAAGTACCATAGCGCCCATACGCATCCCGCTGCTGCCGGAACAAACTCCAGCCACACCGCCGCGCCGTCAATCCCCGAACGCAGCGCGGCGCCAAGCGTAGGAATATATAAGTCGGTCAGATCTTGAGTCCGCATCGCCGCGAAATAATGGCTCCACACGTGGTGGTCAAAAGCCATCGCAATCAGGCTCTCGACCGCCATGGCCGCCAGCAGGCCCGGAACGACACTCCACTTCTTCCGCGTGATGATCCACGCAATCAGTGCCACCTCAAATGGCAAAAGCAGATGCGGCTTGAGTGCGCAGAGTGAGAGTGCCGCACCCGCAAGCAATGGTCGGCTCTCGTGAAACCGCAAAAAGAGCGCAAGGCCCAGCAGCACAATCACGCCCGTCTGCCCCACCTCAACGCAGCAGATCGCCGGAGCAAAGCAGAATGCCAGCCATAAATACCACTTCGGACGCGGCTCCGGCAGCATCGGTCGCAGCACCAGCACCGCTATTACCAGGCAGACCGCAAGCAGAAACGACCACACCGGCACCGCTTCCCAACCTTGCAGAAAACCTAATGGGATCACCAGGAACAGCGCCGTCGGAGGATTGCGCAGAACATTGTTCGTGTCCACAGGAATGCCCAGCGCGGCCTGCAGTCTTCCCACAGCAACCTGGTCGTACGGATTGCGGCCACGCACTAGCAGTTGCGCGCTTGCCCAGAACCAGCGTGTATCGTGATGCCCCAGATGCGCCTCCAGAACGAAAATGCAGGCGTGAATCAGACACACGGCTGTAACAATCAGAAACAAAACCAGCACACACCAGAACAGCAGCGAGTGCCCTTTTCGTTTCTTCTTCGTCTTTCTGGTGGATGCAACCCTTTTCATATATCCCGTTGTCGGCCCGTAACCCGCGCTTCTCTGAAGCCTCTGGCAACGCAGTATTTGGACTCGATGCTGTCTCCGATCATAGCGAAGCGAATGGTGCGCCCGAAATCCAGTCTGCAACCCTATGCACCGCAGTCCGAATCCAATTCCTAACCCTTAATCGCGTTCACCTCTGATACCGTAAAAATAGTGAAACAATGACATACCTCCTATTCGTACTTCTATTGCTTCAGGCGGACAACAGCGCCCCGATGCCCACACCCGACAGCGGCAGCGCAATTGTTGAAATGCTTCGCAACAGCGGCCCCGTCGCCCTCATCGTGCTCGGCATTCTCGCCGTCTGCAGCTTCTGGTCGTGGGCTGTCATTCTCGGCAAGTGGGGAACCTTTCGCCGCGCCGCCGCGCAAAGCCGCAAGTTCCTGCGCGCCTTCCGCAAGGCCAACCGCCTGCAGGACATCGCCAACGTCACCGAAAACTTCAAGCCCAGCCCCCTGGTCAACGTCTTCGACGAGGTCTATGAGACCTACCGCCGCCAGACCGGAGGCTACGGCCCGCCCACCAATGTCACCGCGCTCGAGCGCGCCGCGCAAACCGCCTCTAGCGAGTCCCTCACCGCTCTCGAACAACGCCTGACCGCGCTCGCCACCATCGGCTCTACGGCAACATTCATCGGCCTGTTCGGAACGGTCTGGGGCATCGTGGACGCCTTCCACGGACTCGGCACCGCTGGCGCAGCCACCCTGCGCGCTGTCGCTCCTGGTGTGTCAGAGGCACTTATCACCACCGCCGCCGGACTACTCGTCGCCGTTCCCGCCGTCGTCGCCTACAACCACTTCGCCGCGCGCTGCCGCGACTTCGGCGCCCGAATGGATGACTTCGCCCGCGAGCTGCTCAACAGCATGGAAGAGGTCAGCCTCAAGCCCAATCAGGACCCCATCGAACGGGAGGCCGCCCGTGGCTTTCACGGCTAGCAACGGTTCAACCCGCACCTCGATGTCGGAGATCAACATCACTCCACTGGTCGACGTCGTCCTTGTGCTCCTTGTCATCTTCATGCTCACCGCTCCCGTGCTCCAGTCCGGCATTCAGGTCAACGTCCCCCATACCAAGACGGTCAAGCCCATCACCCAGCAGCACCTCGTTCTCACCATCAATAAGGACCAGGAAGTCTTCCTCGAGGACAAGCCCGTCAACATTGCTGACCTCCCACGCCTGCTCGCCAAGGCGGGCACAAATCCTTCGCAGCAGATCATCTATGTTGAAGCCGACGAGCGCGTGCCCTTTGGTGCCTTTGCCACCGTTATGGACGCGGTAAAGCAGGCCGGCATCACACATATCAGTGTCGTCACCCAGCCTCTCCGGAACGGCCCGGCCACCGTCCAGAAGTAAGGAGCACTCGTAAAGAGCACCTATGGACGCGCACTCGCTTCCGGAAATGCACTTTGACCCCGAGCCAATCGGTAGACCGAAGCTCGGCGGCTCCGTGCTTCTCCATCTCGGCGTCGTCGCATTCGTCTATGCCTCGATTTTCCTCATCAACCACATACACGGCGCCGAGTGGGGCAATCAGCGCACGCCTGGAGCCATCAGCGTCACCATGGTCACTTCCGCCCCCGCGATCCCGCTGCCACAGCAGCAGCCTCCTTCGCAGAACGTCGTCGCCACCGAAATACCTTCGACCGCGCCCGCGCCGCCTCTGCCTAAGATCGACACCGTGCCTCCGCCGAACGCCATCGCGCTGCACGAAATCCATCTCCACAAGCATGTGACCAAGCCCAAACAGCAGCCTCACCGCAGCACCCGATACAACGCGCCCGCTCCTGCCCGTCCGCAATATGCGCAATACGGAGAAGAGGCCGCCAATCGCATGCCGCGCACCCTCGCGCCCACCAAGCAGGGCCCACAGGCTCCCGTCACCGTCACTGGAGGCAGCAATGGATTCAACTACCCTTGGTACGTCAGCATCATTCAGAGTCGCGTTGAGCAGAACTGGTACATCCAGGAGGTCAGCCCCGGCACTCCTACGGGCGCCCAGGTCAGCGTTACTTTTCAGATCTCTCGGGACGGCACCGCTAGTGATATCCGCATTGCGCAAAGTAGCGGTTACCCCTCACTCGACAGCTCTGGCGTGCGCGCCGTCGAGCGTGTTGAGAACTTCGGTCCCCTGCCCGCCGGGTACAACAAATCAAGCGTTTCCGTGGAGTACACTTTTACTTACGACCTGAACCATCACTAGGTGGCTTCCCAAATGAGACTTTTTGCGTCCAATCCTTTGCAGACTGCGGTATTTTCAAAACAGGCTCCGCGGTTTCTGTATTTCTTGGCCCCTTTTAGCAAAGTCAATTCAGAAGCAGAGGCATGATGAAAGGCAAGAAGCAACCGCTGCGCTACCTCCTCCCTGTTTGCTTTCTCCTCTTTTGCATCACCCCCGCGCTCCGCGCGCAGGACTGGGTTCACACCGGCACAAACCTCGGCGTCCAGCACATCCGTCTCGCCGTCGCCAGCTTCAAGCCGATGACGAATGACGTCCAGACCCTGCCCCTTAAGTCCATCTTCGATCAGACCCTCTACAACGACCTCAGTAACGCCGGCATCTTCAACATGGTCTCGCCCAGTATGGTCCCGCCGGAAATGCCCGGCTCGCCGGCTGAGATTCACCTCAACCTCTGGTCGGCCGACCCCGCCAACGCCGACATGGTCGTCTTCGGCAACATCGGAGTCAGCGGTGGCCATGTCACGGTGCAGGGCTTCCTCTTCGACGCTAAGAACCCTGGCACCCCGCAGATCCTCGGCAAGCAATTCACTGACGTATCCAATGATGAAGCCACCCGCCAGATCGCGCACCGCTTCGCCGACGAAATCATCTCCCGCCTCGGTGGCGGCATCAATGGCATCTGCGAAACCCACATCTACTTCGTCTCCAATCGCAGCGGCCACAAGGAAATCTGGGTAATGGATTACGACGGGCAGGATGCCCATCAGATCACTCACCTCGGCGATGATGCCCTCTCGCCGCGCGTATCACCAGACAATTCCCGCATTGCCTTCTCAGCCCTCGGCCCTGACGGCTGGGCCATCCGCATGTACTCGCTCACCCTGCACCGCCTCGTGCACTTCCGGGCCCCTGTAGGCAACTCCTTCTCGCCCGCCTGGTCCAGTGACGGAACCAAGCTCGCTTTCTCGGCCAGCGGCGCATCCGGTGACAACGAAATCTACACCGTCAACGCCGATGGCGGAGACCTGCGCCGCATCACCACCTTCCGCGGCCCCGACGTCTCCCCCGTCTGGAACCCCAAGACGAACTCCCAGATCGCCTGGGTCAGCGGCCGCACCGGCTTGCCACAGATCTACATCATGAACTCCGACGGCTCCGGCATTCAGCGAATGACCGATGGCGGATATGCCGTCTCACCCTCCTGGTCGCCCAACGGAGAATTCCTCGCCTTCGCCTGGAACCGCCACTACGGCCCCGGCGTCCTCGGCGGCCAGGATATATACATGATGAATATCGCCAACTTGAACTGGGTCGAGCTCACCCACGGAGAAGGGACCAATGACTTCCCCTCCTGGTCGCCCGACAATCGACACATCGTCTACCAGCGCGGCGATCAGATCTGGACCATGCTTGCTGATGGAACCAACCAGCAACAGCTCACGCATGTGGGTGAAAACACCATGCCGAACTGGAGCTGGAAATAGTTGTATACAGGCGTATCAAAGGCGGCGGGAAATCGTTCTCGTCCGCTCTGTCTTGGTTGAATTAACAATTGGCCTCTTCCCGGCCAACAACAAAACAATATCTCCCTGAAGGAGGAGAAAGCCGTGCTTACCGAATTTCGCAATCCTGTTAGCTTTGCCAGACGAAGTTACACAAACCGCCGCTCTCTTGCCATCATCGCCGGCCTTGCGGCAACACTCGCAATCGCCGGTTGCCACAAGAAAGCAGCCGCACCGCCACCGCCGGCGCCACCCGCTGCTACCGCACCCGAGCCGACCGCGAGCATCACCGCCACTCCTGACACCATCACCGCGGGCCAGAGTGTAGTCCTCACCTGGCACTCGACTGATGCGACCAGCGCCACCATCGAGGGTATAGGTCCTGTGCCCACCGCTGGCACTCGTACCGTGTCGCCCACCGAGTCCACTGACTTCAACCTGACAGTCACCGGCGACGGCGGCACCGCCAACGCCACGGCTCACGTCACGGTCAACGCTCCTCAGGCGGCTCCCGTACAGGAGAGCAACATCACCGAGCAGGAATTTGAAGAGAACGTGAAACCCGTCTTCTTCGACTACGACAGCTATAGCATTCGCCCTGACGCCCAAAGTGTCATCTCGCAGGATGCCAGCTATCTCAACCAGCATCCCAACCTCAAGGTCGTCATCGGCGGATACTGTGACGAACGCGGATCCGTTGAATACAACCTGGCCCTCGGCGAAAACCGCGCCAACGCTGCCAAGCAGGCGTTGGTCAACGCCGGTATCAGCCCCGACCGTCTCCGCACCGTCAGCTACGGCAAGGAGAAGCAGTTCTGCACCGAGCACACTGAAAGCTGCTGGCAGTTGAACCGCCGCTCCCAGTTCACCCTCGATCAGTAACTGCGCTGTACCAAATCCGCAAACCCACGCCTCATTTTTGGGGCGTGGGTTTTTGTTCCCATAACTTCAACAGCGATACCATCTAAGAATAAGGTCAACCGCCGCCAACTCTCTCGCCGCGGTTTACTTTGAGACTAGCCTTATGAAAAAAACATCTCTTGCCCTTTCCGCTGCCGTCGCGCTCGCTTTCTTGCTTCCCGCGCCCCGCGCCCACGCCGCATCAACCAAGGATGAGATCATCCAGCTTCAAACCCAGATGCAGCAGGTCCAGGATCAGCTCCAGCACCTGCAGGACAGCCAGGCCGCCAGCATGGCCGTCCTCCAGCACACCGTGCAGGTGACCTCGGACGACGTCAACAAGCTCACCCAGGTCGTGAGCGGACTCCAGCAGCAGCTGAACAGTGACAGTCAGAACGCCAACAGCCAGGTCTCCGGACAAATTCAGAACCTCAACGACTCCGTCGACGAGGTCAAGACGCGCCTGGACCAGATCAACAAGACCCTCCAGAGCCTCCAGTCCCAGCTCCAGAACGTTCAGGCGCAGCCCGCTGGCCAGTTGCCCGCCTGCCCGCCGGGACAGCTGGGCCCCAATGGCCAGCCCTGCCCCGCGCAGCCGGCCACCAACGGCATGCCTGCCAACGGCCAGCCTGCGGCCCCGCCCGCCGGCCAGCTCTACCAGAGCGCCGTCGCCGACTATAACGGTGCCCACTACAACGTCTCCGCCGGCGAATTCCAGCAGCTCCTGCAGGCCTACCCGCAGAGCAACCTCGCCCCCAGCGCATATTTCTACCTCGGCGAAATCGCCTTCCACAAGGGAGACTTCTCCGACGCCATCAACAACTACCAGCAGGTGCTCGACCAGTATCCGGGCAGCTCGCAGGCCCCCTCCGCGCAGCTCCGCAAGGCCGAGGCTGAACTCCGCGCCCACCAGCGCGAGAACGCCATCCGCGACTTCCGCAGCCTCATCGTCCGCTACCCGCAGACACCCGAAGCCCAGCAGGCCCGCAGCCACCTGAACGCCATGGGCGTCCGCATCACCCCCAGCAAACCCTCCGCCTATAACTAGGCTGCATTGGCCGCTCCCGCATCTTCAACACCAGATGCGGGAGCCAGTTATAAGCATGCGCCTCTTCCTCGGCATCCCGCTCCCGCCTGACACCTCCGGCCAGCTCTCCCGCATCTCGCTCCGCTACCAGTCCCCTTCTGACAACCTTCGCTGGTACCCGCCCGAGTCGTGGCACATCACCTTGCAGTTCCTCGGCAGCGTCCCGCCCGAGGGCCACAACTGCATTCTCCCCGCAATCTGCGACCTGCATCACCCGCCTGTTCCCATCGCCCTCGATGCTCTCGGCTTCTTCGACCGCGCCGGAGTCTTCTTCGCCCAGGTCGCCCTCACCCCCGAGCTGCTTTCTCTTCAGCGCAGAGTGACCGCCGCCACATTCCCGTGCGGATTCCCGCCCGACACACGGCCCTACCGCCCTCACATCACCCTTGCCCGCAGCAAGGGCCGCGCCGGGGCCCGAACTCTTCGCGCCCTCCAGTCCCAGCTCGCCGCCCGTCCCTACAGCCTGTCCGCCGCCTTCACCGCCGCCGAATTCGTCCTATATGAAAGCATCGCTACGCCCTCCGGCTCCCTGTACGAAATCCGCGACCGCTTCCCCCTCTCCTGATCCGCTGCTCGCCTGCCCACCAACCCGCTGCCCCACTCGCGCATCGAACCGCAGAGGAAGACGGCTCTCCGGCCTGTGTGATAGTTACAGCGGCATTCAGCGCGAATCCTGCTGAACAAAGAGCCTCCCTCATGGAGGACTCACTCACCGCCGGAGGGCCCAAATAAGGAATCCACCCAGAACGGTATCCGCCGCAACGCCTCTGCCGGAGAGGCCACTCTTAAGCCGCCGCATCCGGGCCACAAAATCCGCACCCACGAGGACCAGACGCCATGACCCGACCTGCCACCCGCTTCGACAGCGACGCCAATAAGGGAGCCGCCGAGATCGGCACGCCCCAATCCTTCTCTCCTGACCACCCCACGCGCCCCGACCTGCACGGAAACCTCTCCTCACAGCTCCCGCATCGCAACGCCGCCGGCCACCTCCGCGACTTCATCGACGACAGCGACACCGACTTCCCCGAGCCCGGCTCCAACCCCGAACACTCCGGCCAGCGCTGATCGCGGACGGGTGCCCCACACAATCATTTTTCACTTGTGCGGAGAAAGGCCCCATTCAAGCCCGCTTTTTGTCCGGTTTGGGTGGGCACAATCTGTCACATCCCCGACCAAAGTCCACTACTCTCGAACCAGCTGTCATGAACGCACTCCGACGCGTCGCGCTCTCGCCATGATCTACGACCCGGTCAACCTGCACTTCTACCCCAACGACTGGCTGGACACAGCTTCTGCAATGCCGTAACAAACCGCCCCGAAGAACCTGCCCTGAGGGAAGTCGAAGGGCTCAGGCGAAGCGAGCGCATCCCCTGCGCGGCCCCCAATTGACCGCCTCTTCAGCAGCCGGACTTTAACCGGCCGCTCCCCACTCATCGCGTCATTGGCAATCCACAGTTGCAGCCCACAGCACCTCCGCGTATAGTGCGATCAAAGCGCCATCATCACTCCAAAGGAGCACACCATGCCCCCAACAGAAGCAACTGCTGCGGCCATCGGCAAGTCGGTTCAGATATACGGCGAGGTCAAAGGCAGCGAAGACCTTTTGGTCGACGGAACCATCGAGGGCACCATTACCCTCAGCGAGAGCCGCCTCACCATCGGCCCCAACGCCCACGTTCAGGCGAACGTCTCCGCGCGCGATGTCGTCGTCCTCGGTGCCCTCACCGGCGATGTTCTCGCGAGCGGACGAGTCGATCTCCGCGCAGGTTCCAACCTCAAGGGAGACATCCGCGCCGCGCGCCTCTCCATCGAGGAAAACGCCATCTTCTCCGGCAAGGTTGATCTCGCCGCATCGGAACGGCCCTCCGCCGGGCACAGCGCTTCGACTGCCTCAACTTCTGCCTCTAAGCCCTCTGAAGCGCTCCTCAACGCAACCAATTAAGTCATTTATTATGTATGAAGTGTAAAAATCTAGCGGACCCCCTTCTGCGAGGAATCTGAAAACAAGCGTGATTCGCAACCTCTTCCGTCGAGACCTGGACGAGCCCAGCCGCTCGGGCCGCACCGTGCTCACTGGCCCTCGTATTCCACGCCACTCCAGCGGCTGGGAAGCCATGCTCAAGTACCTTCAGTCTGAGCCCAACCTTCGCGTCCTCGACATTGGCCCTACTTCGCCCCAAAGCATCAATTTCCTCACCGAACTCGGCCATAGCGTCTACATGGCCGACCTCGTCCACGAATCCCTCACTGGCCCATGGACGCTCCCGCCCGACGAAGAAGGTGGCCCTCAGCGCTTCGACGTCCCCGGCTTCTTCGAGCAGAACCTCAACTTCGGTGGCCGCGAGTTCGACGTCGTACTCCTCTGGACCACTCTCGACTATGTTCCTGCGGCGCTCGTTGATCCGCTCATCGACCACCTCCAGCGCAACGTCCGCTCCGGAGGACGCATCCTTGCCATCTTCCACTCCAAGGTCACCGGAGCTGACACTTCATTCTGCCGCTATCATGTCACCAGCTCTGCAACCGTGGAGATGCAGGAGTCTCAGCCCCACGCCGTCCAGCGCGTCTACACCAACCGGACCATCGAGAAGCTCTTCTCCAGTTTCAGTAACTATCGCTTCTTCCTCGCCAAGGACAACCTCTACGAGGTCCTCATCACCCGCTAAAGCATTTTCGGAATTACTCTAGACCGAAATTGCCTTAAAGGGGTTCTCCTATTGGCGTAGAGGGAACGCGACGCCCCTCAGTCGCTATTTCCTTAAGAAGGCCGTACTGCACACCGCCGGAAACTCAACCGAAACTTCAGAACCGCCTAGCTTGCCCGCAACTTCGCCCGGCCCAGGTCATCCTTCGTGAGCATTGAGTCAGGCCCGCGCTGCTTTGGCCGCGCCGGCCATAGCTCCCCCTGCAATGGGCCCGCCACTTTCTCCCAGGCAATTCGTCGTCCCATGTCTTCCTCAAACCGCCGGGCCAGCCCGTAACGCCGTGTTACCGCCGCCACCAGATCTCCCACCCGCTTCTGGTATGCCTTCGACACAAACGCTTCCGTCTCGTATCGCCTGACGTAACTCGACTCCAACTCGGGAAAATGCTCATGAATAAAACGCATGAATGTTTCCTTCGAACACGGCTTCAGGAAAAGCGGTTGCGCCGAAAGAAAGCTCGCTCCCGCCTCGCTCGCCAGCCGGCACATCGCGTCTAACGCCTTCGCGTTGTCCGTAATCCCCGGCATCAGCGGCGAGCACAACACCCCAACACGCAGCCCCGCATCCCGAAGCCTTCGCACGGTGCGAAAGCGCAGGTCCGGCCGCGGTGCCCTCGGCTCCAGAACGCGCGCAAGCTCGACATCCGGCGTCGTAATTGTAATGTGCAGAACCAGGCTGCTCCGCTCCGCAATCCGCTGCAGCAGGGCAATGTCCCGTTCGATCAGCGTGGACTTGGTCACCACCCCAATCCGCAGCCCGCGAAGTTCGGCCAGCACTTCCAGAATCGAGCGCGTCACCCGCGCCCGCCGTTCAATGGGCTGCCACGGATCCGTCGCCGTTCCCAGCGCAATCTCCTCACCTGCACGCAGCTCGCGCAACTCCTGCCGTAGCAGCCACGCGGCATTCTGCTTGATGTAAATCTTGCGCTCAAAATCCGCCGGATCTTTCATCTCCATGAATTCGTGCGTGTACCTCGCATAGCAGTACCGGCATCCAAACTCACAGCCGCGATACGGATTGATGCTCTTCACAAACCACAAACCGCGCCGCGATACCGACCGGTTCAGCAACGAGCGCACAGGAAGCGTACGAAACTCGACCATGTGCCCTTCGCCTGCCGCCTCCCCGCAGACAGCCAGCTTCGGCATCCCCTTGGGAACCGGACCTTCGGAGTTCAAGAGCGGGAATAATGTCGCTGTATTCGCTTTTTCTTCGCTCATATTGCCAAAGTACTCTGACTCCTGACGGACGTCAAACGGAAAATTGACTCCGATTAGAATCAATGTGTTAGAAACCGAGAACGCAAACGCCAGCTTGTCCTGGAAAAACCGAATAGAGGAAAACGAATGACACACTGGAAAAACCTGTCAATTACCTGGCTTGGTCACGCGGCCGTCCACATCACCACCCCAAAAGGAACCGAGATCCTCATCGACCCCTTCTTCGAGCACAACCCTAAATTTCCCAAAGACTACAAACTTCCCGCGCACCTTGACCTTCTTCTGCTCACGCACGCGCACATGGATCACATCGCCGACGCCGTCCCCGTCGCCAAAAAGCACGGCCCTAACATAGTCGCCATCTATGAACTCGCCTCCTGGGTCGGCACCAAGGGCGTCCAGAACACCATTGGTATGAATCTCGGCGGCTCTTACAAACACAAGGACGTCACCGTCACCATGGTCGAGGCACGCCACAGTGCAGGCCTTCAGGACGGCGATAGAGTCCTCTACGGCGGTGAACCCGCTGGCTTCGTCCTCACAATCGAGGACGCGCCTGTTCTCTACCACGCCGGCGACACGTCGCTGTTCTCCGATATGCGTCTTATCAAGGAACTCTACGCTCCTGAGGTCGGCATGATTCCCATCGGCGATCACTTCACAATGGGACCGAAAGCTGCGGCCTTGGCGTCAGATTATCTCGGCCTCAAGACCATCATCCCCATCCACTACGGAACCTTCCCGCAGCTCACGGGAACGCCAGCAGAGCTCAAGGAGCATCTCAAGGGGAAAAAGGTCGAGGTCCTCACGCCTCAGCCGGGCGAGACTCTGCGCTAGTCCCGGACGGCAGCCTTCAACAGACCTTAACGGTCTTCGAAATCATCTTGCTGCTCGGGCTTCGGTGCGGTAATGGCATACTTCGACGTCGGCCCGGTTGGGCCCTGTGGTATGTGGCTAAGCAGATTGTCGTCGCGATGGTCGCCCTGCGTGTAGCGCCGCAGCTCCTTCAGCGTCTCTATCTTGTCCCGCGCATACTCTGAGGCAAGCCGCGTCAGCGCATACGTCACAATGTCAGTGTGGTGCAGCTTCTGCAGTCCCGGATCCCGCCTGAAGTTCAGCCACAGCCGGTGTACCAGTTGCACATCCTCGCCCTGCAGCGCCGGCGCATGCGGGCCAATGTGGAACGACTGCGCGTCCCCATTCGGCATCACCACATAGAACGTGAACTGCCGCTTCGGCTCCGGCAGCGCCTCCCACGCCTGGCCGATGTGGTACGCCTGCTCCGACGCAGACATCTTTGTCGACAGCCCGGACACCAGCGCAGACACCTCCAGCGCATTCACCGTTTGCACCAGCGCTGCAAATATCTCGCCAGCCGGCACCACCAGAAGCGAAATATGCTTCCCGAAGCTCTCCGCAATGGAGACCGCCTTGGTAAAAAGCATCTGTTCGTGCTCGCTGAACGGCTGTTCGTCCAGATACTCCGGCCCACCCGCGCCCACCATCCGCGCCGTCAGCACCACCACGTCCTGATCGTCCGTATTCGTACGAGACAGGGTCCACTTCAACGCAAACGGATTCGACGCGTCCCGCATCGTCACCAACACCGCGCCCGGCCTGATGCCGACGGTCTCACGTCCAATGTCCTCCGGCTGTTCCAGTTGGAAGTGTTCCTTCATCTGTTGCACCGTAACCAGCTGCCGCTTCAGGTTCTTGCGCTCAGAGATGCTGAAAATGATGAAGAAGGTCACCGTAAACGCAATACCACTCTCTGTCGCTACTGACTTGGTGAACAGGTTCACCAGCGCCGTCGTCAGCAGTACCAGAAATACTGATGTCAACCCGATCGGCAGCTCAACTCCCTTGATCTTCAGGTTGATCGGCACCTTCCAGCCGCGCTCGCCGTGATACTTCCATCGAAGCACCAGCATCGCGAGGCTGTTAAACGTAAAGCTCCAGATCACTCCGAACGCGTACGCCTCGCCGAGCGTAATCACGTTGCCCCGCGTCACAATAATGGCGAACAGCTGAAAACCCGTAACCAAGTTGATGATCCGGTAGCTGGTTCCGTACCTCCTGTGCGGCTTGCGGAACCAGTCCGTCAACACGCCGTCTTCCGCAACCCGCATCAGCACGCCGTTCGAACCAATTATCGATGTATTCACCGCGCCGGAGAGAATCAGAAACCCGACTACCACCACAAACACGCGAAAGATGATCTTGAGCGTCATCGGCCCAACTTCATTCATCGCAAGGCCGGCAATCAGGTTGTCACGGTAAACCGGAATCCGCACTGCGTCCGGAATAATCATCACCGCCAGTAGCGAGACAATCCCGGTAAACACAAAGCTGTAGATCGCGATCACAATCGCAGCGCGCTTCAAGTTCCTCAGCTTTGGATGCTCAATCTCGCGGTTGACCTGCGCCAGGGTCTCCTCGCCGCTCATTGCCAGAATCGAATGGCCGAAGGCCATGATGATCCCGAAAATCCCAAGGTCCCGCGCCAGCTTACTGCCGCCCAGGAAACCCAGCGCATCCTCCGAGAAGTGCAGATTCGCTGGTGTCGGCAGCGGCGGAAACTTCGCGTGAATCTTGATTGCCGTGTAGATGCTCCACCCTAGCAGCAGCACCACCATCACGGTGGTGACCTTCATGACCTCGAGGGCTTTGTTGCTCGACTCCTCGATACCCTTGACGTTTTGCCACCAGAAGTAGATCGTCACCATGGCGCAGAAAGTCGCGGAGGTCCCATCTACAGGCAACTGCCGCGCCATATGCCCGTTCACCAGCACCAGCGGCAGCCATCCGTGGCGCGCGCCTACATTCATCAGCTCGTTCAGCAGCCCTGTAATATATTGCCCGGCAGAGACGCCCGAGATCGGCCCCGTTAGGATGTAATCGAACATCAGCGCGGACACGCTGACCTTCGCGAAGGTTCCGCCAAGCGCCTCTTTTACAACTCTGTAAACGCCTCCGCGCGTGAACATCGAACAGCTCTCGACGTAAACCGCGCGCACGGCGAAGGAGAACAGCATCACGCCAAGGATGAACCACGGTGCAGCCTTGCCGATCGCCTGCTCTGCGATGCCCCCCGCGTAGAATGCAGACGAACCAAGATCGTTGAGAACGATGGCCGCCGCTCTCCAGAACGAGATAAACGTCAGCATCACCGAAGAAGCAACAACCAGCTTCACTCGGTTCGAATGCGGGGCGGACGACGTTTGCTCAACTGACATGAAATATGGACAGCGATCTTACGCGTCAAACCACGACCGGGTGGCCTTGGCCCCTGACGCTATCGCTGAGTCTAAGTGCGACTCAATACGCAGTCAACAACAACTTTAGCGGATTAAAAACGAAGGAGCGGCGAACGCTAATCGCCTAAAAGCTCAGTCATATCCTCGAAAAAGCTGATCACCACCACCGCCGCCGACCCGATCAGACCAATGAAAAAAAGCACGCACACCAGCAGAACGAACAGATTGATAATCGCGGCCATACCTTCATTCTATGGTCCCTCCCGCGCTTTGCAAGCCCTTTTCTTCGTGCCGTCAAATGGTACACTCGGCATCGATGGCTCCAACCCAAAGCAGAACTGCAACACCATCAGCGTCATTCGCTCATCTAGCGGTGTTCGCGCTTCTCTCAGCGGTGCTGCTGAATCTTCCCTTCCCCATTGCCGGTCCGCTTCCGCCCTGGCGAGCCATCATCGGCTGGTTCGCCCTCACGCCTCTGCTGTTCGCCCTGCTCGCGCCGCGCAGCGTCGCCGCCAAAAACTACCTCCGCCGTAGCCTGCTCGCCGCTTATATCTGCGGCATCGTCTGGTATGCGCTCAACTGCTACTGGATCTACGACACCATGACCCAATACGCCGCCGGAGTCTCCTCTGCCGGCGGCATCGGCATCCTCTTTCTCTTCAGTGCCGTCCTCGGACTCTATTTCGCCCTCTTCGGTTTCCTCATCGCATTTCTGCGCAGGAAGTCTGGCTGCAGCCTCGTCCCTCTCGCACTCGCGCCCTTTTTCTGGACCGCTCTCGACCTCCTCGCCGCCCGCTTCACCAGCGTACCTTGGGACCAGCTCGGCTACTCGCAGGTCGACAATCTCCTGCTTACAAAGCTCGCGCCTGTCACCGGAACTTACGGCATCACTTTCGTCATCGTCGCCGTCAACGCCCTCTTCGCCGCCGCATTCCTCGCAAAAAGCATCCACGGCCGGATCCGAATCGGCACGGGCACGGTCCTTCTCGTCATCCTTTTGCAGCTCGGCTCCTTCACTAGAGCAAAACCCTCGCCAACCTCGGCCTACGCTGTTCTTCTCCAGCCCAACCTTAACGTCGGAAGCGCCAATATATGGATAGGCCCCGAGTGGAACGAGCACGTCGACTGGATAATCCAGCAGGGCCTGCGCACATGTACACCTGCATATCCTGGAATGCCCAGCAACACCGCTCCGCCCACACCCGCCGATTGCACCCAGAACGTCCCACCACCCGGAGTCGTCGTCTGGCCTGAAGCGCAGTCTCCTCTTCTGAGCGATTCTCCGCAGACAATTGCGCTGATGCGCACCCTCGCAACCACAACCCATGCCCCGGTCATCGCCGGAATGCTAGGCCAGGACGCCTCCGGCACCTACAACTCGGCACTCTTCGCCACACCCAACGGCGAAATCCTCGGCCGCTATGACAAAATCCATCTCGTCCCCTTCGGCGAATACATCCCATACCGACAGCTCTTCTTCTTCGCCCACAAGCTCACCCAGCAGCTCGTCGATTTGCAACGCGGCAAGGTCCGCAAGGTCTTCCGCTCCGATGGCCAATCCTTCGGCATCTTCATCTGCTACGAATCCATCTTCGCGAACGAGATTCGTCAGTTCGCGCTGAACGGCGCCCAGGTCTTCGTCAACATCTCCGACGACGGCTGGTACGGCGATACCAGCGCTCCCTGGCAGCACCTCAACATGGCCCGCATGCGCGCCGTCGAAAACCATCGCTGGATCCTCCTCGACACCAACAACGGCATCACCACCGTCATCGACCCCAAAGGCCGCGTCACCTGTAGCGCACCCCGCAACATTGCCACATCTCTCGTCGCGCGCTACGGATACGAACACAACCTTACCTTTTACACGCGCTTCGGAGATGTCTTCGCATATCTCTGTGGGATAATTTCCATAGGCGCGCTGTTGTGGTTCATCCGCAAACAGCAGCCAGTTTAGATAAAGTCAGGTCCCTCCATCGTGTTGAACGATCTCGAATTCGCCTACGCTCCTGTGCGCGACAAAGTCCGCGACCTGCGGGAGTATCTTTGACGCGTCCCGCCTGAAAACCGAACTAGCCGCCATCGAGCAAAAGCTCTCCGACCCGTCCCTCTGGTCGAACGCGCAGCTGTCGCAGCCCATCATGCGCGACCGCAAACGCATCGAAGAGCAGCTCGCGAGCGACGCCGAACTGGAGCGCCGCACCTCCGACATCGGTGCCTACTTCGACCTCGCCCGCGAAGGAGAGCCCGTCGAAGCTGACCTCGAGCGTGAAATCAAATCCCTCGACGAGTACGCCGAAGCCCTCGAAGCCCGCACCATGCTCTCCGGTGAAACCGACCCCCTCAATGCCATCGTCGTCGTTCACCCCGGTGCTGGCGGCACCGAGAGCCAGGACTGGGCCGAGATGCTCTTGCGCATG